>Ga0302326_10016335_pt1 | contig 15544 bp, 12 predicted proteins | sample Palsa_T0_3_FD_202264 | JGI IMG/M metagenome (GOLD analysis project Ga0302326, IMG submission 202264) | Peat permafrost microbial communities from Stordalen Mire near Abisko, Sweden - Palsa_T0_3 | ecosystem: Environmental > Terrestrial > Soil > Palsa > Peat permafrost | place: Sweden: Abisko...
TTGGTCGAACGCATGCCGCTGCTCGAAGTGAGCATGTTCGCATCGGCGGTGCAGCTGCAAAACCGCACCGGCGGAAGGTTGAACGAAGTTCTGGGAACGCTGGCCGAAAATATGCGGGAGTCGGTGTCACTGAAGGGTGAAGTCCGGGCGCTAGCTGCTCACGGCAAGCTTACCGGGGCAGTGCTTACGGTGCTTCCGCTGGTGATTTGCGCCGTTATGGCCATGGTGAATCCATCGTACCTCACCATTTTGATTTACTATCCCACCGGCAAGTATCTAATTGCCGCCGCGATAGTTTGCCTGGTGCTGGCGCATTTTGTGATCCGCCGGATCGTGGACATCGAGATATGAACGCGATCTGGGACGGAGCCGGACTGTTCGCCTTCGTTCTGACCGGAGTTGTGGTCGCCGGCTACGTTTACCAACGGCTCACCGAGCATCGTAGCGCGGCAGGCTCTGTAGAACCAGCCGGCAGTGGGATTGGCAATACACCTTCCGCGGTGGCGAACCTCTTCCAGTCCATTGGCGAGAATTTTCCGGCTTCTAAGAACGAGCAAAATCCATATCGTAAGCGGCTATCCGCGGCCGGATACCGTTGGCCCGCGGCATTGCCGATTTTCTACGGCATTAAGTGCGGCAGTGCGTTGTTTTTCGCGGGGCTAGCTGGAATCGTGGCCCTGTTGTATCGGGGTGAACCATCGCTTACTCCCATTCCGATGGTTTGCGGGTTGGGACTCGGATTTCTAATACCGGACCGAGTACTCGATTCGCGGGTGCGCGCTCGTGCACAACGGTTGCGTAGCGCCATTCCTCCGGCGCTCGATCTGATGGTGCTGGTGATGGAAGCAGGACAATCGCTGGATCAGGCCATTGCTGATACCAGCCGCGGCATGAAGCGGAACTATCCGGATTTAAGCGCCGAACTCGCGCAGTTATATTTAGACCTGAGAACGGGCGGTACCCGCGCCGACTCTTTCCGCGCCCTGGCGGCGCGCAATAACGAACCCGAATTGCGTAAGCTAACCAATCTATTGATCGACAGCGATCGCTACGGCGTCAGCATCGGGCCTGCGCTGCGTTCGCACGCCAAGTATCTGCGTACACGCTTTCGCCAACAAGCCCAGGAAAAGGCCCGGAAAGTCGGCGTGAAGCTGATCTTTCCGGTCTTCTTCCTGATTTTCCCGTCGGTCCTGCTTGTGACACTGGGGCCTGCCTGCATCATGATGTATACGCAGTTGAACAGCCTGCTGAAATAATTCGGGCGGCGACTTTACTTCTCGTCCTTCTTATCTTTCTCGTCCTTTTTCTCTTTGTCGCTCTTTTTGTCCTTGTCGTCCTTCTTGGGAGCCGGCTTTGCGGCGGGTTTCGGCGCGGGCGCCGCTTCTCTCGGCTTCTCCGGCGCGGGGCGAGCCGCAGGCGCTGCTTCTTTCGGCGCTTCTGGTGCGGGACGTGGCTCGGGCCGCGCGGCGGGCGCAGCTTCCTTCGGCGCTTCTGGTGTGGGACGGGCCGCAGGGGCGGGCACAGGAGTAGGCCGTACCGAAGCACCTGGCGCAGGAGTTGGCGCTATCGGAGAGGGCCTTGCGGCGCCACCCGGCGCAGGCTTGGCCACGGCAGAGGCTGGGGTTGGCGCTCGCGCTTGCACTTGCCGCACCCTGGGAGCGGGGGCCGGCTGCTTCTGCCGTAATTGCTGAATCTGGCTGGTATCCAGCGGACGCCCCGCATTGGCTGCCAGCGCCTGCTGTTTTTGAGCGAACGGCACGGGCGGCGGCGGCGGGGTTTTCTTCGCGACTACCGGCTTAGCTAGTAAAGCAGCCGGAGGTTGAGCGACTCTGGCGCCCGAGGGAGCAGCCACGGTCACGCTAGCGCGGGTGGGCGCGACAGAGACATTGGCTACCACTGTGACCGACTTGAGCGCTTCGGGTCGAAGCACGATCGCGGCCGATTGTACCGGCTTCGCGCTGGCGAATGCAGCCTGCTGCACGGCCATGATGGCTCCCGGCGCTTGACGGTTCACGTACGTCACATTCGTTACGTTAACGTTGGTGATGTTGACGTTGACGATCGTTGTATTGGTAACATTGATGCGATTCAAATAGACCGGACTGGTGTGATAGGTCGGCACGAAGATGTCTTTCGGTCCGAGCGCAAACCAAGCCACTCCACCCGCGATCGACCCGCCGCCAACCCAGGCCACCAAGGCCGGGGCATAGACAGGGCGATCCGCTACCGGGCCAGGTATCCAACCCCAGTAGCCGCCGATGTAGGCCCAGCGTCCGTAGTGGAAGGGAGCAAATCCCCAGGGCAACTCGTCCACCCAAGTCCAACCCCACGGATCCACCCAAAGCCAATGGCCATAATGATACGGAGCCCAGCCGCCGGGCGTGCCGTTTGGCACCCACACGGCGCCGTACTCAGGAGTGGTTCGCCACGATCCATATTTATCAAAGTCCTGATATCCAACCATCTCGCGAGAGACATAGCGGGCCGAGGGGGACTGATCGTCGCGCAGATCGCGGTCCGCGCACCACGAGTCCCATTGATCTCTGGGAGGAACCGGAGCGGTGTCATAGCTCGGCTGATCGGTTCCAGTAACGCTCACCTGCTCGCCGGCATGGACCGTGACAGCCTGATTGGATCCGGTGATCTCGGCCTCACCACCGCGCACGGTGACGACGGTAAGAGAAGAATCGGGCTTGACGTCAATACGATATTCACCGGTTCGCAACAGCGTGAGGGCCAGATTGGGAGTATCCACCTCAAAACTGTCTTGATCGCCAAGAGTGCGGAGGCGGATGTTGAGACCGCCTTCGGTGAGGCTGAGTTGGACGTTGGAGTCGTCCAGGTTCAGGAATTGGAGCGTGGTGGTCGAATTCATCCGCAATGCGGCAGAGCCGATTTGCAGCTCAGCGGTCGCGGACAAATCGGCAAAGACCTGATCACCAGTGGTAAGGGGCCGGTTGAAGTCGGCCGGAACCCAATCCGATACGCCGGCGGGAAGAAACGACACCGATCTGTATTCGTAACTCAAGCGCGCGACCCGTCCGGGCGGATCGCTTTGCGCCATTAGCAAACAGGCGGACACAGCCAGCCCGCACGCAATTCTAGTTGTAAATTGCATCCCCGTCTCCTCGTTTAGTAAACGCAGCCGCGCCGTTTTACGTTTCGTTACGCGGCATTAAGTTAGCTCTATGTTCTCACAACTACTTCCACTCAGAATAGTTACGATGAGAGAAATGAAGCGCGTGCTCGTAAGTTTGGTTTGGCCGGTGCTCCTTTGTGCGCAACAATACAAGGCGGACAAAGCGGGGCCGCCGCCAGAAGTAGCATTGGGCATTGCTCAAGTGTTAGAGAAGAGCGGCTTTCAAATCACCAATAGTGGAGCGAAATATTGCGAGCTGTGGTTTCGAGCGGCGTTACCGGCAGGCGCGGCTGCGTCGAAAGAATCAAACGTGACTCTGCCCGAGGTTCCAGTGGGAGCTTTGTTGGGGGTGATCCGCTTCGACGTACAGGGGACGGACCGGCGCGGACAAACCATTCAGCCAGGCGTATATGTGCTGCGATATGGCATCTTGCCTGACAACGATAATCATCAGGGGGCAGCGCCGCACCGTGACTTTCTGGTGCTAACGCCGGCCGGCGAGGACCAAGACCCCACCACCGTTCCGAAGTTCGACGCCCTGATTGCATTGAGCCGTAAAGTTTCGGGCACTGCGCATCCGGCGGTGCTGAGCTTTTGGAAAACGGACACCGATGCGCCAGGATTCAGCCAGCAAGGCGACACAGACTGGGTGTTACAGACCAAGATCGGCGAGACTCCGATCGCCGTCATAGTGGCGGGCGTGGCTGGCGGCTAATGTTATCCTGGTAACTCCTCCCGTAAGTCCCGCTTATGCCGAAGCTGATTTATAAAACGCCAGGCGGAATCAGCGTCACCCGCCAGACGTCGTCGATTCCCTATCAAAAAGGCCTCGGCGCGCTTCTCGACAAGCTGGACCGCTATCGCGGTATTTACCTTTCGTCGGGCTACGAATATCCTGAGCGCTATTCGCGTTGGGACGTGGCTTCGATCTGCCCGCCCATAGAAATTGTGGCCATGGGACGCGCCATCGAATTTAATCCTTTGAACGCGCGCGGCGAAGTGCTGAACAAGATGCTGTTTCATCTGCTCAAGCAGCATCCGCATTGGGATGAGTTCGAATTTCGGGGCGCTGGCCTGCGCGGGCGCCTGAAGCCTCTGCCGGCTCTATTTCCAGAAGAAGAGCGCAGCAAGCAGCCCTCGGCTTTTTCGATTCTTCGGGCGCTGATCGGCGAATTTCAGAGCGAACTGGATTCGCGGCTCGCGCTGGTGGGCGCATTTGGCTACGATCTCCTGTTTCAGTTCGACCCTATCGAACTCAAGCTTCCGCGCCATGGAGTCAAGGATCTGCAGCTGTTTCTGTGCGACGACATACACTACATGGACCGCAAGAAAGAGCAGATTGAAAGGTTCCGTTACGATTTCGAGCAGGGGGATTTGTCCACCGCCGGTATGGCGCGCACTGGAACCCCGGCACACCGATCACCAAAACGCCCGGTGAATGAAATTGAAAGCGACCACCAGCCGGCCGAGTACATGGCCAAGGTGGAAGCGGTGCGCGAAGGCATGCGCCAGGGCGAATATTACGAAGTAGTTCTCCGGCAGACCTTCCAGGCCAACTATTCCGAAAGTGCTTCGGCGCTATTTCGGCGCATCCAAAAGGGGAGTCCTAGCCCTTACGAGTTCCTGCTGCAATTGGGCGACGAGCAGCTGATAGGCGCCTCGCCCGAAATGTTCGTGCGCGTGGAAGGGACCCGCGTGGAAACCTGCCCGATCGCGGGAACCGCGCGCCGCACGGGCGATCCGTTGCGCGACGCCGACAGCATTCGCGAGCTGCTGAATTCCACCAAGGAAGAATCCGAGCTGACCATGTGCAGCGACGTGGACCGCAACGACAAGTCGCGCGTTTCGATTCCGGGGTCGGTGAAAGTGATCGGACGCAGACTGATTGAGTCGTATGCGGGCGTCTTCCACACGGTGGATCACGTGGAAGGCACGCTGGCTCCGGGCTTCGATTCGCTGGACGCTTTTCTTACGCACATGTGGGCGGTGACCATTATGGGCGCGCCCAAGAAGGCAGCGGCGCAGGCCATCGAAGATTTGGAAAAAGACGCGCGTGGATGGTATGGAGGGGCGGTGGGCATGCTTTCGTTGAACGGCGACATCAACACTGGCATTCTGATCCGAACCGTGCATCTGCGCGACGGGGTCGCGCGCTACAGCGCTGGAGCGACGCTGCTCTTCGATTCGGTTCCGGAGCTCGAAGAGCAGGAGACCCGCCTGAAAGCCACAGGTTTTTTCCGCGCGCTGCGCGGCGTGGAGAGAACGGACGATACGCAGGCTCAAACGCGGCGGCCCGGCGACGGTATCAAGCTATTGCTGGTGGACAACGACGACTGCTTTATCCACACCTTGTCCAACTACGCGCGGCAGACCGGCGCGCAGGTAGTGACGTATCGAGCGGGTGTTCCCAAGAATTTGATTCTCGATTTTTCGCCGCACCTGATCTTGATTTCACCGGGTCCGGGCCGCCCGTCCGATTTTGGCGTTTCCGATCTGGTGAAATTCGCAGCGGGCGCGGGTATCCCGCTGTTCGGTGTCTGCTTGGGATTGCAGGGAATCGTAGAGGCGTTCGGTGGCGAATTGGGTGTTTTGGACTATCCGATGCACGGCAAGCCGTCAGTGGTGGTTCATCGTAACCAGGGAATCTTTGAAGGGCTGCCGGAACGTTTCAAAGTAGGCCGGTATCACTCGCTGTTTGCGCGCAAGGAGACCTTCCCGGCCTGCCTGGAGGTAACGGCTGAATCCGAGGACGGGGTCATCATGGGAATACGGCACCGGGAGCTGCCAATTGAAGCGGTACAATTTCATCCGGAATCGATCCTCAGCTTAGACGGGAATTGCGGGCTACGACTGATCGAAAACGTGGTATCCCGGGCTATATCTCGACGGCTAGTGTGCTAATATTAAAGTTCCATAGCCGTGCAATTCGATCTATCCGACATCGTGTTTCTTGTGGTGGTCCTTTCTATCGCGGTGCTGCTGATTAATGGCAGCGGAGGCGGGGGCGGCCATCGCGCGCGGGTACCGGTGCTCGGCTGACACGCGGTTGACACGGTGCTGACGCCCGATTTTCCCTCCTAGTATCCATGCCCTCAGCGATTGTGATCGGCGGGGGCTTGGCTGGCCTAGCCTCGGCTGCCGCGCTTGGCCAAGCGGGATTCCAGGTCGATTTATTCGAAGCCCGCCCTTTTCTGGGAGGCCGCGCCACTTCGTATCCCGTGCCGGGCGACAATTCCGAAGTAATAGACAACTGCCAGCATGTATTGCTGCGCTGCTGCGTTAACCTGATGGACTTTTATGGGCGTCTAGGAGTCGCAGACCGGATTCAATTCCACAAACGCTTTTACTTCATAGAACCGGGCGGCCGGACGTCGATCTTGGAAGCCGGCGCCCTGCCCGCGCCGCTGCACTTCACCGGCAGCTTTGGGAAGCTGGCGTTTCTCGGCATTTCGGATAAGATCGGGATCGCCCGCGCGATGTGGGCGATCCGGCGGGAGCATGGGCGCCGGCAGGATCTGGACCGCATCACTATGCTGGACTGGCTGCGGGAGAAGAATCAGACTGAAATAGCCATCACACGTTTCTGGAATCAGGTGCTGGTTAGCGCGATTAACGAAGACCTGGACCGCATGGCGGCTAGCCCCGGTTTTCAGGTGTTCTGGCTGGGCTTCCTGGCGCGCTCGAATGCCTATGAGATGGGGATTCCAGCGGTGCCGCTGGGCGACTTGTACAGTCCCGAAGTATTACAGCGCATCGGGAACGTTCGATTGCATATGCGCGCGGCGGTGGATCAGGTGGTTGTGGAAGAAGGGGCTATTCGGGGGGTGATGGCCGGGGGCGAACGACACACTGCCGATTGTTACATTGCCGCCGTGCCGTTCGAGCGCGTTCCGGCGCTGCTTCCACAGCTCGAGTTGGACCTGGCAGCATTTGAGCACTCGCCGATCACAGGTATTCATCTGTGGTTCGATCGCAGCCTCACACAGCTGCCGCATGCGACGCTGCTCGACCGGACAATTCAGTGGATGTTTAACAAATCCGGCGGGCGTTATTTGCAATTGGTGGTGAGCGCGTCGCGTAGTTTGGTGGAAATGCCGCGCGCCGAAGTCATTGCGCTGGCGGTGAAGGAACTGGCTGAGTTTTTTCCTCGCGCCAAGGACGCCAAGATCGAAAAGGCGCATGTGGTGAAGGAAGTCCGCGCCACGTTTTCCGCCCGCCCCGGCCTGGAACAGTCGCGCCCGGTGGCCGCAACAAAGTTCCCAAACTTATTTCTAGCGGGCGACTGGACGCGCTCCGGATGGCCGCCCATCATGGAAGGCGCGGTGCGCAGCGGCTATCTGGCAGCCGAGGCTGTGTGCCGAGCAGCCGGCCAAGAACAAAAATTTCTGCTGCCCGACATTGCGTAAGGGATATGATGAACTGATGCGCGCATTCATCCTTTCGCTGGCTTTTGTGCTGCCGATGCTAACGGCCGATATGACCACCCTGACCATCGCTGTGAAGAGCCCGGGGGGTAAGCCCGTGGAAAACGCGAGCGTAATCGTCAAGTTCGTCAAAGGGCGCTCGAAGGCGAAGTTCGGCGCCAAGATTCGCAAGGAATGGGAGCTGCGCTCCAATCAAGAAGGAATGGTGAAGATCCCGCCGATACCCCAAGGTACGATTCTGGTGCAGATCATTGCAAAAGAATACCAGACGTTTGGGCAGAACTTCGAAGTGGACGAGGAGCAGAAGACAATAGATATCACGTTGAATCCGCCGCAGCCGCAGTATTCGGCGCATTGACCGCTTGCTTACGCGCGCGGCTCGGTTAGCGCTGCGGTTCGGTTACGGCGGCGATGACGTCGATTTCAACGCTGACGTCGCGCGGCAACCTGGCAGCCTGCACGGTAGATCGCGCGGGCGGATTTGCCGTGAAGTAGCGCTCATAGGTCTGGTTCATCGGCGCGAAATCGCCCATATCCTTGAGGAAAACCGTGGTCTTGAGGACCGAATCGAGCGAGGCTCCGCAAGCTTCCAAAATAGCCTTCACGTTTTCGAGCACGCGCTCGGTCTGCGCGGAGATGCCGCCTTCGATTAATTTATTGTTGGATGGATCGATGGCGATCTGCCCGCTCAGGTACGCGAGGCCGCCATACACTACCGCCTGCGAGTAAGGGCCAATGGCCTTGGGCGCCTTGTCGGTCGAAATTGTCTGTTTCATATCTGCAAAGTCCCTACCAATACTCGAATGTTGTCGACTTTCTCCGCTTTCAAATAATCGTCCAGCTCGCGCGCGATGCGGCCGGGCGCCGCCGGATCCCAAAAATTCGCGGTGCCCACCTGGACGGCTGAGGCTCCAGCCACCAAGAACTCGGCTGCGTCTTCACCGCTGCGGATGCCACCCAGACCAATCACGGGAATTCGCACCGCCTTGGCCGCTTCGTAGACGAAACGGAGCGCGATCGGCTTGATGGCCGGTCCGGACAGACCCCCGAATCCTGCGCCGATGCGAGACCGGCGGGCGTGCGCATCGATGGCGAGCGAGACGAACGTATTAACCAGGCTAATAGCATCGGCTCCAGCCTGCTCGGCGGCGGCGGCCAGCGGTTCGATGCGCGCCACGTTCGGAGAAAGCTTCACGATCAATGGACGCCGCGTCAGCGGCCGGACCAGACTGACCAAATGGCTCAACAGTGCGGGATCGCTCGAGAAATAAATGCCTCCGTGCTTGGTGTTGGGACAAGACACGTTGAGCTCATAGGCGGCGATGCCTTCAGCGTCTTCCAGAACGCGGATCACCTCGGCGTAATCGTCGGGCGCGTATCCGAACACATTGGCAAAAATCGCCGTTCGCAGATGCCGCAAAGCCGGGAGCTTCTCCTCGACAAAGGCGCGCACGCCGATGTTCTGCAGGCCGATGGAGTTGATCATCCCGCCTTCGGCCTCCCATAAGCGCGGAGGCGGATTGCCTGCGATGGGTTCGAGCGATAGCCCCTTCACCACCAGGCCTCCCATCGCGTTCAAATCGGCGATGCCGGCAAATTCCACTCCGTAGCCGTAGGTTCCAGACGCCGCAATTACAGGATTGACGAGCTGGATGCCGCACAGATGCGTGCTGAGGCGACTCACTTTGTCCAAGATAGCATTGGGCCGATGGCCAGATGGGGTGTTTACCCACGGGCTAAGGCTTCTTCCTTATATTGCAGACCTTAGGAAAGCCGATGGACAACTATGATGGCCGAGCCCTCGAAAGGGGAGTCGCCGACAGCCGATGTTCTGCGTCCCCGCCCAGCGCCGCTGCGTTCGCTGGCCTCCAAGTTCTCATTGTTCACTGCCCTGATGGTTTTCTATGTAGTAGGGGTGATTTTCGCCTACGATGTTCGGCAGAACACCCTGGACGCCACCAAAGGAGCGCTACTGTTGCTAGTGGTGTTGCTGGTTGCGGCGGCCCTGGCGTGCTTCACGATCCGGTTGCTGGCCCGGCCCCTGCGGCGGCTTCAGGCCGGTATCACGTCTGTCCAAAATGGGCGGTTGGAGCCGATCGAAGTGAGCAAGACCGGCGATGAAATCGAGTTTGTGGGAGAGAGCTTCAACCACATGATCGAGGCGCTGGCAGCTTCCAAGAAGCAGATTCGCGAGCAACAGGAGTTGCTTGAACAGAAGGTAAAAGATCGAACGGATCAATTGGAGCAAGCCACGCGCGTGGCGGAGGCCGCCAATCAGGCCAAGAGCGAATTTCTGGCCAACGTCTCGCATGAGTTAAGAACGCCGATGAACGGCGTCATTGGGATGCTGGACATCGCGCTCGATCAGGAATTGAATCCGGATCTTGGGGAACAACTGCAAACAGCGCAGAATTGCGCGCACTCGCTGCTCTCTTTGTTGAATGATATTTTGGATCTCTCCAAAATCGAAGCGGGAAAAATGACCCTGGAAAAAATCCCGTTCGATGTGGGGGTGCTGGTCGCCGATTGCATGAAGACCCATCAGCCCAAGGCCCAGGAAAACTCCGTGGCGCTGTTGTCCGAAGTGTCACCCGATGTGCCGCAAGAGATTATCGGAGACCCTCTGCGCATCCGCCAGATCCTCGACAATCTGATCAGCAATGCCGTTAAGTTCACCGATCACGGATCGGTAAAGGTGCGGATGGAAAGTCAGTTCTCCCAGCGGTCCGAATTTACGCTCCGATTTACGGTGGAGGACAGCGGCACTGGGATTCCAGCCGACAAGCTTCTTTTTATTTTCGACAAATTCACCCAGGCCGACGGAAGCGTAAGCCGCAAGTACGGCGGGACTGGATTGGGGCTGGCCATCACTCAAAAATTGGTGGAACTGCATCGCGGCGAGATCAAGGTGAACAGCGAACTCGGCCGCGGGACCGTGTTTACCGTTACGCTTCAGTGCGAAGTAAGAGGAGCTGTAAACGGGAAGTCAAGTGTTATCGCCGCACCGGCGGCAGCAGGACTTACGGGCGTGGTTCAGGATGCTCTTCGCATCCTGGTTGTGGAAGACAATCAGGTGAATCAAAAGGTGGTGACCGCGGTTCTACGCAAGCGAGGTTTTCATATTGAACTGGCCAACGATGGTCAGGAAGCGTTAAATAAGTTGCAGGGCGCCGCTTTCGATCTGGTTTTGATGGACGTGCAGATGCCCGTGCTGGACGGTCTTGAAGCAACCCGGCTGATCCGCAAGGAGCAGCGCTGGAAACAGCTTCCTATCGTCGCCATGACCGCGCATGCCATGAACGGTGACAAAGAGCGGTGCCTGGAGGCCGGAATGAGCGGCTATATCTCGAAGCCGGTACATCCGTCGCTGCTTCTGAGCACGGTGGACGAATTTCTATTACAAAAAACCTGACGCGCTGGATCTAGGCGCTGTTTTTCGCGGCCTGCCGAATCAGGTTCCAAGTTTCCTGCAAGTCTTCCCATTGCGTGGCAAGGTTGCCGATCGCCAGCCGGAGCACGAACTTGCCATGCAGAACGGTGTGCGACAGAAACGCTTTGCCGGATGAGTTGACTGCTTCCAAGAGCGCTCGATTATCATCGTCGGAGCCGCGATAGCGAAAGCAAATCAAAGAGAACGGCGTCGGCGCGGATAATTCGAAGTCCGGATGCTCCCGGATCATGCCGGCCAGTCGCTGCGCGTAGCCGATGTGCGAGCGTACCAGTTCGGCGATTCCTTCGCGGCCGTAGTGACGCATGATGAACCACAACTTTAGAGCGCGGAAGCGGCGGCCTAGCTGCACTCCATAATCCATATAATTTACCGCGCGTGGATCCTCAGCGGTCCGCAGGTATTCCGGCACCAGTGAGAACGCCTGGCGCAGGATTTCCGGCTTGCGCGTGTAGAACGCGCTCAAATCGAATGGCGTGAACAGCCATTTGTGCGGATTCACCACAAGCGAATGTGCGCGCGATGCGCCGTCCAGTACGGAGCTCAACTCGGGGACCACCGCCGCCGCGCCTCCATAGGCCGCATCCACGTGCAGCCATGCTCCACACTCTTCGGCCACGTCGGCGATCGCATCCACAGGATCGATACTGGACGTAGACGTGGTGCCGACGGTTGGAATAATGCAGAAGGGCCGCTGACCAGCGCGTTGATCCGCAGCAACGGTCTCGCGCAAAATATCCACGCGCATACGAAAAGACTCGTCCACGGGAATCTTGCGAATGTTGTCCTGACCGATGCCGAGCATGATGCCGGCCTTCTCCACCGAGGAGTGCGCATGTTCGGAGGTGTACATCACCAGGTGGCCGGAATTGCCGCGCCGTCGGGTTTCCGGGTCGGCCATCTCGCGGGCGGCCGCGATGGCGTGCAGGGTGCTGACTGACGCGGTGTCGTAGATGATGCCGAAGAATTCCTCCGGCAATCCCATCCATTGGCGGAGCCAGCCAAGCGTTACCTGTTCAAGCTCGGTGAGCGCCGGGCAACTTTTCCACAGCATTCCGTTAACATTGAGGCCGGCAGCCAGCATCTCCGCGAGAATTCCAGGCTCGGAAGCCGAGATGGCGAAGTACGCGAAAAACCGGGGATGGTTCCAGTGCGTTAGCGCGGGAACGATGGAGCGCTGAAAGTCCTCCAGAATCGCGTCCATCGGTTCGCCGAAATCCGGGGCGTGCGCGGGCAAACGATCGATCAAATCGCCCGGCTGCATGGCCGGTAAGACCGGATACTGGCGAATATCTTTGAGATAGCCGGCGAGCCAGTCCACTACATCGTGCCCATACAACTGGAATTCTTCGTTGGTCACTTGGCTTAGGTTAACCTGAAAGCCTTCCTCTGTTACAATGCCGGTGCATGTTTGGTAGTGTCCTGATCGCCAATCGTGGCGAGATCGCCGTGCGCATCATTCGCGCGCTTCGCGACATGAGCATCCGCAGCATCGCCGTTTTTTCCGACGCCGACCGAGGCGCTCTGCATGTCCGCATGGCCGATGAAGCCGAGCATATCGGGGTCGCCGCTTCGGCCGAAAGCTATCTGCGCCAGGATCGCATTCTGGAAGCCGCGAAAAAACATGGCGCGGATGCGATCCATCCCGGCTACGGGTTTTTGAGCGAGAACGCGGAATTCGCGGCGGCGTGCGCGCGGGAAGGCGTGGTTTTCATAGGTCCTTCAGCGGACTCGATCAGAAGTTTAGGATCGAAGACTGCCGCGCGAAAATTGGCGAAACAGGCAGGTGCTCCGGTGGTTCCGGGCAGCGAAGAGCGCGTCAGCGATCTGGACCGTGCTCGAACGCTTGCGCGCGAAATCGGCTATCCGGTGCTGCTGAAAGCTGCCGCGGGCGGAGGCGGCAAAGGCATGCGCCAAGTGAATGCCGAAAGCGAACTCGAGGCTGCGGTTCGGGACGCAGCGAGTGAAGCGGAACGGGCGTTTCAAAACGGCGAGGTCTATATCGAGAAGGTGATCGAAAAGGCGCGGCACATCGAGATCCAAATCGCAGGCGATCATTACAGGAATCTGGTGCACCTGGGCGAGCGTGAATGTTCGCTGCAGCGCCGTCATCAAAAGATCGTCGAGGAATGCCCGTCGCCGTGGGTTGCGCAACATCCCGAGCTAAGGGCCGCGATGGGCGAAGCTGCGTTGAAGATTGCGCGTGCCGCGAGCTACGACAATTTGGGCACCGTCGAATTTCTTGCCGACAACAGCGGACATTTCTATTTCCTGGAAGTGAACACCCGCTTGCAGGTGGAGCACCCGGTCACGGAGCTGGTAACGGGATACGATCTCGTCCAATTGCAATTGCGGATTGCGGCGGGCGAGGCATTGCCGTTTTCGCAGAAGGACGTCGCGTGGCGGGGCTGGGCGATGGAGTGCCGGGTGTGCGCGGAAGATCCCGAGACGAACTTCTTTCCCTCGCCTGGAACGATCGTGCAATTGCGCGAGCCGGCGGGTCCGGGTGTGCGACTGGACTCAGGAGTGTATCCAGGCTGGACCGTGCCGCTGGAGTACGATCCGTTGCTCGCCAAACTGGCCACTTGGGGGGCCGACAGGAACGCGGCAATCCAGCGCTTGCAGCGCGCGCTGGGCGAATACACGATAACGGGAGTGCAAAACAACGTGGCCTTTTTTCGCGAGATTCTAGAGGATCGCGAGTTTCGCGCTGGAAACATTTCCACAGAGTTCGTGGCCGAATTCCTTAACCGGCGAAAGCCGCGGGAGGAAGCATCGGTGCAGCTTGAAATGGCAGTGGGGCTGGCAGCGGCGGCCTATTCACAACCCCGCGTGCTTACGCGCACGGCTCAGAGTGGGGACGCGGATTCCGGGTGGTTGGCCGAAGGGCGCGGTCAATTGCTCCGATGAAATGGCAAGTGGCGGTCAACGGCCGCACGATAGAGATCGACTCCCGGCAACTCGACAGCGTGGTGCAGGTGGAGACCGGCGTCTATTCGGTGATTGTTGATGGCGCGAGCTTTGAGGTTCGGATTCAACCATCAGCCGAGGGATTGACCGCCAGTGCGGAAGGGCGGCGATTCGCCATTGAGGTCCGAAACCCGCGCGATGCCAGCCGAAGTTTACGCCAGGCCATCGGATCGGGGCGCCAGAGCATCACAGCACCCATGCCGGGAAAAGTGGTTCGCGTGCTGGTGGGAAGCGGAGATCTGGTGGAAGCCTCGCAAGGTCTGGTAGTGGTGGAAGCGATGAAAATGCAAAATGAGTTGAAAGCCAACCGGGCGGGCCGGGTGATCGAGATTCGCGCGCGCGAGGGCGAGACGGTGGGGGCCGGCGACATCCTGGTAGTCTTGGAATAGACTCTGGGAAAATGGAAATTTCATTCGGCTTGCAGATTCGCACGAGGTCCGGTTCGTGATCCGTAGCCGGAACTTGCTTGCGATTCTGTTGGTGGGCGTCGCCGTGATCGGAACGTGGATTGCGCTGAAAAAAACGTCTCCGCAGGAGGCGAATTTTACGAAAGTGACCCGCGAAACGCTGGTCAGTTCGCTAAACACGAACGGGAAGGTAGAGCCGATCGAATGGATGCCGGTGCGCTCGGAACGCGCCGGAATAATTACGCGGATATGGATAACCAAAGGCCAGGCGGTTCGAAAAGGCGACCCCCTGGTGGAGCTGGACACGCGCGTCGTTAGCGCCGATTTGTCCAGAGCGCAGGCGGCAATTCAAGAGGCTCAAGCGCAGGAGAAAGTCTTTACGCAAGGCGGGCGCATCGCCGAGCGACAGCAAATCGAGGCCGACCTTTCGCGCGCGCGCCTGGATCGGGACGCCGCGGAAAAGAATTATCAAGCCTTGGACCGATTAGTCGCAAAACAGGCCGCAACGCGTCAGGAGCTGGATTCCGCGCTTCAGCTGGTGAATCAACTCGACTTAAAAATCCAGGCGCTCGAAAAGAACAAGACTACGCTTGTCAGCGGGATTGACAAAGAGATCGCCAAGGCGCGATTACAGGAGGCCGAGTCTTCCGCTACGGTGGCTCAAACGAACCTTGATCTCAGCGTGATTCGCGCTCCTATGGACGGCACGGTGTACGACTTCGATTTAAAGCAAGGTTCATACGTTAATCCGGGCGATCCAATCGCAAAAGTTGGCCGCCTGGATCGCGTCCGTGTCACCGTTTACGTGGATGAGCCTGACCTCGGAAAGGTTCGCGAGGGCGAATTGGTGGTGATCACGTGGGACGCGCTTCCCGGCCACCAGTGGAAGGGCAAGGTGGACAAGCTCCCGGCGCAGATCATGCCGCTGGGGACGCGAGAGGTGGGCGAGGTTGGATGCATCATCGAGAATCCGGATCGCGACCTACTTCCAAACGCCAACATCAACGCGGATATTGAGGCGAGCGTGGTAGAAAATGCGATTGCGATTCCGAAGGAGGCCATCCGTCGGCAGGCCTCACAGACCGGTGTCCTGCTGCTGGAAGGGGATCGCGCGGTGTGGCGCAAGGTAAGCCTCGGCATTTCGAATTACACCAAA
>Ga0302326_10016336_pt1 | contig 15543 bp, 14 predicted proteins | sample Palsa_T0_3_FD_202264 | JGI IMG/M metagenome (GOLD analysis project Ga0302326, IMG submission 202264) | Peat permafrost microbial communities from Stordalen Mire near Abisko, Sweden - Palsa_T0_3 | ecosystem: Environmental > Terrestrial > Soil > Palsa > Peat permafrost | place: Sweden: Abisko...
CGCCGAGGTTTGGGCATCCATGCCGGATTTGCCGGCGGTGAAGAATCATCGCATCGTGACCATCACTGATTGGTACGCCATCCAGCCGGGCCGAAAAGTGGCTGACCTGGCCAAACAATTTGCCGACGCACTCCATCCACAATGAAATTTTATCCGCAATGAAACCTTTCGACCTGCGAACCTTGGCCACGATGCTACTCCTCTGCGTGGCCGCCGCCGCCGCAACCGGAGCGGCCTGTCTATTGGTCGGCTCAACTGGATTCGGTTGGCCGCACGGCGACACATTCCGCTTCCGCGCGGAATCCGTGATGGATGCCGCCCTCATCGGCGCCGCCCTCGCCGCCGCGGGTGTGGCGTATCAAGCCGTCCTGCGAAATCCGTTGGCCGATCCATATTTGCTCGGAGCGAGCAGCGGTGCGATGTTGGCGGCATACATCTGGCGATTGCCGATCTTCGCCGTCAGCGTGTTGGGATTGGCCGCGCTCAGCCAGCAAGCCTTCGCATTCGCCGGGGCGATCCTCGCCGTGCTCTTGGCTCTTGGCCTCTCATCCCGCCGTGGCCGATTGGAGCCGATCACCCTGCTGCTCGTCGGCGTCATCATCAACGCCGTCAACGGTTCGATCTTTCTGCTGATCAATCAACTCGTCCGAGGCCTGCCTGATGTCGGCGATCCGATGGCATTCCTGGTCGGAGGAATTCACCCCATTGCCATATCGCAACGATTGTCGGCATTGGCTCTAATCGCACTCGGCTGCGCGATTCTTTTCTATTTCGGCGGCCAGTTGAATGTCGCATCTCTGGAAGATGCCGAAGCCCACGCGCTTGGTGCCCGATTGAATCGTCTGCGTTGGATTACTCTGGCAGCCGCATCACTCGTCACCGCCGCGGCCGTCGCGATCAGCGGCCCCATCGGATTTGTCGGACTGATCTGTCCGCATCTTTGCCGCAAGATTTTCGGATCGGATCAACGCCGCCTGCTTCCCACCGCCGCCGCCGCCGGGGCGATCCTGCTGATGCTCGCCGATGCGGCCTCGAGATATCTTGCCATGGAAAATCGCCTCGGCGCTGAATTGCCGGTTGGCGTCCTGACTGGGTTGGTCGGTGGCCCATTTTTCCTCGCATTGCTGTTTGGCGCAAGACATCGGAGCGAATGATGGAATCGCTGCTCAAAGCCGACAACATCTCCTTCAGCTACGGCCCGCGCCCGGCATTGCGCGGCGTCTCGCTCTCTCCCGCCGCCGGACAAATCACATCCATCATCGGCCCCAACGGCAGCGGCAAAAGCACCCTGCTCAAATGCCTCTTCGGATTCCTCCCCGCTTCGGGCACGATCCAATGGCGCGACAAACCGATCACCCAATGGCGTCGCCGCGATCTGGCGAGATTGGTCGCATATCTCCCGCAATCCCCACAACACGAGCCCGGCCAAACCGTGCTGGAAGTTCTGCGCCTCGGCCGCGCGCCCTATTGGTCCGCCTTCGGTCTCGAATCCCCCGACGACGAACAACAAGTCCGATCCGTCGCCACCTCGCTAGGCCTCGACGATCTGCTCAATCGCCCGATGGAAGAACTCTCGGGCGGCCAGCGCCAGCGCGCCTTCATAGGCCGCTGCCTCGCCCAAAAACCTGCCGCCCTCCTGCTGGACGAACCCACAACTTTTTTGGATTTGAAACACCAAGTCGAAGTCTGCCGGCTGTTGAAAACACTCGCCGGAACCGGCTTAGGAATCCTCATCGCCTGGCACGACCTGAACCTCGCCGCCGCATACAGCGACCAAATGTTCCTCCTGGAAAACGGCCTCATCGCCACCGCCGGCAAGCCAACGGATGTCCTGCAGCCGGAAATTCTTTCGCGAGTTTATGATTTACCGATTCGGCGAATGGAAGGACCAAATGGAATTCCAATCGTGACGCCCGAAATCTGAATTTATCGAGGCGTTTGCCCGACAATGACTGCGCGCTCGCGCCAACTTCATTTTGGCAGTTAATCGAACCAAATGAAAAGGTGCTTCTGTCCACGATCCGGCTCGGGATCCAGTCCCATCTCAATCGCCTGCGTGTCAGACCAGTCGAAAATGCGTTTGCGCCGTTTCTTTTCTCGTGGCAGAGTAACGATGAGGCTGTCGGTAGATGAGAAACCTGCGTTCGTGCCAATATCCACGACGTCTACCTGCCGTGCCCCGAATTTATAGAGATCGGCGACCAGCTTCTTGGATTTCTGCAGGGAAATCTCGCCAATATTGTGCTTGCCTTTTCCGAGTCGAAGCCAAGAAATCGCTTCTTCCCTGTCCTTTCGCCGCAATAGCTCGGACAAGACGAACCCATCGTTTTCGAAGCCCATGGTAACTCCGCGACAAGTAAAGATTCTCGTAATCGCCAGAAAACTTATTGTCTCCCAAAACTGCTCGACGCCTTAGAACAATCTTCTCACCCGGCGACTAGATGAGATGATAAATAATCGCCGCTGTCATCAATCCCCCGATGCTGCCCAGGCAAATCCCGGCGATGGCCAATCCGCGGCCGCCGCCGGCGGGCGTTGTCTCGGTGCGTTTGGTTTGCGTCAGGCCGATGATGCCGAAGACGATGGCGAGGATCGCGGGGATGCCGAAGGTGCAGTAGGCGGGGATGGAGATGATGCCCAGCACGAGTGATGCGACGCAGAATCCGTTGCTGGTGCCGGGGGCTTCGAGGGTGGTTCCTTCCATCGTAAACGGCATGCCGCAGCTTTTGCAGTTGTTGGAGGAGATCGGGTTTGCCGTTGCGCAGCGTGGACAGGAGATGAATTGCCGGCCGTCCTTGGCGCGGACGATGTTGGGGGCGCGATCGCCGGCGGCGGCGTAGGCGTGCACGGGATGCGGGTCCTGCTTGATGATCTGGCGGGTTTTCGGATCGATCAGCCGGCCGTAACGGTCTTGAATGGGAATGGTGATCTGATTCCCACACGTCGGGCATTGACCTTCCTGCGCGGCCATCGCCTCGGTGGCTTCGAGCCGGCTGGAGCAGTAGCCGCAGTTGAAGCCGTAGCGTTTGCCGCCGAATTTACCGGGTTGAACTGAGATTTGCGAAGGCGGCCGATTGGGAGGCAAAAATGGAGCCGCAACCGCTCCTGCACCCGCCGGGACTGCCGCGGCCGCTTGTACGGGAACGCGCAGCGCCGTCAGGCAAGTCGGGCATCGCACCAATTGCCCCGCCTGTGAATCCTCCGCGGACAAGCTCGTCCGACAGACATGGCATGTGAAAACAACCATGACCCATGAGGATCGTAACGCCTCGGCTCCGATTTGTCATGCCGTACTCGCCTGACGAAACGGCTTTTCAGTTCTGAAAAGAAAATGAACCACGAAGTCACGAAGACACGAAGCGGTTCTCGACGATCCAAAGGGCCCTTGCATACCTGTCGTTCTAATTCAATTACAAAAATAAAGGGGCAAAATTCGCAGGTTTGCTCAGGAGCCAAGAAGACCGCTTCGTGTCTTTGTGACTTCGTGGTTCAATCTCTTGAGAATTGAGAATCCCGCGCCTGACGACGCCGCGCTCAACTCTTCAATACCTTGTCAATCTCAATCATCCGCTCCTTGCAGCGCAACATATACGACAGATACGGGTCGCGCTCCTCATGATGCTGATCCCGCAACTGGTCGTACTGATGCGTGTTGGGATCCGCAAAATACCTGGCGTTGGCCGCGAGCACATCCGCAAGCAGCGGCAACCATTGACTGCGGTCGATCTGGTCGATGTTCGCTCCGATGTATTGCCGGCCGGTTTTGGGATCTTTGGGGAAAACCATCGCGATCACGCCATCGTCCACGTAATACTTCAGCACTGTGACGGCGAATTCGTGCAGCGCATCGTCGTATTCCGCCCTGGCGGATGTGAGCAAATCCTTTTGTTGCTGGCCGTCGGCGGTCATGGCGGCGAGATAATCGTGGTCCGCCTGCATAAACGCCTGCCCACTGGTGGCGTCGTCAATGTGGACGAAATACGTTTGTGCAGTGTCGCTGTAGCGAGCGATGTGCGCCTTGAGTTCCGCGCATGAATCAGCCATGAGCCGAGCCGCCAGCCCGTAGGTTTCGATCGCCGCCTCGCGCTGCCAGGGACTGACCATCGGCGTAGTGATCGGCGTGGATTGGGCGGGCTGCTCAAGGTCGGATGGATCCGTCAACGGATCGACCGGTTGACCGTTTGCCAGCGTCAGTCCCCACATGCCGATTTCATATCGCCGGCCGCGCTCCCATTCATCCATCGCCCACATTTTCTGAACGATTCCCGGCCGGCTGTCGATGACGGTGTCCCCGACCTGAATGCTCCTCTCATTCCAAAGCGTTTGAAGCATCTGGGCGCGCTTATATCCGTTGTAAGCCAGCGCGAGCGGTGAAAGGCCGTAATGAAACGGTGCGTACTGCTCCAGATATTGCAATTCCGAGCCGTCGTACCACGGCACGCTCGCCGGCAAATTCGGCGGGCGCGGATATCGCGCCTGCGTGTATTGCGGCAGAAGATTTCCGTTCAGATCAAGCATGGGATCCATCCGCACGCGGCGCCAGGTTGGGTCATCCTGGGCCTGACTCTGTGTATCAGGAAGCGAGTCGATTCCCGGGCCGTTGAATTTCGCGGTAATTCGCTCAGCCATCAGCGGCTCGAGAAGAACCGAGACGCGCTGCGTCCGATCATTGGTGGAAAGCGGCGCATCATCCTCAGACCATCCCTCCGGAATCGCCGCTGATTGAAAATCCGCCTGGCGATTCACAGGGAAACTGACGCGGATCAGCGACTGACTCTCGCGGCGCACCCGCCGGCGGTAGTAAATGTGCTCGCTGCTGGTGCCCAGCTTTCCCTCCCAGACCTGCGCGACGGTGTGGATGATGCTCATATCATCCGGCCGCTCACGATCGACTTTCATGCCGTAGTCGATGCCGTCGAGGATGGTCGTATATTTATCGTGCAGGCTCGACATCTGCACGGAGAGGTTGTAGGCCTTGTTCCAAATCTGAAAAAGATGAACGGTATCGAACTCCGGCTGGAGCATGCGAATCCATTCGATCTCGGTGTCCATGTCCTCCAGGTCGTGTTGCTGCTTTTGCGTTTCCGTGGAAGGCCAGAGAAACATGACCAGAGGTCCGCGCAATCCGCCGAGCAGCAAAATGGTGGCGAAACTTGGCAGCGAGCTGAGCGAAGTGGTGGTTGCCTCGCGCGGAGCGAGACCGCCGGGGTGCATATCGGCATCCTGTTGATTCATCGCCCACCAGCGGGTGAATCCCGTGACCGCCAGTGCGAGAATCAGAATGATCGCCATGCGCAATCGACTGGTCTTTCGCAGCCGAACGGGAGGCGGCTCCAGGAGCGTCATGGCGCGACCTCCTTGTTTTTCATGATGAGATACGCCAACGCCGTCGCCGGCAATCCAAATCCCGCCAATACCAGCAGTGCATCGATCAGCGCCGAAGTCGGCATGCTGTTGCCCTTGGACACGAACTCAATCGACTGGAATTGCGTCAGATCGGGCAGAAAAGCGGCGATCGTATTCAACGCCTTGGACAACGCATCCACACCCGTGCTGACCACCGTCGATACCGCCTCGTCGCTGAACCGGAAATCGTTGACGATCTGCCGGCCCAATCCCGGCGCGTTGTCCTCCGCCAATTCGATCACGCCCCAACGCCCCACGAGCAGCACGACGGTCAGCACAATGGCGATCGGCCAGGAGAGAAACGTACTGCAAAAGACCGCCAGCGCGATCACCAGAACGCTCATCATCCAAATGACCAGCAGGCTCTTGAATAAATTAGTCTCGAACGGCTCGGTAGCAGTAATCAATTCCAGCGAGGTCGGAAGCAAACCGATGGTGTGTCCGCTGTTCTCGCAACGGACCAGCACATCATAATGTCCGCCCGCCAGCGCCGCGGACGGTAGCGTGAAATACGCCGGCCGCGCGTTCTCCACCTCCGTCTTTGTCGTCGCGACGCTCTTCATCGTATTGAGGTCGATGGCCTCGATATCCAGCGTGGTGGGATTATCCTCGCCCTCCTGCCACTGTGCGTAATCGGTGTCCACATTGGGAATCAACTGAAACGGCGTTTGTGTCGGGTCGGCGGTGGACGGCGGTGCGTGAAAGAATGTAAAGACGGCAACAGCGCTGTCGCCAGGTCCGCCATCAAATTGCTGATCGAGCCGGGTCCCCTGCTTGCCGCGAAAAATCAGAAATTCCTTGCCACCATCCGGCGCGGGTGCCGGGGCAACTTCAATGGCCTGGGGCGGCAACAGCGAATCGGTTGCAGGGATATAAATATGCACCGGTTGCTCGCCGACCTGATAATCCACGTTACCGCTCACGCCGCTGAACCGAATGTAAATCGCCGGATGCCTGAAAAGGCTCGCGGCCGCTTCCGGGGGGAGCCAGGCATACGCATGCTGCACCCCGCTGGCATCGTTTGGGTCCGGATCGGTCAGGCGAATCTGCGTGGCGCCAAGAGCGGCCGGCACTGATGATGGATTGTTCGTCGAGAAAAACTTCCTGATGTTGCTCAGCATCATCGGCACGTCGGTCGCGCCAATGATGTTGTCGGAGATGAACGTATAATGATTTTCATCCAGCACATCGATGGATACGAATGGCGGAAGGATTTTCCTCGGCGTGGTCTGTGGCAGCACCGGTCCTTGCACATAGCTTGGCATGGTCATGGGCTGGTCATTGGGCGGACCAGTGCGTTTGGTGGTGACATCTATCTCGATCATCAGCCCGTTCTCGCCGATTCCCTGGTGGGCCCAGTCGTTCGTGTCGTGGGAGTCGGGTTCGGGACCGTAGAGCTGCGTTCGTTTGCCGAACGGGCCGTCGATGTCAAATCTCGCCAACACATCCTGTGCGCCGCTACCCTCGACAACGTGGAAATTGTAATGAGCCGGATCGGGGCGTTTGCCATAGACCTGCAAAACATCCGGGTCCCACAATTCCCGACCGACGAGCAGACCGGCCGATTGATAGGCATTGAGCCGTTCGCGCTCGGCATCACCCACCGAGCCGTCACGCAATCGGACAGCAATCTGGCTTTGTTTCTCCACCGACCGCACGCGCAGATAAACCCAGGTGAACGCCCCCATGATGAGCACCATCGTCAGCGACACACGAGAAAATCCGATGATCTTCCCCAAAACCAATTCCAGCCGCGTCGCCGGTTTGGTGACCACCGTGTAGATTACCTTTGTTTCAATTTCCTTGGGAATACTGGTGCAGGCGAGAATCACGCTGGTGAGAACAACCACCATGCCGGTGGCGAATAAACAGTATTTGACCGTCTGCCGCAGCGCATCCTGTTCATCCATCGCGCGCTCGAATTGCGTCATCACCACCACACCGGCAATCGCCAGCGGAGCAATCAGCAGTACGCGCTTGCGAATGGATTCAGCAAAGCAAACCCCCGACATCGCCCAAGCCCGCCGAAAACTGAATCGCAGCAAATCCTTAAAACCGAAGAGCACCAGGCAGACCACGACGATTCCGCCGGCCGTGAGCCATTGCCAGTTATCGGAGAAAAAGCCGTCTGCCAGAATGTAGGCGAACCCCGCCACAAAAAACTCCTGCGAAAAAATCAGCTCGAACCAACGGAGCTTTGCCCATCCGCTGTGTTTTCCCGGACGATGCGAACGAAAAGATCTTCCAAAGTCGTGGTCGGATGCGTGATCATTGCCTCGGTCGCGCCCATCCGTTCGAGGAAGGTCACCGTTTCGGCAATCTGCTGATCGCTCATCCCGCGCGTTTCGATCTGGGTGATGTCCTTCCGCTGAATCAGATCACGCACCTGGCCGATGGTCTGCATTCGGCCGCGGAAGAGAATCGTGATCCGATCGCACACATCCTGCACATCCGCCAGCAGGTGGCTGCAGAGCAAAACCGTTTTCCCCTGAGCCTTGAGCGAGAGGATCAAGTCCTTCATCTCGCGCGTGCCAATGGGGTCGAGTCCGGTAGTGGGCTCATCCAGCAGAATCAAATCCGGATCGTTAATCAGCGCCTGGGCCAATCCGATGCGACGTGCCATGCCTTTGGAATATTCCCGCAGCTTTCGCTTTCGACTTTTTGCGTCGAGCCCAACCGTATCCAGCAATGCCGGCACCCGGCGATTGAGTTCCTTGCGCGGAATCTTGAATAATTGACCGTAAAACCGCAGCGTCTCTTCGCCGTTGAGAAATCGATAGAGATAAGATTCCTCCGGCAGAAACCCGATGCGCTCGTTGATGACCGTATTTCCCGCCGGTTGCCCCAGCACCTTGGCCGTGCCCGTCGATGGAAATATCAGGCCCAGCAGTAGCTTGATGGTGGTGCTTTTGCCTGAACCGTTGGGACCCAGAAGGCCGAACACTTCGCCGCGATGGATTGTGAGATTCAAGTCTTCCAGCGCGCGGACCTTGTCCCGGCCCCAAAAATCCTTGTACACCTTGCTCAGGTGTTCGGTTTCAACCGCTTCATCGTTGGCTGCGATCATGTTGGGAGTGCGACCGTAATGAGAATGCGACCGTTTAGGGAATGCGACTTCTCTTCCCGGACGAGCCCTTTGACACATTCTCCGCCAGAAGCAATGCGCCAGTTGGGCTAAAGTCGCTAAAAACTATCGACGAACCAAAGGCGGCTTGCGGTTGGTGCGCGACCGCCGACGCCGTTTTTCACTGGGTTTCTCGTAATAGGCCACCCGTTTGATGTCCTTGGTGAGACCTTCTTTTTCACACATCTTTTTGAATCGCCGAAGCATCTGCTCCGCCGTCTCATTGCCTCGGGATTTCACTTTAATCATTCAGAACCAATCCTTTCGTCAAAACAGTCTATCGGGAACCCGGAATTGTTCAAGAACCGGGTTTTTTAATCAATTTTGGGCATAAAATACCGCCCCAAAAAAACACCTTCGTATGGTTTTCACGATTGATAAATGGTTGCGGTCATTTACAATCCCTATCGGCTAACACGTCCTGGGAGACTACATGTCGAATTACTTCGCCCGCCGTTGGGCGACTATGTTGGCGACATTACTCATCTGCTCGGCCACACTGCGACCGTGCCGAGCCGATCCCGCCGCCCCGCCGCAGTTGGCGCCTGGCGCTTCGGACATCACTTTCACCGAACGAAGCCCGCTCAGTTCCAAAGCTGAACTCGCCAAGCGCCTCAATCTCAAGCTGAGCGACATGGGCGATGATTACGATTTGTCTAAGTGTCCGTACAAGATTTATATTCCCAAATCTTTTGATTCTACCAAGCCGATCGGTGTGCTGGTCTATTTGGGATACAAAGATTCCGTTTCGGCTCCGACGACATGGACGGACTTGCTCGACAAATCCAATTTGATTTTCATCACGCCGGTTTGTCACAGCGGCGATCAATTTCCGCCTGTGGTGCCGGCCTGGCAGAGCATCGGACTGGCGCTGGATGCGGTTCACAATCTGGAATTGCAAGCCACCATCGACACGCACCGTGTTTATTTGATGTCGTGGAAAAGCGAAACCCAGGCATCCATTGGGATCAGCGATTTCTTCACCGGATTTGTTCTCGTCGGCGATCCGACTTATTTCAGAAATATTTTGTTGCCAAACGGCACAAGTTATATCCCCGCCACGTCGGGCTTTGACGCGCCCGCTCCTTCGATGCTGAAAAAAGCGAACCAGCGGCCGTATGTTCTCCTCGCCGACACCGCCCAAGACAGTATTGACGCCGAAAACACCAAGATGGGCGCGATGAAGCAGGATGGGTTTGCCAATGTTCAAGTCGATTCGGTGAGCCTCAAAGATGATATTCACTACCCCAATCTCACCACCGATTGGTTCGAGCAAAAAGTCCTTCCGTTTTTGGATAACGCGTCGGCCACGGGAACCGATTCGACCGAACAACTCCTGGCCGATTCTCCCAATCAAACATCCACCGCGGCCCCCGCCGCCAATACCTCCGCGCCCGTGGCGCTGACGGCCGGCGAATCGGACATCACGTTCACCGATCGCAGTCCACTCAGTTCCAAGAAGGAATTGGCCAAGCGACTGGGCGCTGATGTAGAGGACCTGGGCGCGGATTACGATCTGTCCAAGCAGCCCTACAAGATTTACGTCCCCAAAAACTTTGATCCCGCGCAGCCGGTCGGCGTGCTGGTCTTTTTGGGTTACAAAGATTCCACTTGCACGCCGCCAACATGGCGCGATCTGCTCGACAAGGCCGATCTGATTTTCATCACACCGACTTGCCATTACGGCAAACAATACCTCCCGCAAGTGCCGCTGTGGCAGACCGCCGGCTTGGCGCTGGATGCGGTTTACAATCTGCAACATTCCGCCATGATCGATCCGCATCGCATCTATCTCATGGCCTTTGACGATGGCACGCCGGTTTTCTTCGCCCTTGCGGATGTGTTCACCGGATATGTCGGATGCAATGATCTTTCGTATTTCAAAAATATCTATCTGCCCGATCGATCCTATTTCCAGGCCGATTTCAAACAGCCTTCCGGCCGGATTTACGACATGGCGCAACAGCGCCCGATTTACATTCTGGGCGATCCGGGCAATTCGAATCTCCAACTGGCAACGACAAAAGCCAGCATCATGCAACAAGACGGCTTCAAATACGTGCAGGCCTCCGAGGCTTCGCTGGATAACGATTTGCACTACCCGAATCTCACCACCGACTGGTTTGAAAACAAGGCGCTGCCGTTTCTCGAAACGAACTCCGCGACCGGCGAGCCGTCCGATCTAAATACATTGGCCCAAGCACCTAAGCCAACGCCTTCGCCGGTCGCACAGGACGCATCATCAGTCGCCAATCCCGACGCCGCGCCAATCGACCCAAAATCAGCCGCGCCGCAGGATGCCCAGCAGCTTCTCACCAACGCTAAACTGCTGATCTCCAACGGCCGTCCCGATCTGGCTCGCCCAAAGTTGCAAAAGATTATCGACACCTATCCCGACGATCCCGCCGCAACCGAGGCGAAACAATTGCTGTCACAGATACCGGCGGAGGACCAATAGGCTATTCATCGGCCTTCTCAAAATGGTTCGATGGGCATTCCAGGCGGGAAGATGACGCCGGGCAGTGTCACTGAATCGTAGATAGAAATCATATTGTCCCCCGGCCCGCCGTTAAGCGAAACGCCCGTGTAATCGTTGCCGTAGATCGTGTCGTTGCCATATCCGCCGTCGAGAGTGTCATTATCGCCAAAGTTATTCAGCAAGTCATTTCCGCCGCCGCCGATGAGCAAGTCTGATGTAATGTGTGTTGTAGCGATAGCCGGGATAGGTCCAGTAACTGGGACGGAACTCGGCGCTATCCCGGCGTTGAGTGTGTCGTTTCCCGCCTGACCATAAAGCGTGTCATTGTTGCCTCCTAATGACGTCAGACTATCGTTGCCTGCACCGCCGTAGATGATCGTATAGCTATTCGCACTGATTGTGTCATTCCCGCCGCCGCCGGTGATCGTGTCAAAACTTCCTCCCGCTACCGAATCATCGCCGCCGCCGGCATAAATGGCGGCTGGGGGGAAAACGGAGCCATCGATTGTGATTGTATCATCACCCAATCCGCCGAGGACAGCGATTTCATTGACTGATCCTGCACTGAAAGTTTCTGATTGTCCGTTGATCGTGACGAGCAGATTGCCGGATTGCTCTGCGATGGAGATCGTATCGTTGTTCACAGTGCCGGAAACCGACAATATCCCGCCAGCCAAAATCGCCTGGCCAGTCGTTCCGCTCGGAGCGACGTTGAGTTGGACGCTGATCTCGATCGGAGACGCTTGATTGCTGACAACGATATCTGGGCGGCCATCGCCGTTATAATCGCCGATTCCCACTGCAATGCCGGCAAGGCTAATGGGAATGGCGCTCTGAAATGTTCCATCGCCGTTGCCGAGATAAACGGAATTTCCATCGAGCAAATCGAGATTTCCGTCGCCGTTGAAATCGGCGACAAAGCCATCGCCCGGCCCGAATGTGGAAAAGCTACTCTCGGAAAAGGAATAGCCGCCCTGATTGAGCAGTACGAAAGCTGGATCGGTCGGACCGGATGATCCGTTGGTCAGCGCGAGGATGTCCGGTTGCCCATCATTATTAAAATCGCCGACGATGAGTTGGCTGATCTGTGTGGTGCTCCTGGCAGCCAACAGGGAAGTGCTGGAACCGAGCGTGAACGCTCCGCTCCTGCTGCCGTAATAAATATCGACAGAAGTGAACGAGTTTCCGGTTAGGGCGAAATCGTCAATGCCGTCACCATTGAAATCGCCGACGGCGACAGTATTGAATTGGGTGCCTAGAGGAAACTGCATGGCCGGCGCCGGCGCCGGGTCGAACGCACCATCGCCCTGGTTGAGCAGAAGCGATTCACTAAATTGGCCGGTCTGGACGTTCGCGCCCTGTAACACCATGATGTCCGGCAATCCGTCACCGTTGAAATCGCCCACAACCGCCTCCATGCCATTGGCGGCAACCTGAACGGGTGGCTGGAACGTTCCGTCGCCGTTGCCATACATGACCTGAATCGTGGTGCTGTCAAAAGTGCTCTCGGTAAAAATCAGATCCATATGGCCATCGCCGGTCAATTCCGCGGCACTGAGGTTGGAGACTTCGCCCGGCAAGTTGATCAATTCCGGTGCGGAGAATGTTCCGCCGGGCTGGCCGAATTCAATCTCCATTCCGTTCTGACTGAAAATGTTCTGAAACGACAGGACGGCGTCTGGAATACCGTCGCCGTTGAGGTCGGCCATCAGCACAACGCGCGGCCCCTCGAACGGATCCCCGCCGGTCGGCAAGGGAGTGACAGGTGGTGTGAAACCCACGCCGGTCAGGAGCATTCGCGCTTCCAGCGATTGCAATTCCATGGCTTTGGATGGCTTGCGAGCACCCGCATGGCGTACCCGTGAAAACATGCGACCCTCCTGCTCAATCCTGATTTGTCGCCCGGCAATTTTTCCCGTTGTTGGTCGGCGTCCGGGCAGAGTAGCCGACGGATAACTACATCCATTGCCACCCGCAAAGTTGCGGATTCGCCGATTTTTGGCAGGATGGATCAAGGCACCATGCTTCCGTCGCACACCATTCCGATTCGCGTCAGGTATCCCGAGGTCGATCCAATGGGATATCTGCATCATAGCCGGTTTTTGCAGTACTTTGAGATGGGCCGGATCGAATTGCTGCGGAAACTGGGGTTCAGCTATGCCGATTTGGAAAGACAGGGGATATTTTTCGTCGTGGTCAAGGCCGAACTGCGTTTCCGCGCGCCGGCCAGATACGACGAGGAACTGACCCTGACCACGCGTGTCACTCGCCAGACACACGTGCGATTTGACCATGCCTACGAGCTTCTCCGGGGTACGGAACTGCTGGCCGAGGGGACGACGACAATCGCCTGCGTTGGCAAAGACGGCGTCCTGCGGGAGATTCCCGAGGCGCTGGTGGCCAAATCGTAGGGTGGGCGTACTCGCCCACCGATGTTGTCGATGCATGCAGAAACTATCCGGATATGATGGCATTCGCTCCTTATCTCCGCGCGAACACAGGAATCGGTGGGCGGGGCACGCCCACCCTACAAATCAGGCACGATATTCGTTCGCGCTGGGGTAGTTTTCAGTATCTCAATTGCTTTCTTCGCTTCTTCAGCGGGAACACTCAGCGATGCCGACGCTCCCCCGGTGTAGATTCCTATGGCGTCTACGGCCGGTTTCACGACGGCGTGAATCTCCTCGCTATCCAGTTTGGACGCCGCCATTCGCGCCTCGGCCTCGCTGGAAAACTGCGCGATGGTGACGAACTTTCCGGTGTTGGAATTGGCATAATCCAGGATCGGAGCATCCGCTGGTATTTTGTCATCGTCGGGTTTTTCCATCGCATCACCATCCTAAATCTTTGCATCAATTGAAATCCAGATAGAAGAAAAGCCAGCCCATCCGAATCTTGTTGATGAAAGCCTCGCGGGCGTCGATCTCGCCGTGAATCAGAGATACAGGAAACATCGGCATCGGAAGCGGAACGGTCGATCCAACCGCATGCACAACTGCGAGCGGCTTGGTCGGGCGAATCACTTTGGAAAGGTCCTGAAGATCGTGCTCGATGATCTCCTCGATGAGCTGAGCGACAACGCTACGATCATCTTCGCTGGCCGCTTCCTGAAGCTCGCCCAGCTTCCGCCGAAACTCTTCAAATTGCGGCTGGGCGCGCAACTCGAAAATTCGTGACCAGGAAATCTCGCTCACATCCGGAAACGAGTGCGAACCGAGCTGGTGAAACGGCTGATATCCCTGCGGCGTCACCGGTGCGAATGCCTTGGGAATAAACGCGCCTTCGCAGCCACCAGTCACAAATCCGCAAGGTGATGCCGCATTCAAACTCGTCCAGCATTGCGTCGCCCAGAGCAGACTGTAGGCCGTCAAATGGATCTCCTGCGCAAATGCCGCGGGGTTGGCAATCGAATTATTTTGGCCCTGCGAATCGCGCATCAAAAACTCGTGAGCCGTCTGAACTGCCGATTGCACAAGCGCCGGCGGAAAATTCGCCAGCGCGCCGATCGGATCGACGCCATACGGAATCAGCGGGATCGGCGTCCATCGCTCGGCGAGTTCCACCGCAATGTCATCGGAAATCAGCCCCGCATCCATCGCACGTTCCAGCGCACCATGCAAATGTTCATCTTCACCGGCGATCTGAATAGAAACCTCGTCATACCAAAGCGTCGCCAGCTTCCCAAGTCGGCCGAGGAAATCGCCACGAAAAAGTCCGGGCCAACTAATGAATCCGCGCGACATTCGTCGACTCAAACGAGCTAACTGACTTTCGATCCCGACGCCACCGGCTCCGATGGCGTGATCACGATCACTTTTCCCGAAGCCGGATCGGTCGCCGCCAATAGCATGCCCTGACTGATCTGCCCGCGCATCTGACGCGGAGCGAGATTGGCGACGATCACGATCTGTTTGCCGACCATCGTTTTCGGATCGGCGATGTGCTGGCGAAGTCCGGCGCAGATTTGCCGCTTTTCGCCGTTCACATCGAGCTGTAGAACCAGCAGTTTGTCGGCATTCGGATGAGCGACGCAATCCAAAATGGTTGCCACGCGCAGATCGAGCTTGGCGAAATCATCGTATTGAATCGTCGCCGGCCCAGTTGGCGCGGGCGTCGCCGGTGGACCTGGTTGAGGCGTTGGAGCAGATTCCATAAGTCACTTCCCTAAAATATACCATACACGAAAGAACCGGATCAAAAAAAGACCCGGCCGAAAAAATCCGGCCAGGTCAGAATTTTTCAATTCGAAAACGTCACACATTTTTCACGACTTCGAGAATCGCCTGGGTCTTGATGACCATCTGCGTTTCATCGAAGAGGTGGAAGCTCTGGACGAGCAGCTCGTGACTGCGGCGTTCGATGTCCAGCACGCTCAGCGTTCCGCCGTTCTCGCCGGTGGCCGGCATTTCGGCGGTCATCAACTCGCGCCGGATGGCGTAAGTGCTGATCTCGTGTTTGGTCGCATCGTACAGCGTCTGCGTGAGCTGTTCTTCCTGGGTGCTGATCATGTAACGAATGTTGCCATACGTGTCTT
>Ga0302326_10016337_pt1 | contig 15543 bp, 26 predicted proteins | sample Palsa_T0_3_FD_202264 | JGI IMG/M metagenome (GOLD analysis project Ga0302326, IMG submission 202264) | Peat permafrost microbial communities from Stordalen Mire near Abisko, Sweden - Palsa_T0_3 | ecosystem: Environmental > Terrestrial > Soil > Palsa > Peat permafrost | place: Sweden: Abisko...
GACGCTGTCCCGCGGCGTGTCCGCCTTCACCGACGACTGAACCAGCGGCGTCTTGCCGGGCGTCTGATCTGCCGCGCTGTCCGTCATGAGATCTCCTCCTTGGCTCATGTGACCGTGCCGGTCTGGTACAGCCGCACGGCGAGAGTCGTGGTGTTCAGGAAGTCGATGCAGGTCAGGCCCTGCCCTGCGGCGCCGATCGCCCCGCCGGGCGCCCCGCTGGTGCCGCCGCCGGTGGTCGCCGCCCCGAACTGGGTGATGCTCGGCTGGTTGAACTGCGACGGCGAGAACGGGCCGAGAAACCCGTAGGAGGTGGCGCCGAGCACGATCGTGTACTGCGTGTAAACCTGGGCGACCCCCCCGCCGGACTCCTGGCCGATCAGGATGTACGCGCTGGTCGCGGTCGCCCCGTTGAAATACCAGAGCCACTGGCTGCCGTTGTTCGCGTACTGGATCCCGAACGGGGAGGTGGGGGCCAGCGACCCCCATGCGGTGAACGACGTGTTCGACCCGGCCGCGTCACAACCGGCCGAGGGGGCGACGGCGCCGATCGGGGCAGTGCCCCCGCCGGTGAACGCGAACTGGTTCATACTGACCGGCGTCATGAGCTGCCTGCTCACGGACATATCAGCCGCCTCCTGTGGTGATCACGTAGTTGCAGGTGAGCTCGAACCGGCGGTCCGACGGGTCGAGGGGAAGCGGCGACGGGGGCCCGCCGAGACGCTGGCAGTTCAGGACGGGCACCCCGTCGATGAGGGCGTTGCGGGGGCCGCGGAGGATCATCCAGTCGAGAAGCTGCGCGGCGGCCTGCGCGGCGAGAGGATCATCGGCGGGACCCCGGGTGCGGGCCTGGAACGACCAGGCGTCCGTCCCGCCCTCCTCCGTCGTATAGCCGGGCCCCCCGGTGGGGGTGATGAACACCGCCTGATCGGGTGAGGTGAGGATCTCCGGGCCGGGCAGCAGCGGAAACCCGGTCTCCTGGGTGGTGACCCACCCGGCCGCGGTGAGGTAGTCGATGATCACCTGGGCGCGGGCGACGGCGATCGCGGCGGGCGTCGTCACAGCCGCCCCCGCTTCCCGTGCGGCTCGTTCTTCCCGGGGATGACCATGACCTTGCCGCGGCGCATGAAGTAGACGGTGAGGCCCTCGGCGAGCCGGACCCGCATCGTGGCGCGGCTCTTAGCCGCCAGTTCCGCCATGGACAGCCGGCCCACCTTCGGCAACCGGTCGTAGATCATCCGGCCGCCCTGCCCCACCGACGGATGCCCTGAGTGCATCAAGTCGCCCCATTCACGGGGGGCGCTTAGCTCAACCTCGTCGGATAGGTGCTCCATGGACCGCTTCATTGCGGACTGGCCGCCGTCGTGCAGGACCGTCTTGGCGTAGTCGTCCAAGTAGTCGCGGAAGTGTGACATCAGCGGCCGCTCAAGGAACTTCGGGCCGCCGCCGCGCGGGTGGACCAGGTTGAGACGCTCATGCTGGTAATGGGCGTAGACCTGGTCGACGGTTACAGTGCCGGTGAGCTTCTCGCTGCCGACCATCCGCCGTAGCTCGCCGATGCGAGCGCTGAAGGTTCCGCTCACCCGTAGATCGGCCCCCCGCTGTCGACGAGGCCGCCGGTGCGGGGCGTCCAGAACGGCGAGTCGGCCTCGAGGCCGCCCGTCAGGGGGTCGATACGCGTGTTGCTGTCGCGGCCGGTGAAGATGGACGGAACCCGGTTGATGATGATCCCGGTCTCAGAGCCGATACCGGGGGCCGTCACCGGGTCGAGGAGGATCTTCCCGGCGCGGACATCCTGGAGGATCGCCATCGCGTCCTTGTAGGCGATGTAGACCGGCGAGGTCGTCTCGACCGCTTTCCACTTGAGGTAGGTGACGGCAGCCCAGAACCGGGCGAGGTCGAGGGCCAGGTCGTGGAGGATCGCGGGCGGGTTCGCGTCCGGGCCGGAGGAGTCGTAGACGTTGCCTGCGTAGACCGACACGCGGTTGCTGGCCGCGTACAGGGCGAGCTCGAGTTGCGCGTCGGTGAGCTGCGCCGCGGTGCCCGTCCCGGAGTCGGTGCCGCTCATGACGTTGCGGAGGTCGGCGACCGTCGCGTACAGCGTCCCCGACGCCACGGGGGTCGTCACGGCGTCCCCTGTATCATTGAGGGCGAGTGCCCGTAGCGGGGCAAAGCGCCGGGGGATGTAGCCGGGCGAGAGCCCGGTAGGCCAGCCGGCGGCCAGCCAGGGCCGGTCTTCTCAGAACTGGCACGAGAGGGCCGCGCGGGTTCGAATCCCGCAGTCCCGCTGCGGGCGCTCGTCGTCACGGCACCGCCCCGGAAAGCATCCAGGCGGCGAAAGCGCCGAACGCCCACGGCAGGTCGGTGACCCCGGCGAGCGGGTGCCCTCCGGCGGCGAACGCGGCGAGGACGAACAGGATCGCCCCGATCACCAGCAGCAGGCGGGAGGGGCTCCAGTAGCCGCGCTGGTAGGGGTACGGGCCGGGGGCGGTGCGCGGCGGCGGGGCGGGAGTCGTCATGAGTTGTCTCCGTCCTTGGCGGCCGGTTTCCGCGCCTGGGCGGCCGGCCTGGGCGCGGTGAGCGGCTTCTCCTGCCGTGGCGGCGCGACCACCTCGGGGGGCGGCGTGATCGCGGGTTCGGCGCCGGGAAGCGGAACGAGCCGCCCGGCGCCGATCGCCCGCTCGAGCGGGGAACCCGGGACCACGTCGATGACCTGGCCGCGCTGGAGCCGCTGCGGCACCCCGTCCCAGGTGATGGTCACGTCCTGGGTGACGATCCGCGGGCTGATCCCCATCAGTTGCTCACGCACGCTTTGTCGAGGCAGGCGTCATCGCCGCGCTGGCCGACGGGGATGACCCCGGACAAGTTGGCGTTGCCGTATGCCTGCTCGAGCGCGGACCCGGGCATGATGTCGATGACCGTGCCATGGCGGGTGAACGTGGACCGCGCCGCCCCGTTGGCGTGCGGATCCCAGGCCACGGCTGTGTCCGTGAGCAGGCGGCGCGGGAACTGGCTCATGTCAGTTAGCGATCCCGACGCCGAACCCGGGCGCCCCGGTGGCCGCGTGCGACGCGTAGGGGAGGGTGTTCAGCGGCGAGAACCCGTTGACGCCGGTCGGGGCGATCGTGTTGGGCTGCGCGTAGACGTTGGCGTCGGAATGGGCGACGGTCAGGTCGAGCGGGTCAAGCCACGACCAGGCGACGACGCCGGTGTAGGTGACGGCGATCGCCGCGCCGGCGGGCAGCGGGATCCCCTGGGTGTAGGCGACTGCCGGCTGCATGCCGGGCGCCTGGGTGATGTTGGTGGTGAGGCCGTTGAGGGTGATCGCGGAGACCGCCCCGGCGCCGGTGAACACGACGTTCAGGTCCCGGCCGGTCGTGTTGATCACGGGGACGGTGGTGAGCGGCATCGCGGGGGTGCACTCCGACCAGAACCAGACGGGGACCGCGACGGTGTACTGCAGGGCGCAGGTGCCGCCCGGGGGGACGGTCATCATGAACGCGGTCGCGGTGGTGGCCACGCTGACGGCGTTCACCCAGTAGTTCGCCATGGTGGAGCCGTTCGCCCCGACCGTCACATAGGCGGTGTTGCTGGTGGTGTTGGTGATCGCGTTGGTGAGCCCGGCGGGGCTGGTCGCGGGTACTGCCGGCTGGGTGATCATTGGCTGTCTCCTAGTTGCTGATGCCTGGTCGGCCGATGGTGTCCGTGCCGTCAATCCACGCCCGCAGGGCGCCGCCGCCGGCGTTGAGGGCCGCGTACAGCAGGCCAGCGGAATCAAGCCAGAACGGGGTGCCGGCGGTGAACAGGAACTGCGGGATCGTCCCGAGTTGCCCGCCCGGGGGGGCCGGGTTGGAGACGGCGCACACCTGGGAGCTGGCGCCGGACTGCGGCAGCTCCGACGACAGCCACGTCCAGGTGGGGGTGCCGCCGGTGTAGGCGACGGAGATCGCCCAGTCGTTGGGCAGGAACACGGAGCCGGCGAGCAGGCCGGTCGCGGACAGGTTGCCTGAGTTGGACCCGGTGCTGATCGCGGTGATCGTGGACCCCGCGGCGGCGATGGTGATGGCGACCGCGACGCCGTACGGGTTGGATATCGGCACGCCGGTCGCCGGCACGGCGGGGGTGGGGATCGGGATGTTGGCGGCGCCCTGGATCGTCTCCGACCAGGTGGCGGGCCACGGCATGGTGACGTTGGCGGTCAGCACGTAACGCGCGAGCGCCGCCATAACATCACCTCCCGGGCTAGTAGCTGGTGAGCGGGTAGTTTTCGACGCCGTTCAGCGCGGAGACGAGCTGGGCGACGGTCACCAGGACGCCGTTCAGGTGCGGGGAGTCGACCCCGCCGACGGGGACGCTGGTGGCGGTCGGGGCGCCGGTGACGGTCACCACGTCGGAGGCCCCGGCGGGGTCGATGATGAGCGTCTGCCCGGAGGTGAACGGCAGCGCCTGGGTGCTGGCCGGGGCGAACGTCAGCGCGGTCGCCCCGGCGGCCACGGTGGCGCTGATCGCGGGCAGCGCCCACGCCCAGGTGGGCGACGCGACCGTGTACGCGGCGGCGAAGGTGCCGCCGGCCGGGATGATGTATACGCCGGCGGTGAGCGCCCCGGCTGCGGTCCCGTTGATGGTGATCGACGCGATGGTGGCGCCGTTCAGGGTGATCGTCGCGGCGACCGGCGTCGCATACGGGCTGGTCACCGTGACGGTGGTCGCGGGGAACGCCGGGGCGGCCGCCAGCGTCGGCGGGCCGAGCGTGAACGGCCACTCGCAGCGGGCGCACCGCCAGATCAGCGCCGCGGTCGGCACGAACGGCGCGGCGAACCAGCACCGGGGGCACCGGATCTGCGCGACATCAACGGGCGTGATCGCCGCGGGCATCAGCTACCGTGCCCTGCCCCGCCGCGGCGGGAGGTCGACGGCGTCGGGGACGGCCGTGTCGCGGAGGTGGTCGGCCATCTCCGCCGGCTCCGCCGTCATCGCCCCCTCGGTTTCGGGGGCACGCCCGTCCTCGAGCACCTGGACGCGGGACGATCCCTCTGGGTCGGGGCGGGGCGCGTCGGAGCCGGGCGGGGGCGGCGGCGGGCGGAACAGCCGGCCGGACACATGCCGGGGCAGCAGCCTCGGCAGCGGCTCACGGGACCCGTCCGCCCCGGACAGTTTCCGGATGACGGGCACCTGCCGGCCGTCGCCGCCGCCGTGCCGCTCGAACTGCCGTGCCTCCTCGTCGGTGAGGTACACGGTGTCGCCGGCGAGGACCAGGTCGGTCTGCTTGTCTTTGCTGTCGCCGCGGCGGGGCACGCTCAGCGGGATGAGGGCCTCGTACGCCTCCCCGATGCGGGTGCCCGGCGTCTTCCCGATCGACGCGCGGGTGAGGAGCTTGTCGAGGGTGGCCTGCTCCCCCGCGGTGAGCGGCTGCGTTTCAGTTGCGGTGTCCGCCATCAGGCGTTACCCCCTAGGTCATAGGCGGCCCCGCAGGATGAAAGCGGTACCGCACTGGGCGTATTTGGCGTTGTTGCACCGCTGGCAGGCCCTGACCAAATTCCAGAAATGGTCTGTCCCGCCCTTGACCAGCGGGAAGAAGTGGTCGATGTGGGCAGTCTCAGGAGACTTGCAGTAGAAGCACGGGTCGTGCCGGATGGCGAGCCGGTAGGCGACGGACAGTTCGCGGTCGAAGTCATCCATACCGGCGTTGGCAGCCAGCACCCGGCGGGCCTGTGCCGCATACCGGGCCGTGCGGTTCGACGCATTCCACGCGCTGACGGCGGCGCGGTGCTCGTCGCCGTTCGCCAACCGCCACGCTCGCGCGTACTCCTGGAACTCCGGCTTCCGGCTCTGGTAGTAGTCCTTCTGCTGCTGCTGACGGGATTCGGACAGCCTGCGGTGCTCGCGGCAGTACCCGTCCGCGCAATCGGCGTTGACCTTCCGCTCGCACTCGTCCGCCAGGCAGGTTCGCGCCTCCCAGTGCTTCGCGTAGTGCTCCGCGCACCGGCCGGTCGTATTGTCCGATCGGAGCCGGTTTTCACATCCGCCGACAGAGCAGACCGCCAAGTCGAGCGGGATGTAGATGTGCTCGGCGCAGCGCCCGGTGGTGTTGTCGGAGCGGATCCTGCGGTCGCATCCGTCGACGGCGCACACGGCGCGCTGCTGCCGACGACGCTCGGACTGCTCGCGGAGGATGGCGTAGTACCGGTCACGGGAGGCACGGGTAGTGGCCGTTTGCCAGGCGTGCGGTTTGCAGTAGCCGGACTCGTTGTCGGCGCGGAGTTCGTTCTCGCATCCGTCGGCCGCGCAGATGCGGACAGGGACCCTGGCGGTCGCGTACTTGTGGGCCTTGCAGTAGCCGGTGTCGTTGTCCTTGCGGAGCGGCTGCTCGCACCCGTCAGCGTCGCAGACATGGCTGTCGACGGGGATGTAGCGGTGTTCCGAGCATCGTCCGATGGTGTTGCTCGTGCGGAGTTTCGCGCCGCACCCGTCGACTGAGCAGGTGTCCCGCTGGTTCCGGCCTTCGCGCTCAGCCCGCAGGGCGAGGCGGTGAGTGTGCTGGCAGTCCGGGCACCGCTCATCGTTGGCGCTGTGCGGAGTGAACTCGGCTCGGCAGTCCGGGCACTGACGGGGCTTGTAGACGCGGGCCGAGTAGTCCTGCTTCGGGACAGGCCCGCCGCGGCTCTTAGCCCGCTTATGAGGCGTGCAGAAGCCGGTGCGGTTGTCCTTGCGGAGCGACTCGCCGCATCCCTCGGCGCCGCAGACGGCGCCGAGGGCGGGGATGTAGGCGTGTTCCCTGCAGCGGCCGATGGTGTTGGTCGCCCGGAGCGGCGCTCCGCAGCCGTCGACTGAGCAAATCCTGGGGGCAGGGTTATCCTGCATGTGTTGCACCTCTTACTCAGGTGTGGCCACGCCCCGGGACTGTTTCCGCAGTCGCCGGGGTCTCTTATGTCCATTATACCCGATAGGAATCGAACAAGTGGCAGCATGATCATCACGTCACGCCTCTCCTCTCGTTCGCATTCCCGACACATTTGTTCGATTCCGTCCTCGTAAAGGTGTTCGATTATACCCCGCTGAGCAGCGCGATACTCAAGGGTTGGTCCAAACCAATGGCTGAACTCCTTTGTGTGTCACTTCGAAATACTTTTCGTTCCTCATTCCGGTAAAGGGGACCGGCCATGAAGGGGAGCTCATCAGCGTAGAAGCCGCACCGGTGCCGCTGCATGATCAGCGCGTTGCCGGCGGGAACCTGCCTGCTCACCAGCACGTCGAGGTTGAAGATCTTGTTGGGGAGCACGCCCGTGTACTGGAGGTTCTCCGACGCGATGTCACCGATGTAAGGCGCGGCGAACGTGCTGGACTGCAGCAGCGTGTTTTTCGTCCCGTGGTTGATGATCAGCGTGTCCGCTTCGAATCCGAGCCACTGGGTGACACCGGACGGGGACACGATGTTGGCGTTCTCCACCAGATAGACGGCCTGCGCGATATCCGCGCGGGTGGTTGCCGCCGCCGATGCCCACGGGTTCGCGACGGCGAGCGTCTGAATCGACGCGTTCGCGACCACCGCCGAATAGAAGGCGGTATTCCACGAGTAAACCATCGTGTTTTTGACTTGCAGTAGCTGCCGGGTTACCGGGTCGATGGCCTGGCGGCGACGCATTTCGTCGGACACCATGATCGCCATCGCACGCTCGTGCGAAAAAACGACCCTGGGCACGCCGATCGAGGTGGGGACGACCGGCACCTCACCGAATTCCGGGCGGATTTCCGGGAAATCATCGGCGTAAAGCGGCGTGCTTTCCGAATAGCGCACCGCGCCCGAGGGGGCGGCGCCGCCCATCCGCAGAACGGAATCCATGATGAATTCGTTCTGGGTGATATCCAATATGAGCGCCGGAATGACCAGCGGGTCTTTCAGGAGCTCGGATACGGTGATCCGCGGGCTGTCGCTGTAACCTCTCGCGCCAGTAGGCATGTCTCAGACCTCTCAGAAGACCCGGACGCGGCCGAGGAAGTAGTACGCGGAGCCCTGTCCGCCGATCTGCTGCGTGAGCATCGCCGCGGACACGCCGCCGGGATGGGTGCAGCGGCCGACGATCGTCGCGGGCGTGAACGAGGTGATCGCGGTGGAAGTGAAGAACGGGGTGTGGGCGATGCCCACCACGCACCCGTTCACGGTGTTGCCGGACGTGCCCGTGCCGATCACCAGGGGCTCACCCTCGGCGGCCGCGCCGCCGTACCAGCACCAGATGTCCCACCCGCCGGAGTAGACCGCCGTGTAGTCGGTCAGCACCGAGATGTCGATGAGAGGCTGCCCGTAGGTGTTCGCCGCCCCCGTCTGGGTGCTGATCACGTTCGCGTCGGTGCCGGCGATGCCCATCACGTTGGTGACGCCGGTCGCCGCCGCAACGATGGCGCCGGGCGCCGGGACCACCGTCAGGTCGGTCGTCCCGGCGGTGATCGTGTTGGGGACGACGAACTGGCCGCCGTAGGTCAACGCGCTGACCTGCTTGTTCCATGGCCCCCGCTGATAGTGCGGAAGGACCGCGCTCATGGCGTCACCGTCTGCTCGGGCTTGTCGGTCAGGGCGAGGTGGGCGTCGACGGCTTCCTGAAGCTCCGTGTTGGCGCCGCGCGTCTGCTCGATGTCGCCGCTGTTGACGGCGGCGGTCATGGCGGCGGCGGCGAGGAACAACCGGTGCCCGGATGACGCCAGCGTCCGGTCCTCGGCGGTCCGCCGGTCGGCGAGCGCCTGGTCTTCCTCTAGGCGCCGCTGCGCGATCACCTCGTCTTCGGCGGCGCGGGTCGCGGCGAGGCCTTCAGCGGCGGCCGTGTCCCGGTCCGGCGCCGGCTGCTGGTCGTCTGCCGCCGGCTGCTGGTTGTCTGCGCTCATGGGCGTTTTCCTCAGTTCCCGTTGCTCACGCCGGCGGGCTCGCCGAGCTGGTCGTGCATGGACGTGCTGGTCACCGTCACAGGCCCGTCATCGACTTGAAGCGGCCCACCAGGGCGTCGCGGTCCTGCGCCTGCGTCCCGGCCCCGGCGTCGTCCGGCTCGTCGTGGGGGGAGCCGAGCTCCACGTCCAGGTCGAGGAGGCGGGCCTGGGAGGCGTACTCGGTGAGGACCCGGCGCATGATCGCCCCGGCGTCGACCGTCTTCCCGTTCGCCAGTTCCACCGCGTGCCCGGCGCCTTCCAGCAGCGGCTTGGCGAGGTCGGTCACATAGGGGGGGACGCCCAGGTCGGCGAGCCTCCGCCGCTCCGCCAGGTAGTCCTCCTCACGGAGCCGGGCGGTGACCACCGACAGTTCCCGCGCGGTTTCCTCCTGCCGGGCGTTGGCCAGGTCGATCGCGAACTGGGCCTCCGCACTCAGTCCTGCGGCCACTGGCTCCCCCTCGAGGATCTGATCGGTGTCGGTGTCGTCGAATTCGGCGTCGAACTCCGCCTCGAGCGCGGCGATCTCGTCGTCGGTCATGGCGTCGATCTCCTCCGCCAGGCCGTCCCCGTCCGCATCGGCGTCGTCGTCGGGGGCGGTGAGCGCGTCGAGCTCGTCCGGGGTGACGACCACGCCGCCGTCTGCGAGCGCGTCGAGGGTGTCGTCGGGGAGGTCGAGGAGCATCGCGAGGCGGGCCCGCTGCGCGTCGGTGAGGTTGCCGAGGTCCGCCATGTCGGCGCCCCCTTCCGGGTCGGCGCCGGCGTCGCCGGCGGGTTGAAGATCAGGCGAGGTTTCCTCGCCGGCGAACGTGGACCCGGACAGGTCGATCACCTGGTCGGGCAGCGGGCTGGCCGCCTCGATCGCCGTCCAGGCGCCGAGGCCGGGTATGCGCGGGTCGAGGGTGCCGAGGACATGCTGGACGGCGGCGGGGAACCGGCGGCCGTCGGAGCGGGCGTAGTCCTCCACGATCCGGGCGGACACGCCGAGCAGCGGATTGTCTTTGAGGACTTTCTCGCCCGCCTCGTTGACCTCCGCGGTGACGTAAAGGCCGTCGTCGCCGAGCTCCATGCCTTTCACCCACCCGCGGGTCCGCTCCGGGTCGTTGGTGTGGGTGTTGGCTGAGTCGGCGAGCTGAAACGGAACCTGGTCGTAGGCGTTGTCGGTGAACGCCTGCACGAGCCGGCCCAGGTAGTCGCGGGTGAAATGCAGCAGCCTGCCCTTGTACTCCACATCGCCGACAGGCAGCACCTTCTTGCGCCACAGGCGGTTGCCGAGTTCCACCGCCTCGGCGGCGGTGAACGGGGTGAGGACCGCGGCGGTCACCGGGGCGGGTCACCGCCGTCCGCGAACGTGATCTCGGTCCCGTACTCCGGGTGCCCGTGGATCTTGTAGAAGTCGTCCCATGACGCCCACACGGAATGCGACCGGTACTCGGTCAGCCAGCGGATGCACACGGTGCCGTCGGAGAAGATGACGCCCTCGTACTGCGGCTCATCGGGTGCGTTGGCGGCGCCCTGCGCCCGGTACTCTTCCGGCGGGTTCGGCCGGTACCCGGTGAACCCCCGCGGGAACACGTACGTCCGGGTGCGCGTGCTGGTGAGCGTCATGGTCAGCCGCTCTTGCCGAACGCGCCAGCCTTGGTCTTCTGGGAGTTTTTCGCGAACGCGAGCGCCCTCGCGGCGGGGAATCCCTTGGCGAGGAGCTTCTTGTAGATGCTCTGGCCTTTGGGGGTGAGCCCGTTGTCGTCGGTGCTGTCGCCGGCGCTGGTGGTCTGCGGCCCGTCGCCTGCGCCTGCTGTGGGGGTGGCGAACGCCGCCGAGCGGACCGCGGGGATCCCGTACTCGGCCATTAGCGGGGACTGCTGCGGTTCCGGCTGCAACGGGGCGGCCTGGGGGCGGACGCCGCCGCGGACGGCGCTGTTCCACTGCCCGACCGCCTCCATCAGCGCGGTCCGCTGATGATCACGGGGCTCGAGGTCCCGGCCGTTGACGCTGGCGACCCACTTGCCGGCGTCGGTGCGGCGCAGGGACGCGATCGTCGCGCCGCCGTGCCGGTGACGAAGCACCGCCGTGCCGTCGGTCCCCCGTTTGACGAGGACGTCCATGGGCCCGTGGATGGGCCGTCGGAGCGTGCCCGTGGCGAGCTCAACGGCCTGCCGGTAGGCGTTGATGGCCGGGCCGCTGCTGCGGTCGTTGGCGAGGGCGTGCGCGCCGCCGCCCCGGACGGTCAGGGGGACGCCCTGGCGGACCCCGGCGGTGGACGGGGCGGGGGTGCGGAGATCACCCGGCTTGGGCTGGAGGGACGTCCCGGACGTCCCGAAGTCGCCGGACGGGGCGATGTGCCCGCATTCGGGGCAGGTGAGGGTCTTGCCCTGGTCGTCTCGCTCGGTTGCGGTGAGGTAGATGCCGAGGCCGGGGTTGGCGAGATCCGCGCTGCCGTGGCGTTTGCTGGCGATGTAGGCGGCGAGGGCGTCGGGGTCGCGGGCACCGCGTGCGGCGAGGGTCGCGGACAGATTGCGGAAGCGCGCGCCGGGGCCGAGCTTGGGCGCTGCCAGGTCAAGGGACGCCGACACGGAGCCTTCCCGATCAGCGCGCCAGCCGTCTTGTGGGCAGCATACAGGCAGGCAGCCACATTATGCACGTGCATCCGCTCCACGCATCTGCACGTGCACGCGGCTAGGCTGTGTGAGCGAGGCCGGGCACGGTCAGCGCGCCGCTAACATGTGCCCGGCCTCTCGCCACCCCCCCCGTCATGCAGGGCGGAGCACCGGGCGCTTTGCCGGGGGACCCGGCCGACTCCTGACCCCGGACGCGACGATGCCCCCTTGCGGTCACCCTGGGGCTCCTACGGGGGCATCGTCTCGGTAGGGCCCTGCTGGATCGCACCAGAGGGTTCCCAGGCTAGCGGATCCGGGGGCTGTCCGGTGTCGTCTCCTGATCCCGGATGATCCCCCCCATTTGACATTTGTGTTTTACCGGATAAAGTAAGGAGCGTAAGGGGAGATCCCCCTGGGGAAAGAGAAAAAACGCCATGAGCGTCACCGTCACCGTCAACCACGCCGACCTGAAGTCCGCCCTGACATTCACGTCACTGGGCCTCTCCACCCGCCCCGTCGTGCCCGTCCTGAGCGCGGTCCGGGTCAACGCCGGCCCCGCCGGACTGCAACTGGGCGCGTTCGACTACGAAACCCACGCCACCGTCACGGTCGCCGGCGACACCGCCTATGCGGACACGGCGGGAACCCTCGTCTACGGGACGGAACTGACCGCAGCGGTCGGCTCCCTGCCCACGGGCAAGGGCACCGACCGGGTGACTGTCACCGTCACCGACGACGGCCTCACCCTCCTGTGCGACGGATGGGCGGCGCCCGTCACCGCCCTCCCGGCGGACGCGACCGCCGAGTACCCGGCCTACCCGGCCCTGCCGCCCCTCACCGGGACGATCGACAGCGCCGTGTTCACCCGGTCCGCGACCCGGACCGCCGCCTGCGCTAGCGCCGACGACACCCTCCCGGTCCTCACGCACGTCCACATGACCGCCGCCGGCGGCACGCTGACGATGGCCGCCACCGACCGCTACCGCCTCGCCATGGATGAGCAGCCGTGCGCTGTCGCCACCGAGGGCGTCAACCTGGTTCCCGCCGGCCTGCTGGTCAAGTTCGCGAAGGCGTGCGACAAGGCGGGGAAGGTCAGCGTCCACCTCGGCGGGAACCTCAGCGGGGAGCATGTCGCGCTGAGCGACGGGACCCGCACCCTGATCACCCGCGCCGGGACCGGCGAGTTCATCCGCTACCGCAAGATGCTGGACGGCAACACGTACCCGACATCGGTGACCGCCGACGCCGCGACGCTGGTCAAGGTGATCAACCGCGCCGCGAAGGTCACCGGGAAAGGCGAGCGGATGGGCTTCGACGCCGGCGAGTCGGGGGTGACGCTGACCGCTGTCCGCGGCGGGAAGGTCACCGGGACGCAGACTGTCACCGCGACCGTCACCGGTCCCCCGGTGGAGACCGGGTTCAACCCGGTGTATCTCGCGTCGGTGCTGTCCGGGATCACCGGCGATGCCGTCATCGGACTGCAGGAGAACGTGCAGAAGCCGGCGCGGGTCACCTCCGATGACGGGTTCACCGCCATCGTGGTCCCGGTCCGGGTGCCCGAGGAGAGCGCGTTCTCGAAGGCGGTGGCGGCGTGAGCGCGGCGGCGGAGCGCGCGGAGCGAGTGGCCCTCGCAATCGTCGAGGGCCGTGTGGGCGCGGAAGACGCCCGTGAGACGCTGCGGCTCGCATTGCTCGAGGCGGAGACCGAGCGGGCGGCGGCGGCGCTGCGGGCGTACCGGGCGGGCGAGCCGGTGTGGACATGGCCGGCCCGCGCACCCTGGGCGGGGTTCTAAAAGCCCCCCTCAAAAGCCCGGATCCGGGGCGGGTCTGCCATGGCCCGCCCGGATTTGACACTTGCCTTTTATCTGGTAAAGTAACAGATGTAGGGGGATGATCCCCCGGGAAAAGGGAAACGCGCCATGAAGAAGGTCCAGTTCAAGCTGATCACCCGCGACGCGGCGTGGATCAAGCGCCACAACGGCCAGATCGACGACCAAGGCCGCGTCACCGTAATGATCCCCGCCAGCCAGATCGCCGCCGTCAAGTTCGCCGGCAAAGACTGGCTGAAGCACCACTTCGCCGACCGCCCCCGCGACATACCCAACGCGCTGGTCATGTGCCCCGCCAAATGGGTGCCGGACACCGCCGCAAAGTTCACCTTCCAACGTGAAGACATGCGCGCCGACTTCATCAAGCGCTACGCGAAGAGGACCCCCCGATGACTATGAGCGCCCCAGCAGACGGCCACCTGCCCAACGCAGTCAAGATGGCCGAATTCCACGGCCGCACCGTCATCGCGTGCCAGTGCGGGGCGAAGCCCAAGAAGCCCGCCGCGCGGATGAGCACGCAGCATGTCTGGCACGCAGCCCACCGCCGCAAGTTGGGTCTGCAGCCTGTCGAGTACGTGTGGCCCGAAGACCGGTACATGGACGGCCTCAGCGTCGGCGGATACCAGCGGGTGCGCGGCCACGTGTGGCGCGACGGCGGCTGGGTGAAGGCATGACCACCCGGTGGGTCACCCCGGACGGCGGGCGGGTCGATGTAATCACCCTGACCGGCGCCGGCAAGTCCAGCACCCGCACCCGCACCTCCGAAGCGGAGCAGGGAGACGGTGACTGGCTGCGAGTGACCGGACCGCACGGCAACTACGCCGGGCAGGTCCGCACCCCCGCCGAGCTCGGGCAGTTCGGCATCAGCCTCGCTGACCTACGCCCCGTCAAGCCAAGAGAGATGAGCAGGTCATGATCAGCGTTTCCCCCGATCAGCTAGCGTCTGCGGGCAGTTACATCGCCCACGAGTGGGGTGACTACGGGTACCGCATCGAGGAGATCACGTCCCCCACATCCGCTGTGTCGGTGTTCTCCGTCGTCTGCACCTCGGATGGGGCGCGGTTCGCCGTCGCGGTCGACCGCTGGTCCAACTGCGATGTCCTGCCCGACGACCCGGCCGAGCGCGCGGCGAAGATCCGCGCGATGCACGCCCACGCAACCCAGAAATGAGAGAGAGGATCCCCCCGATGACTGACGTGTTCACCCCCGACGGGCGTTACCTGCCCGTCCCCCTGCGGACCTGTGTCCGGTGCTCGCACGTCCTGGTGGACGTGGATGAGCTCGGCGCGTACTACCAGGTGCCTAAGACGGAGAACGTGGGGCCGCTGTACCCCGGCGGCCCGGACACCGTGCTGACGTTCATGGACCGGGTCCATGAGTGCGACGGGCAGCCGCACATCCTGCCCGCAGACACCCAGACCGGCTAGGTCGGCCAAAGAGAGTGAGCACCCACATGCCGGCATTCACCTTTTACATGACCGTCACCAGCACTGACGGGACGGTCACCGAGGGCGCCTGCACCGACGCGGACATCAAGCGCTCCCTCGCCACCGCCGCACGCTGGGGCTACCGGGTGGAAGTCACCTCGCAGGGCGGCGCGAACATCCGCCGCGAGATCCCCGGCAAGGGCTGCCACACGGTCATCTACAAGCCTCCCCGAAGCGCGGGCAACATGTCTGCCACCAACATCGCGGACCTGCGGCTGATCGACATCAGGCCGACCGCCGAGTTCCAACCCGAGACGGGCCGCATCAAAGCCGGGTACGTCAACTCGATCCCCCCGGCCGCCACAAGTTGGCTGCGCTCCCGTGGTCTTGTCGCCGTGGACGGCACGACGGTCACAGTGTCGATGTCCGCCCGGCTGGCGATGCTCGCACGCGACCACAAGCCGGCGCCGTGGGCTCACATCCTCACGCCCGATCAACTCGCAGCCTTTCTGACCACTATGCGAAACGCAGTGCCAACCACCCGAAGAGAGAGATGAGCAGGTCATGACCACCCGAGAGACCTACAAGGGCCGCAAACTCAAGGTCGTGAAGGGCGAGCGCGGCGGACTTGTGGGTTCCATCAACGGCCAGCCGATGCCAACCCAGCACGGCGTGACCGCTGAGAAGATCCTCGAGCAGTTCCACCGTGACATCGACTTTGTTGACCAGCGGCCGATCGACGGCGGAAGCGGCGCGTACATGTACGCGCCCGGAACCTACGAAC
>Ga0302326_10016341_pt1 | contig 15540 bp, 8 predicted proteins | sample Palsa_T0_3_FD_202264 | JGI IMG/M metagenome (GOLD analysis project Ga0302326, IMG submission 202264) | Peat permafrost microbial communities from Stordalen Mire near Abisko, Sweden - Palsa_T0_3 | ecosystem: Environmental > Terrestrial > Soil > Palsa > Peat permafrost | place: Sweden: Abisko...
CAAGCTCTCTATCGATTCGCGAACTCTAAAATCATCGTCGACCGCCGCGACGATGTGCCTTGCAGAACCTGCATTCGAACTGGAATCTTCAACCACGATTCGATCATAACCGCAGGTGCAGCAGGCCCGCCATTATATGTTTATTTAGCCCTGTCCTGCTCCGCGCGTAATCGTAAGCTTGTCGGCCATGCGGACCAGATCGGCGAGCGACCGCGCACCCATCTTCCGCATGATCTGGCCGCGATGAACGCCGATGGTGATCTCGCTGGTGCCGAGTTCCGCGGCGGTCTGCTTATTCGCCAATCCCGCGACCACGAAGGGCAGGACCTCCCTTTCGCGGGGAGTGAGCCGCGCGTAGTGCTTCTGCAACTCCGCTAACTCAGCTCTCTGCCGCCGCCCTTTGCGATCGAGCGCCAGGGCTGCATCGATCGCCGCCAGCAGTTCCTCGTCACCGAACGGCTTCGGGAGGAACTCAATCGCCCCCGCCTTCATGGCGCGGACTGAAGATGGAATGTCTCCGTGACCGGTAATGAAAACGATCGGCGGCCCACTACCGTGGGCCAGTTCGCGTTGCAGCTCCAGGCCGCTCGCCCCGGGGAGTTGCAGATCCAGCACCAGGCAGGCGGGCGCGTCCGGCTTATCGGCCTCCAGAAACTCCGCCGCCGAACCAAACGCAGTCACGCGAAGCCCCACCGAAGCGATCAGGCTGGACAGAGCTTCGCGTATGCGATAGTCATCATCCACAACGAAGACAATGGGATTGTCGGAAGTCATGACACCGGACTCAATTGAAGAGGAAGAGTGAAGCAGAACGTAGCGCCGGGACCTTCTGCGGATGCCGCCCAGAGGCGCCCGTTGTGCGCCTGGACAATCGAGCGGCAAATCGCCAATCCCATGCCCATGCCGTTCTCCTTAGTTGTGAAGAAAGCCTCGAAGACTGTGTCCGGATCTTTCAAACCTACCCCGGAATCTCTTATTTCCACCAGGACCATATCGTCAGGTTGCTGGATGGAACGAATGAACAGTCGCTTGGGGTAATCGGTCACCGGATCCATGGCCTCGATCCCATTTAAGAGCAGGTTGAGAATCAGTTGCTGCAATTGTACGCGATCGCCGGTTACCGGCGGCAGGTTCTGCCCCAGGTTGGTCTCTACCATGACGCGCCGCTTTGCGGTCTCGCCACGCAGGAGGCCGAGTACTTCGCCGATCACTTCGTTCAAGTCGAGCGTGACTTCCTCATGGGCGGCCCTTTTGAAAAGCGCACGGATGCGACGCACCACTTCGCCTGCGTCTTTCCCATCGCGGACAATTCGTTGGGCGGCTTCCACAGCCTTGGCAAGGTTCGGTGGCTGGGCGGAAAGCCACCGCAGGCACGCATTGCCGTTCGAGACCACGGCGGTGAGCGGCTGGTTCACTTCGTGCGCAATGGAAGCCGACAATTCGCCCACGGTTGCGATCTGCGACGCAATGGAAAGGCGCTTCTGGGTATTTCGCAGAGCTTCCTCGACGCGTTTGCTGTCCTCGATATCGATACAAATCCCGTACCACTGAACCACGCGCCCTTCGCTGTCGCGCAACGGCTCCCCGCGCGCGTCGAACCAGCGATACGCGCCATCCGCGCCGCGGAGCCGGTAAGTGACTTGGTACGACTGCGCAGTCTCTGTGCTCTGCCGCCATCTGCGTACGGTGGAATCGACGTCGTCCGGATGGAGGAGCCGCAGCCATCCGGCGTTTCCCCAGTCCTCGAGCGCCTTACCTGTGTATTCGAGAACGCGCCGGTTGACGTAGTCGATCCCGCCATCCGGCGTGGTGCGCCACACCAGCGCGGGAATAGTTTCGGTCATCAGGCGCAGGTGGTGTTCACTGGCCCGCAAAGCTTGTTCCGCCTGCCTTCGATCTTCGACATCGGTCAGGAGGAGGCACCAGCGGACAATATGGCCTTCCGCGTCGCGCATGGGCAGACCACGCGTATGGAACCACCGGTACACGCCATCGGCGCCCCGGACGCGTTCGTCAGCGTCGTATGGATCGCCGTTTGCCACCGACTGCCGCCAGCGATCGGCTATGCGCGCGCGATCCTCGGGGTGTACCTTCTCCGCCCAGTTTTTCAGCTCCTCAGGGCTCTGTCCTGTATAAGCCACGAGTTGCTCATTTACCGTTTCGGTGTCGCCCGCCGGAGTCATGGTGGTTACCAGGGCCGGGATGCTATCGAGCAGCAACCGCAGTTGATGCTCGCTGGCGCGCACCGCTTCTTCGGCGCGCTTGCGGTCTTCGACGTCCACATAGACCGAGTGCCAGCGGATGATCCTGCCTTCGCCGTCGCGCAGGGGAAGAGCGCGGGCGTCGAACCAGCGATACACTCCGTCGGCGCGCCTGAGACGGACTTCGGCACTCAACGGATCGCCGCTCTCAATGGCATACTTCCACTTGGCGATGGTGTCCGCACGATCGTCCGGATGCAACACTTCGGGCCAGTTCTTCAACTGATCCATGCTTAAGCCAGTGTAATCCAGGCACTGTCGATTTACCGTCTCGACCTCGCCTGCCGCCGTTCGGATACCGATCAGCGCCGGGATGCTGTCGACCATCAAGCGGAACTGCTGCTCGCGGGATCGGAGGGCTTCCTCAGTGCGCTTGCGATCCTCAATGTCCGTGAGCACGCAATACCAGCGGACCACCATGCTCTGGTTGTCGCGCAACGGAAGGCCCCGCACGTGGAACCAGCGGTACGCGCCATCGGCGCGGCGCATATGGTGCTCCACGTCATATTCCCGTCCGGTTTCCACCGACTGTTTCCATTCTGCGGCAACACGCGGCAACTCATCTTCCGGCACAAGTCCGGTCGCCCACCAGTCTTTGAGTGCGTCAAACTCCAACCCCGTATAGTCTAGGACCGGCTGATTGACGAGTTCGAGGCTCCCCTCCGGCGTCATGGTGGCGACCAGGCCGGGAATGCTATGGACGATCAGGCGAAATTTAAGCTCACTGGCGCGCACCTCGTCCGCCGCTCGTTTTCGGTCTTCAATGTCGACGCATGTGCCATAAAACTGTACGACCTTTCCCGATTGGTCCCGCAAAGGAGAGACGCGGAACAGGAACCAACGATACGTGCCGTCAAAACGGCGCAGACGCGCTTCCAACTCACGATCCTCGACGGGAGAAGCTAAAACCGATTGCCAGTACTCCATCGTCCGATCGAGGTCGTCCGGATGACAGACAACCTTCCAGCCCCAACCCAGCGCCTCCTCCGCTGGGATGCCGGTATAGTCCACCCAGCGCTGATTGATAAAATCGGCGGCGCCATCTGCCCGGCTTGACCATGCCGGCACGGGAATCGAGTCGATGATGAGGCGCAACTGAGCTTCGGACTTTTGGGCCTGAGCGAGAGCGTCATCCGAAACCCGCTGGTATTTGTTATCAATTTGGCGACGGGCTTCTTCCACCCGCCGTTTCGCCTCGATCACCACCGTGATCAGCAGAACCGATACCAGGAAGGCAGCGAACCGCGGGTACAGCGATGGTTGAATCGAGACTTGGTGTATCGGCGGAAGAAAGAAATAATCGAAGGCAACGGAGGATAGGAGCACCGACAGTATCCCCGGCCCCTTCCCGCCGAACAGGTTGCTCACCATCACGGCGAGGAATAAGCACGAAGACGGAGCGTCCAAGGGGATGGCCAGGGCCAGCGCGAGGCCACACGAGATCACTGCAAGCCCATAGCGCCAAGCTGTGGAGAGGACCCTCATGCGTCACCAGTTCGCAGCCCATGGGCCCAGTCATTAGACCGCACAGAATAGCATCCTTCCCCATATAGTGCCAGATTCTGCCCGTATGCGGCCTAAATGTTTATTCAGACGTGACTGCTTGGCGGTCCGGCAAGTCGCTCTGCGAGAGCTTTGGCAAGTTCGCGATGTTCCAGCCGCCGCCCAGCGCTTTGATGAGGAGTACGCTCGCATCCATACGGCGCCGCAAGATATCGACATCATTCCGCTCGTTGCTGAGGGCGGTGGTCTGCGCCGTGATCACCTGCAGGTAGGTATCGACGCCGCCGGTGTAGCGGTTGGTGAAGAGTTGCAGCGCCTGTTGAGCCGAGTCTACGGCATCCTTCTGCTGTTTTGCTTCCTGCTCCAGGATGCGTGCGGCGGCAAGGCTATCTTCCACCTGCTGGAATGCCGCCAGTATTGCTTCACGGTAGTTCGCTACCATCGCATCATAGCCGGCGAGCGCGGCGTCGGATGTGGCGCGCCGCCGCCCGCCGTCGAACAGAGTTTGGGTGAGCGTCGGTCCCACCGCCCAGAGGCGGCTCGGCCAGGTAAGCCAACTGAGAATCGACGAGCCTTCGAACCCAGCCACGGCACCCAACGACACCGTTGGGTAAAATGCCGCCTTGGCGATGCCGATCTGCTCATTGGCCTCGGCCATCCGCCGTTCCACCGCCGCAATGTCCGGCCGGCGTTCCAGAAGTTGCGCCGGTACGCCTATGGGGATCACGGGCGGCTGCAGGTTCAGAGGATTGGCGGCCAAATTGAATTCCGCCGGCGGTTTCCCTATTAGGATAGCGATGGCGTGCTCGTATTGCGCGCGTTCGACGCCGATATCCGTATCGGCCACGCGCGTCGTGTCGAGCTGAGTTTGCGCCTGGGCGACATCGGATTTCGGCGCGGCGCCGCCTTCAAAGCGGGTGGTTGTCAGCCGCAGCGTTTCCGTATAGGCCTTGACGGTGTCGTCGAGCAGGCGCTGTTGCGAATCCGCGGCGCGAAGTTCGAAGTAATCGTAGGCCAGTTCGGCATGGAGGCTCAGACTGGCAGTTTCGAGGTCGGCGGCCGTGGCTTGCGCCTCTTCGCGGGCGGCGTTTACGGTGCGGCGAACGCGGCCCCACAGATCCACCTCATAGTTGAGGTCGAACGGCAGCAGAAAATCGCCGGACGCTGGGGGCGCGGTGGTGTAGAACGGGCGATTGCTCGACACGCGCTCCGAGCCGATGGATGGCGCCGTGGAAATGGTCGGGAATTGGGCTGCGCGGTTGAATCGGATCATGTCGCGGGCCTGACGAAATCGCGCCTCGGCGGCCTTTAGGTCCTGATTCTCAATGGCGAGCTGTTGCTCCAGGGTGTTCAATTGAGGGTCGCCGAAAAGCTCCCACCAGTTGCCGCGAATGGTCTGGTCGCCGGGCTGCGCGGTCTTCCATCCATCGCCCTCCTTGAAGGAGGCAGGCGGCGCCTCTTTGAAGGCCGATGGAATTGCCGCCGTCGGCGTCTTGTATTTCGGCCCCACCATGCACCCGCCGAGCATTATGGCCAGGGCCATAGTGGGGCAGACAATTCTGCCCGCAGCCGCCTTTTTAGGCGGCTCTGCGCGCCACGGACGCATCTTCATGCCCGGCCAGAGCCGGCTAAAAGCCGGCTGCAGCCACGATTGGCTGCCCCGCAAGTTTCTTGTCTTCTTCATTGCGTTTTAGCCTGTTTCACGCGAACCGGCGTGCCAGTGATCAGTGAATCCGTGGGATTCAAAATCACCGACTCCGAACGATTCAGCCCTGAAACCACCTCCACAGCGCTGCCGAAATCGCGGCCGATGGAGATCGGCACAAGGACAGCCTGCCCATTTCGTACCACTCCCACGCGTAATCCCTCGGAGCGAAAGAGAAGCGCGTTGACGGGGATCGTCACCGAGCGAACGACCTCCGGCAGTTTTAAATGCACCGACACATACGCGCCCGGCAGCAGACGCCCAGTGGGATTATCCACGTCGACTTCGGTGTTCAGAGTCCGCGACGCGGGGTCGATCGAATTGGAATTGCGCACCAGCGTACCGGTGAACTTCTCGCCTGGAAATTCATCGAGCGTTAGCGAAGCTTTGGCGCCGTTCCGCGCCGCTCGCGAATAGACTTCAGGCACCGCGACGAAGAGTCGTAATTTGCCGATCGCGGCCATGTGAAACAGCTCCTGGGCCGGCGTGCCCGCTCCGGCGTTGATCAGGTACCCGACATCCGTGCTGCGAACCGTAATCACGCCGTCGAAAGGGGCATATACCTTCTCGAAGGACTGGAGATCCTGCAGACGCTCGACGTTGGCGGTGTTGGCTTCCACGGCGGCCTTTTGAGCGCGCAGATTGCTCACGGCCTGGTCGGTCTCCTGTTTCGAGACAGAGCCGCTGGTCAATAGAAACTGCCAGCGGTCCGCGGTGGTCTGCGCCAAATCCTGATTGGCTTTCGCCGTATCGAGATCGGCGCGCGCCTGGCGCAGTTGCTGATCGATCTCGGGCGTCTCGATTTCCGCAAGCAAGTCGCCTTGTTTGACGCGGGCGCCAATATCGAAATACCAGTGCTTGAGATAGCCGCTGGTGCGCGCATAAATCGGCGAATCGACGAAAGCCTGCGTGCTTCCGGGCAAGACCACTTCCTGGGTAGGGGCGGCGCTCTGAGGGTGGGTAGCGTCCACCGTCAGCGTCGCCGACTGCTCGGTAGTCTGCTGTAGTTTGCGCTCAGCCTCCACCCGCGACCGGAGGCCGGCGTAGATTTGCGAGGCCAGTGCGAATGCGGCCGCGGCCGCCAATATTACGGTGAGGCCGCGGCGAAATATTCGCCCCGCATTTGATGTTCTCGGAGCTGGTTCGGTGACTGGTTTGGTGACAGCTGTCATTTCGATTCTTGCTCCTCTGGGTGGTCCAAATATATTCTTCGATGAAGCAGGCTGAAGACTGCGGGAACGAAAAATAGCGTAGCGATGGTGGCACACATCAATCCGCCGATCACGGCGCGGCCCAGCGGCGCATTTTCCTCTCCGCCATCGCCCAGGCCGAGCGCCATCGGAACCATGCCGATAATCATCGCGAGCGCCGTCATCAGCACCGGCCGGAAGCGAGTGAACCCGGATTCGACCGCAGCCAGCGCCGGGTCGCCGTGATGGGTGAGGCGTTCCTTGGCGAACGAAATCACCAGAATACTGTTGGCGGTCGCTACGCCTACGCACATGATGGCTCCGGTTAAAGCCGGAACGCTCAACGTGGTTCGGGTAAAAAACAGAAAAAGGATAATGCCGCAAAGTGCGGCGGGAAGCGCCGTGACGATGATGAACGGATCGAGCCACGACTGGAAGTTCACCACGATCAGCATGTACACCAGGACGATCGAGAACGCCAGGCCCGCAAACAAGTCGACGTAAGATGTGCGCATAGTTTCGAGCTGCCCGCGAACGCGGAAAAAACTGCCCCTGGGAAGAAGATGCTCGTCGGCCTTTACGATCCGCGAAATATCGCGTCCGGCGCCGCCCAGATCGCGGCCCTGCACCGAGCCATAAATATCGACTACACGCCGGATGTTGTAGTGCGAGAGCGCCTCCATCTCATTGCTGCGCTTAATTGACGCCACGTCGGCTAGGATCTCGGGATGGATCATGCTCGGTCCACTGACGGGAACGTTCTGCAGATCGGTTAACGATTGAATTGCGTACTGCGGCGTCTGCGTCACTAGGCTATAGTTCACGCCGTTTTGCTCGTTCAGAAAAAAGACAGGCGCGGTTTGAAAGCTGCCGCTAAGCGAAATCAGCAAGCCCGTCGCGATATCGCGCTGGCTGAAGCCGCCCTGTTGGGCCTTGGTCCGGTCCACCGTGATATGAAACTTCGGGTAGTCGAAAGTCTGCTGCACGCGCAGGTCGGTTAGCCCGGGCACGTGCCGGAACTGCTCTAATACCTGGTCCGCCACGTTGCGATTAGTGGCTACGTCGGCGCCTTCGATTTGCACATCAATTGGCGCGGGCAGTCCGAAATTCAGAATTTGAGTGACCATGTCCGCCGGCAGAAAATAGAAGGTGGTTCCGGGGAACTCGTCGGGCAGTCTCGCCCGCAGCGCGGCCGCGTAGTCGGCAGTCGGATGGTGCTTTTCGTTGAGCGTAACCAACACATCCGCCTCCGAGGCGCCCAACACGCCCGAAGAGCCGTGCAGATAGTTGATGCTGCTGTAGGGCAGCCCGATGTTATCGAGAATATTGTCGAGCTCGTTTGCCGGGACCACGCCGCGGATGCTGTTCTCCACCAGATCGCACAGCCGCGCGGTCTCTTCGATGCGCGTCCCGGTCTTCGCGCGTACGTGCAGCATGAATTGGCCGTTGTCGGTCGCGGGAAAAAAGTCCTGGCCCAGCCATGGGATCAGCAACCCGCCCGAGAGACACAGCGACAGAAAGCAGGGAATGAAGATGAGCCGCCACCGAACCAAGGTTTCGAGCAGAGTACGGTAGCCGCCGCGGAGCCGTTCGAATCCGTGTTCAAATCCCCGCTGGAACAGAACCAGAGGATTCCGCGATCGGCTTTGCTCACGCGCCGGCGGCTTCAACAGATACAACGCCAGCGTGGGAACCAGCGTCCGCGAGAGCAGATACGAAGCGATCATGGCGAAGACCACCGCTTCGGCTAGTGGCACAAAGAGGTATTTGGGCACACCAGTCAGGAAGAACATCGGCAGGAACACAATGCAGATACTGAGCGTCGAGACCAAAGCAGGAACCGCGATCTGCGATGCGCCGTCGAGAATCGCCTGCCTGATTGGCTTACCTTCCTCCAGGTTTCGATTGGTGTTTTCGATCTCCACGGTGGCATCGTCGACCAGGATGCCGACAGCCAGGGCCAGGCCGCCGAGAGTCATGATGTTGATGGTCTGTCCGAGAGCGCTCAGAACCAGGATGGAAGTCAGAATCGCGAGCGGAATGGAGATCGCGATGATCACCGTGCTGCGCCAGCTTCCGAGGAACAGCAGAATCATCGCTCCCGTCAGGCATGCGGCAATTACGGCTTCGCGGACCACGCCGCTGATCGCGCCGCGCACGAAGATCGATTGGTCCGCTAGCGGCTGAATCTTTAATTCCGGAGGCAATGTCTGCTGAACCCGCGGCAGCAATGCCTTAATCCCCGATACGACGTCAAGCGTGGAAGCGCTGCCGCCCTTCAGCACGGTAACCAGCACGGCGCGCCGGCCGTCCTGCCGCACGATGTTGGTTTGCGGAGCGAAACCATCGCGGACATGGGCAACGTCTCGAATATACATGGTGGAATTGCCGATCACCTTGATTGGCAGGTCGTTCAGTTTGTCTACCTCAGTGGGACTGGCATTCATGTCGACGTCGTATTCGAATTGGTCGATCTTGACGGTTCCTGACGGCAATACCAGGTCCTGTTGTGCCAAGGTGTTCGTCACATCGGTAGCGGAGAGACCCTTCGATTGCAGCAACGCCGGGCTAAGGTCGACCATGATCTGGCGCTGCTTGCCGCCGTATGGGTACGGAATCGATGCGCCGGGAACTGTGACGAGTTGGGTTCGCAGGAAATTCAGGCCGATGTCGTTGAGGTCCTGTTCGGCAAGGCCGGAGAGCGCCAACTGCAATATAGGAACGGACGACGCGCTGAAATTGAAAACCAGAGGCGGCTGCGTACCTTGCGGCAGTTGCCGCAGAATGGATTGCGAGACCGCCGTCACTTCGGCGTTAGCGTTATCCAGGTTGGCATTCGGCTGAAGGTAGATTTTGACGAACGCCTGTCCGTTGATGGTCACCGATTCGATGTGTTCGATGTTGTCTACAAGCGTCGTCAGGACGCGTTCGAAGACCGTGGTGATACGCCCTTCCATCTCTTGCGGGTTCAACCCCGTGTATTGCCACGCGACGGCGATTACCGGGATGTCTATATTGGGAAAGATGTCCGTCGGGGTCCGGAGAATCACCACGGGCGCGAGCATCAGAATCAGCAGCGCGACCACTATAAAGGTGTAAGGTCGATTGAGAGCAAGCCTGACGATCCACATATTCTGTCTGACTCCATGAATTGCAAACGCGTCCCCATTAGCAAAACGCTTTCATAACAGCGACCTAGCGCGCGAAACTCGGGAAGGCGTGTCGCCGCGACGTCGCCGGGTGTCCGGCTGCCGACCCCGCTTTGGCCCGCACGCCGCTTTTACCACCCGTTTCGCTCATAATTGCGATGCCAAGGGGGTTGGCAACGCAAGTGCAATCATGCCAGTTAAGTTATGACACCTTTTAAAACAATCACTAAGAATCATCGGCTGGGTTTCATCGGCCTGGGCCACCTCGGGTCGCCCATGGCGCGCCGGCTACTGTCCGCGGGGTTCCCGATGGCAGTCTGCGCTCGTGACACTAATAAAACCGAGGCATTGTCGACTCTTGGCGCCGAGGTAGCGCGCGATCCGGGCGAACTGGCCGCCGAAGTAGATGTGGTGCTCTCCTGCGTAGTGGACGGAGCGGCCGTGGAAGATATCTACCTTGGCGCGGGCGGTGTTCTGCGAAATGCCAAACCGGGCGCCCGGATCATCGAGATGAGCACAGTGGCTCCGGAGACCTCTCGCAAGCTCTACAGGGCTGCCCGCGAGTTCGGAATCTCCGTGGTGGATGTAGCCGTCTCCGGTAGTTCGCCGGTCGCGGAGTCTGGGACATTGACTCTACTCGGTGGCGGCGATCGCGAGGACTTCGACGCGGCCGAACCCGTATTCCAGGCGATCGCGAAACAGTGGTTCTACATGGGCCCGACCGGCAGCGGCGTGGCCACGAAGCTGGTAGTAAATACTCTCTTAGGCAACGGTATGCAGGCGGTCGCTGAAGCTGTAGCGCTGGGCGCTGCGTTAGGTCTGCCGCGCGATCTGCTCTTCGATACGTTGGCCAAAACGGCCGTGGTCTCGCCCGTGCAAGCCGCCAAGCTGGCCAGCGCCAAGCGGCGCGACTACACGCCTCAGTTTCCGATTCGCCTGATGCACAAAGATTTTGGTTTGGCTTTGGCGGCGGCAATGCACGCCGGCCTTTCGCTGCCTGCCACAGAAGCCGCGGCATCAGTTAACGCCGCCGAGACTGTGAACGGCGAAGAGGATTTCTCGGCGGTAGTGCGCCGGATGGAACAAGAGGTTGCCGCGCAGATCTCTGCGTCGCCGGCTGCATAGGAGCAAATCGATGATATCGAATCTATTTTCGACTAGTCCTGACTGGACCCTCACTCTCATCCGCGTCATTCTGGGCGTGGTCTTCTTCGCCCATGGCGCGCAGAAGGTGCTCGGCTGGTTCGGGGGCTCGGGGTTGAAGGGAACTCTGCACATGATGCACGACCATCTTCACCTCCCCATTCCTGTGGCCATCCTAGCCGTAATGTCGGAATTTCTTGGCGGCGCCGGCCTCATCGTCGGCTTATTGGGCCGCGTCGCAGCGGTCGGAGTCTGCCTCACCATGGTATCGGCAATCGTGATGGTGCACTGGCGCAACGGTCTTTTTATGAACTGGTTTGGCGATCGCAAGGGTCACGGCTTCGAGTATCACCTGCTCGCCCTTGCCTTGGCGATCGCGATTGTAGCGCGGGGCTCCGGCGCAGCGTCGCTGGATCGCCTCTTTTATTTGTGGCAATAGGAGCAATTCAAAATGAACTTACGACAACTGGGAATGAGTAATCTGAAGATTACGCCCATTGGCATTGGAGCTTGGGCCATCGGCGGCGGAAAATGGGAGTTCGGATGGGGCGCGCAGGACGATGCAGAATCCGTCGTCGCCATTCACGCGGGCCTTGACAGAGGCATCAACTGGGTCGACACAGCCGCGGCGTATGGGCTGGGCCATTCAGAAGAAGTGGTCGGCCGGGCCGTCCGCGGCTTGAGCAAGCGGCCTTATGTCTTCACCAAGTGCAGCCTGGTGTGGGATGAATCCGGAGCCATTTCCCATAATCTGCAGGCGGCCTCCATCCGCAGGGAAGCCGAAGCCAGCCTGAAGCGATTGGGGCTCGATGCGATCGATCTCTATCAAATCCATTGGCCAGCCTGGAAGGGCAACCCGGAATCAGCTTCGCCCGGATCGATTGAGGAGGCTGTGTGCGAAATGGCGAAACTCAAGGCCGAGGGCAAGATTCGCAATATCGGCGTTTCGAACTTCAACGCGCAGCAATTGGCGCGCGCGGTCAAAGTGGCGCCGATCACTTCGCTTCAGCCGCCGTATTCGCTGCTGGCTACCGAGGTCGAGCACGCGACGCTGCCGTTCGCGATGCAGCACCATATTGGCGCAATCGTCTATTCACCCATGGCCTCCGGTATACTGAGCGGCGCCATGACGCGGCAGCGGATTGCAGCCATGCCCGACGACGATTGGCGAAAGCGGAGCACGAACTTCCGCGAGCCGGTGCTTACCCGCAATTTGAACCTGGTGGAGACGCTGCGCGCCGTGGGCCAACGTTACCACGCGACGCCTGGCGCGGTTGCGATCGCCTGGACGTTGCGGAATCCGGCGGTCACCGGGGCAATCGTGGGCATCCGCCGGCCCGAACAGGTGGATGGCGTGATCGGCGCGGCCGAGATCGAACTCGATGGCAACGACCTGTTGGAAATCTATCAATCGATGGCGCTGCAGGCGGCGTGAACGATTTCGGAGCGCGAAGATTCCCCACGTCGCGGGAAAAGCCACCTAAAAGGCGGCTGCCGGCAAGATCGCGTGCCACCCAACTAATGTGGGATGTTGCAAGTCTGAAACTAAGTGGCGTTGGGCGTGGCTGTCTGCGATACGCCCTCAGTGTCGACACCTCAGTGTCGACCGGTCGACACCAGGGCGGAGTGTATGTTAATAATGCGGCCTAGATGCGCTGGGCCGTCGATTGCATGGGGAGGCGAAGACTTAAGCTATGATCCAGATCTTCATTGATGGAACTCCCCATGATGTGGCGGAGGGAGACCGCCTGGTCGACGCGGTCAATCGCGCCGGCGTTCCGCTATCGCAGGTCTGCTACCTGCCGATTTTAGGGCCGATCCAGACCTGCGACACCTGCATCGTGGAGGTAGATGGCAAACTGGTTCGAGCTTGCGCCACGGTGACCTCCGACGGAATGAAGGTCTCCACCACGGCCGGCCGCGCGCACGCCGCCCGCACCGAGGCGTTCGACCGCATTCTCCGCAATCACGAGCTCTACTGCACGGTGTGCGACAACAACAACGGCAACTGCACCGTCCACAACACCACCAAACTGCTCGCCGTGGACCACCAGCGTTACCCCTTTCGGGAGAAGCCGTACCAGGTCGACAACAGCAATCCGTTCTATCGCTACGATCCGAATCAGTGCATTCTGTGCGGCCGCTGCGTGCAGGCCTGTCAAGATCTGCAAGTCAACGAGACGCTGTCCATCCGATGGGAAGATCCGCATCCTCGCGTGTTATGGGATGGCGGCGCGCCCATCGGTGAATCGAGCTGCGTCTCCTGCGGCCACTGCGTGACAGTTTGCCCATGCAATGCCCTGATGGAGAAAACTATGATCGGGCATGCGGGCTTTCTGACCGGCTTCAGCAAACCGGTCTTGAGCGCCATGATCGACGTGGTGAAAGGTCTCGAACCGGAAACCGGCTACTCTGCGATCCTCGGTCTTTCCGAAGCGGAATCCGCCATGCGGACGACCCGCGTCCGGCGCACCAAGACGGTCTGCACCTATTGCGGCGTCGGCTGCAGCTTCGATATATGGACCAAGGACCGCCACATTCTGAAGGTAAAGCCGGCCGAGGGACCGGCTAACGGCGTTTCAACGTGCATCAAAGGCAAATTCGCGTGGGACTTCGTCAACAGTAAGGATCGCCTCACGAAGCCGCTGATCCGCGAGGGCGGCCGTTTCCGGGAAGCCGGATGGGATGAGGCCCTGGACTTGATCGCCCGCCGTTTTGGAGAGATCAAAGCGGCGGACGGTCCTGATGCGCTGGCCTTCATCGCGTCGTCGAAATGCACGAACGAAGAAGCTTTCCTGATGCAGAAGCTGGCCCGCGCCGTGGTCGGCACAAACAACGTCGATAACTGCTCGCGATACTGCCAGTCGCCGGCTACCATGGGCTTGTTCCGCACGGTCGGGTACGGGGGCGATTCGGGCTCTATCCACGATATCGAGCAGGCCGGGCTCGTGCTCATCGTCGGCAGCAACACTGCCGAAAGCCATCCGGTGCTGGCCACGCGCGTGAAGCGCGCCCACAAGCTGCACGGGCAGAAACTCGTTGTTTCCGACTTACGTGAAAATGAGATGGCGCGCCGTGCCGATCTCCACTTCCGGCCGACCCCGAGCACCGACATCGTGTGGCTGAGCGCCGTCACTCGATACATCTTGGACGAGGGCCTGGCCCATTCCGATTTCCTGAGCCAATGGGTGAACGGCCTGCCGGAGTATCGCCAAAGTCTCGAGCCGTTCACCTTGGAATTCGCGTCCAAGACCTGCAATTTGCCGGTGGAGACGCTGAAGCGCGTGGCCCACATGATAGCCGAAGCGAAGAGTGTCTGCGTTCTGTGGGCAATGGGAGTCACGCAGCACAGCAACGGGTCCGACACATCTACCGCAATCTCCAACTTACTACTCGTCACGGGCAATTATATGCGCCCGGGCACCGGCGCTTACCCGTTACGAGGGCACAACAACGTCCAGGGGGCCAGCGATCACGGGGCGATGCCCAACATGGTATCCGGTTATCAATCTGTGAACGATCCCGAGGTTCGCGCGCGCTTCCGGAACGGCTGGGGCGTTGACCTTCCTGCCGCCAAGGGGTTGGACAATCACGAAATGGTCGACGCCATTCATGCCGGCAAGTTGCGGTCGATGTATCTGTGCGGTGAGGAAATGAGCCTTGTCGACTCCAACGCCAACTATGTACGTGACGGCTTCCGGAAACTCGAATTCTTCGTGGTCCAGGATATTTTCTTCAGCGCCACTTGCCAGTACGCAGACGTCGTGTTGCCCGCCAGCCCCAGCCTGGAGAAGGAAGGCACTTTCACCAGCACAGAGCGGCGCTTCCAAAGGCTCTACCAGGTGTTCGAACCGCTGCCGGGAAGCCGGCCTGATTGGGTGATCATCCAGGACGTCGCCAACCGCCTGGGCGCAGGCTGGAATTACCACCATCCCTCGGAAGTGATGGATGAGATGGCTTCGCTCACGCCCATGTTTGCAGGCGTCAACTACCAAAGGTTGGAAGGCTATAAGACGTTGCAATGGCCCGTGGCGGCGGACGGAACGGACCAGCCGCTGCTCTATACCAAGGGCTTTGCGTTCCCCGACGGGAAGGCCCGGCTGTATCCACTCGCCTGGCGCGAACCGCAGGAGTGCAGAGACTCCGAGTACGACCTTCATTTGAATAACGGCCGTCTGCTGGAACATTTTCACGAAGGCAATCTGACCTATCGCAGCCCCGGCATCCACGAAAAAACTCCCGACACTTTCGTCGAGGTGTCACCCGAGCTGGCACGCTCCCGCGGTATTGAGAGCGGCAGCCTGGTAGAACTCACGTCGCGGCACGGCCAGCTGCGAGTGCGCGCGTTGGTCACCGACCGGGTGCAGGACGGCGAGCTCTACATGCCGATGAATTCCACCACCAGCCCCGTCAATCTGCTCACCGGCAGCCACACGGACCCGGCGACGCATACGCCGGCATACAAGGAGACAGCGGTCCGCATGGAAGTGCTCGCCCGAACTGGCGAGAGTCCGTTGCCGCGCATCAATCATCGCTTCGGCCACCCCACTCCGCAGAGCGGCGTCGAAGTAGAGCGCAAGTGGCGGCAG
>Ga0302326_10016344_pt1 | contig 15539 bp, 12 predicted proteins | sample Palsa_T0_3_FD_202264 | JGI IMG/M metagenome (GOLD analysis project Ga0302326, IMG submission 202264) | Peat permafrost microbial communities from Stordalen Mire near Abisko, Sweden - Palsa_T0_3 | ecosystem: Environmental > Terrestrial > Soil > Palsa > Peat permafrost | place: Sweden: Abisko...
CCAAAGGCACGGTGGAAAGATCGATGGACGAATTACTGGTGGACAGTTTCACCTTATGCGACCCGTTGACTTGATTCGCCAGAAACGCGACGGCGGCGAACATTCGCCCGAGGAAATCTCGTCTCTGATTGAATACTTCGTTCGCGGCGACGTACCCGATTACCAAATGTCCGCTTGGATGATGGCGGTGCTATGGCGCCGTCTTTCCAACGTCGAAACGTCGGCGCTAACCGAAGCGATGATGCGCTCCGGCAGCGTGCTGGATTTGAGCGAATTGCCGGGCGTCAAAGTGGACAAGCATTCGACCGGCGGCGTCGGCGACAAAACCTCACTCATTGTGGTTCCTATCGTGGCCGCAGGTGGATTGATTGTCCCGATGATCAGCGGACGAGGCTTGGGGCACACCGGCGGCACTCTGGACAAGTTGGAATCCATGAAGGGCTTCAATGTGAATCTTTCGACGGCCGAGTTCATGCGCGTCTTGAAGCAGACCGGCGCCGTAATGGCGGGGCAAACCGCGGAACTTGTCCCCGCGGACAAGAAAATGTACGCGCTTCGCGATGTCACCGGAACGGTGGAAAACGCCTCACTCATCTGCGCCAGTATCATGAGTAAGAAGCTTGCTGAAGGCGTTGATGCCCTGGTACTGGATGTGAAGACTGGCTCGGGCGCGTTTATGAAAAACCAGGAAGACGCCGAATATCTGGCCAAAATGATGGTCGCGACTGGCCGAACAATGGGAAAGAACGTCGCCGCGCTAGTTACGGATATGAATCAACCTCTGGGCTGCACGGTGGGCCACAGTCTGGAGGTAAGAGAATGCCTGCACGTACTTGGTGGCCACCGCCACCCCCAACCACAGCGCGAAGACCTGCGTCTTCTTTCGGTGGAACTTGCGGCTTGGATGTTCTTCTTAGGTGGGCGAGTGCCCAGTGTCGAAGAGGGACGAAAACTGGCTGAGGAATTGATCACCAATGGCAAGGCTTTGGCCAAATTTCGCGAGATTTGCCAAGCGCAAGGCGCAAGTGATCTATCCAGCCTTCCGAGTGCTAAGTTCATGACGAAATTTCTGGCCGCCGACAGTGGCTTCATCACGAGCATTCAATGCGAAAAGATTGGATTGGCGAATCTTGCTTTGGGGGGTGGTCGGAGTAAACAAGGTGACATCATCGACCACGCTGTCGGCTTTGGGCTGCACAAAAAACTAGGCCATGCCGTCAAAAGGGGTGAGAAAATTGCGACCGTGCATCACAACACGAGGGGAGGACTCCCAGAGGCAATGATACTTCTGGGTGAAGCTTATACCATTGAGCCCGAGCCGCCTGGTGAAACGCGCGTGCTAATCAAAAAAATAATCGAAGACCCTTAATTACCCATGCAACAATGGACCGGCATTTTAGGAATTCTCGCCATACTGGGCGCGTGCTGGGTTTTCTCCACGGAACGAAAAGCCATCCAATGGAAAATCGTGGCATGGGGCATTGGTCTCCAACTCCTGTTCGCCGTAATCGTGCTAAAATTTGACTTTGGCCAACGAGCAATGTCCGTGGCGGGTGCAGCCGTGAATCAATTGCTTCATTACGCCACTGATGGCGCCACTTTCGTTTTCGGGCCCTTGGCGGATCCCGTCGGGAAAGACGGATTTGTTTTCGCGTTTGCCATTTTGCCGACGATCATCTTTATGGCGGCTTTTTTTGCGGTTCTATACCATTTAGGCATTATGCAGGTCGTCATTCGCGGCGCGGCCTGGGTGATGACGCGCCTGATGGGGGTCAGCGGCGCGGAATCACTCGACGTGGCGGCCAGCATTTTCATGGGCCAGACCGAAGCGCCATTGACCATTCGCCCCTTTCTGGAAAAGCTCACGCGCTCCGAAATGATGACCGTGATGACCGCCGGGATGGCGCATGTCAGCGGCGGGATCATGGCCGCTTACATCGCGCAGGGCGTCGAGTCCAAACACCTCTTGGGCGCGGTGATAATGACGGCTCCCGGGACGCTGCTCATCGCCAAGACGCTCGTGCCTGAAACCGAAACACCCGCCAGCGGCACCAAAGTGGAAATGGCCGAGGCGGATGAGACCAAACACGGGAACGTCCTTGGCGCCATCGCTCACGGCACCAGCGACGGTTTGCGTCTCGCGCTCAATGTCGCCGCCATGTTAATCGCCTTTCTGGCTCTGATCGCGTTTCTGAACGGCCTCATGGGCTGGGTGCATGGCTACATCGATTGGTTTCCGGCTAGTTTGCAGGCGGTTCTGGGTTGGGTTTTTGCGCCAGTCGCCTGGCTGATTGGCATCCCGTGGAAGGATGCGGCCCAAATCGGAGGTTTGTTGGGCATTCGCATGGTCGGCAACGAGCTTATCGCCTACGGCCAGCTTGGAGCGCTGCGAGCGCAATTGGACCCGCGCTCGTTCACCATCGCGACCTTCGCGCTGTGCGGCTTTGCCAACCTGGGTTCCATCGGCATCCAGATTGGAGGCATCGGCGCGCTGGCCCCTTCGCGCAAGGACGATCTGGCCCGACTCGGTTTCCGGGCCATGCTCGCCGGCACCATGGCCAACTTAATTTCCGCCGCCATTGTCGGGCTGATGATTTAGCGGCGGAATGAGGAGGAATTTTCTCACGCAAAGGGCGCGAAGGTATGAAAAAAAACCTGTAACTTGATTTCGAAGGTTCTCTTACAAACGGTAATGGGTGGCAATAGTCTTTTGGAAATCATTTTCCTTCGCGTCCTTTGCGTGAGGCAAGTCTTATGACAAGTCGCATGGATGCGGTCTAAGTCACACTTGCAATTAATGTTGAAACAATCGTTGCCTGGCCGTGTAATGCAATGAAATAGGGAAATCAATGTTTTGCTGACTGAGAAATGAGACTAAACTTATGAAAAATCTTCTCTCCTTCATGGCGGCGATGGTGCTTATGGCTGTCACGGGCTGTGGTGTTCGCGTCTCCAACATGACGAGTTGGTCCTTCAACAACCTGAGGTCCTCCACCAACATCGTGCAAAGCGTTGAGATTCCCGTCGGCGTGAAGACCCTGGACGTGGTCAATGCCTTCGGCAGCCTCGAAATCACCGGCAGCGACACCGGTCCCGCGCTTTGGTCGCAGAATCTCACGGTGCGCGCCCGCAGCGACGAAGCGGTGCAGGAGATTGCCACCAATTTCGTTTGCCGTGCTGAACTCGACGGGGATCATCTTAAACTTATCGTTACCGAGAAGGATTCGTCCAAACCGCACAGTTTCCAGTCCGATTTGGAAATTACTGTGCCGAAGGGCGTAACGGTCAAGACTCATAATAAATATGGCCCTACCAGGATCAGCGAATTGAACGGCGAGGTTGAGGCGGCATCTCAATTCGGGATTATGGAAGTTCATGATATTGCTGGCAAAGTCGTCGCGGAAACTTCCTACGCCGCCATGCATGTGAACAGCACCGGCCCGGCCATCTTAAGGAACCAGTTTGGCTTGCTCGAGGCTGGCGAGATTCACGGTTCGCTGGATGCGAGCACCAGCTACGCTGCCCTCGAAGCCCACGACATTGGCGGAACGGTCAAGCTGCGCAATCAGTTCGGACGTTTGCAGGTCGAAAAGGCGGGGGAGGCTGATCTCAAAACATCTTATGGGGAACTTCGCGCCAAAGAAATCACGGGCGATGCCCGGATGGTGAACCAATTTGGCCGCGTGGCAGCCGAGGATATTACGGGTTCCGTCAATGCCGTTACCTCCTACGGCCCCATGAACATCGTCGGGCGCGGCACGAACTTTGTCTGCGATAATCAATTCGGGGGCATTTCCGTGGAAGCCACGAGTCCCGCCCTGGCGAATTTGGAAGCGCACACCAGCTATGCTGCGTTGGAGGTGCGATTGGCTTCCAGCCTGAGACCGGCTGTGACCGCGCACACGTCTTATGGCTCCATCGAATCAGATTTTCCCGTGACCATGAAATCGCATGGGCAGGACTCCTCAGCAATGCAGGAGATGGGCGCGCCGAGCATCAATTTGCGCAACCAAAACGGAAAAATCCGCGTGGTCAGCGAATAAACTGATCCCACGGCACCCGCACGATTCGGGCATTTCAACCATTCTGATCAGTTGGTTTGGTCCCGTCCCGACTAACCCTTGGAAGCTGCCAAGGGCGCATCCCAAATTTTTGCACTTTCCGAGCGCCGTTCTTCTCGCCGCGTCAGTAGGAAAGGCGGGGCACTGCTATTTGACTAAGGCATTTTGCCTGGGGAGCGCACGCGCCCTCGCGTGCAGCGGTTGGTGCCCCCCCCAACCGCACAAAAGAAGATGCCATCGGCGAGGGCGCCAATGGCCACACGCGAAGCGAGGGCGCGTATGCTCCCCGGAAAATGGTGGTCGGCAACGTTAACTTAATAGTAGTGTGGATGGGGAGAAGGTTCGTCTCACGACTCTAATACATTAACATACACCAATTACCCCGCCGTTTTCCCTCGGAAGAACTTGCTTCACGCCGGCAAAATGTCCAAGCTGGCGTTCGGCTGGATCATGAAGCAAAGACTCCTTTTCATATGTATCGTCGCCGCCATTGCGGCGGTTGTTTACTTTCTCGTCGTTTCGCGCCCTCACGCCATTGTATTGACAGGCATCGTGACCACGGACGAAGTGGTGGTCAGTTCCGAGATTCAAGGCCGGCTGCAAGAGCTTCTGGTCAAACAAGGCGACACCGTGACCAACGGCCAATTGATCGCGGTCATCCAACCGCAGGAGCGCAGGGCGGATCTGGCTTTTTACACCAACAGCGTGCAACAATCTTCGGCCCAAATCCTGCAGGCCGAGGCGGAATTGGGTTATCAAGAGGCGCAAACCAGCAACCTCGTCTGGCAAAGCGAAGCCAACCTTGCGGCCACCAAAGATCAAGTGCTCCAAGCCCAGGCGGACTTGGAAAATGTGGAACTGACTTATAAACGCGAGCAGGACCTCAACAAGCAAAAGGTGGATTCGGCAAGGGAATTTGATCAGGCGCGCACGTCTTATGATTCGGCCAAGGCCCGGGTGGATGCATTGCGTCACCAAACGGTGGCGTCCGAGGCCGCCCTGGCGATGGCCAAATCAACCCGTGAGCAAATTGCCTCCCGCCGCGCGGCCCTGGCGGCGAGCAGGGATCAACATGCGGCGGCGGCGGCGCAAGCCCAGCGGGCCCAGGTGCAATTGGATTACACGCAAATTCAGGCCCCAGCCAATGGGATTGTTGACGTGCGGGCCGCCTTGCAAGGAGAGGTGGTCAATCCGGGCCAGGGTATTGTTACTTTAATCGATTCCAGTCAATTGTGGGTTCGGGCGGACGTGGAGGAAAGTTATATTGACAGCATCAAGATCGGAGAGAAGCTGCCGGTCCGTTTTCCTTCCGGGGCGGAACGGACCGGGACGGTCTTTTATCGCGGCCAGGACGCGGATTACGCCACGCAACGTGACGTGAGCCGAACCAAGCGGGACATTAAGACGTTCGAGGTCCGTCTGCGTTGCGATAACAAGGATAACGCCCTGGCGGTCGGCATGACGGCCTTCGTCACCCTGGCCCCGCGGCCGATGTGACCATGTCCGCCGTTGAAGTTGTAAATCTGGCCAAGCGGTTTGGTGATTTTCTCGCCGTGGACCACCTCAATTTTAGTGTTCAGAATGGAGAGATTTTCGGGCTGCTGGGCCCAAACGGCGCCGGCAAATCGACCCTTATCCGCATGTTGACCACGCTCGTGACGCCGAGCGAAGGGACGGCGCGTATCGAGGGTTTTGACATCGTCACTCAATCCAACGAAGTGCGGCAATGCATCGGTGTCATCCCGCAGGCCATGACCTCGGACCTGGATCTGACGGCGATGGAGAATATGACCATCTTCGCCAAGCTCTACGGCATCAGCCGGGAGAAACGGACCAAGACCATCGCCATGTTGCTGAAGGACGTGGACTTGGAACAGTGGGCCGATAAGCCGGTCAAAATGTTCTCGGGCGGCATGAGGCGGCGGCTGGAGATTGCGCGGGGGTTGGTGCATGAGCCTAAGCTGTTTTTCCTGGATGAGCCGACGACGGGCCTGGATCCGGTTTCGCGCGTTGCCGTCTGGGAAATGCTGGAAAGGTTAAAAAAGGAGCGCAGCCTGACCATCCTGGTCACGACCCACTACATGGACGAAGCCGACAAATTGTGTGACCGCATTGCCATCATCGATCACGGCAAGATGATGGCGCTGGATTCTCCGCTGAAATTGAAGGCCTCCATTCCTGGCAAGAACGTTCTCGAAGCCGGCTTCTCCCGCGTGCCGCCGGGATGGGAGGCGACCCTCAAGGCCCTGCCGGATGTAGCGGAAGTCAAAGCGGTGGACAGTGTTTTTCGTATTTCTTCCCACAACGGGCCGCGCACGACCACGGCGTTGCTGGAAGCGGTGCGAGCGGCGGGACTCGCGCTCACTTCGCTCTCGGTGCAAAGCACGACTTTGGATGACGTCTTTGCCCATTACACGGGGCATCAGTTGCGGGATGCATTAAACGAATCGGCGGGCTACAGCAGCGCCTTCATGTACGAACCAAAAAACTGATGCACCGCATCCTGGCCATCATCGAACGCGATCTGCGGCGCTTCCGGCGCAGCCCGACGCTGGTCATCGTTTCGATGGTCATGCCGCTGGTGCAATTGGTGGTGCTCGGCTATGCCTTCGGCGGCAAGGTGAAACATCTCAAAGTGGGGATTTTGGACCAGGATCGAAGCATGCCCGCGATCAAAGTGCATGAGATGGCGCAGGCCGTGGCCGCCAACGCCCAAACCTTCGAAAGCATTTATTACAATGATCAAGCGACCGGCGTGCGCGATTTGCGCGAAGGCAAAATCAATGGTTTATTGAACATCCCGCCGGAATTCTCCCGCAAGGTGCTGTCGGGGACGAATCCAAAAATCGCGCTCATCGAAGATAACACCGATCAGTTTGCCGCCTCGGCGCTGGAGGGGTCGCTCGATCAGTTGCTGGCGTCCTACAATCAAGCGCCCGTTACGCCTCGCCTTGGATCCAATGTCACACTTTCCGTGGTCGAGGTTTACCCTTACGTGCCCTACATCCAATACTTGTTGCCAGGCACCATCGTGTTGGCAATTTTTGTTTCGGCCATGATTGGCGGAGGCATCATTTTTATTGATGACAAAGCGCGGGGACTGCATGAGGGTTATCTGGTTACACCTATTCGCAAATTCGAGTTGATCATGGGCTTCAACCTGGCCGGCACCGCCAAAGCCGTTCTGACTGGACTCGTTTTAGTGACGCTGGGTTCAATCATCGCGGGCATCCCGGACCCATTGAATTTGCTGCGACTGGCGCGGTTGATGGTGTTGGTGGTAGCGACCTCTCTCGCGCTGATCAGCCTGATGTTCCTGCTCATGGTGCGAGTCAGCGACCCGCTGGTGCCGCGCGCAATTTTTGGTGTCTTGAACACCGTCTTGTTTTTTCCCAGCGGCGCGGTTTATCCGATTGAAGCTTTTCCGCCCTGGATGAGAGTGATCACGGCGGTGGACCCCTTCACTTATGCCGTGCACGGGTTCAAGCAGTTAATTTTGAAGAACACCGGCCTTGAAGCCATCTGGGGCGACCTGGCTTATTTGGGGCTGTTCACTCTGATCTCCATTGTCGCGGCCACGCGGTTGTTCAGGAGAACGCTGTAGCCGTTCGGAAGAAAACGGCAAGTCGCAAAAGCGCCAAGACGCAAATTAATTTCCACCACGAAGAGCACGAAGAACACGAAGATTTGAAAGGCGGCTCAAATAGACTAACTCTTTTCTTCGTGCTCTTCGTGTCCTTCGTTGTGGAAAGTCTTAACGAATCTGTTTCCCGGGAAGCCACGCGTGAACTCGAGCTTGCTGCGAATGCGATTGGACAATGCCGGCGATTAAAAGGCTGACGTCCAGCAGATGCTTCATGGGAACTCTGCCAAAAGTTCCTTAATCACCTGTTCGTCGATGGGTTGGTTTGGCACAACGACTGGAAACCCGTCTTCATCAGCCAACCGGCACGTCGGAAGGATGGGGCCCTCCGCTTCGACCGCCTTGAGCGTGAAGCCGCCGTACAGGTTGTCATGGATCGCATAGACTTGGCCAGGTTTGGCCTGAGGAACAACTATCCGTTTTTAACTGTCCACTGTCGTCTTGATCACGCGATAAATCTCGCTCCGAATCGAGTTGCGTTCAACCAATTTTTTCAAAGACTCTGGGAAGGCTAAGCCCGCGCTGATTTAGGAAACGCGGCGTAAGCTCGCGACGTAGGCCCCGTCCACTCCGTTTGCGAATGGAACAAGTTGACGCTCGTTTTCCAATTGAAAATTAGAATGATCCTTCAAGAAGGCCCGAACCACCTGCTCATTCTCTTCCGCTTCCAGACTGCAGGTGCTATAGACCAGGGTGCCTCCTGGTTCCAATTCCGAAGATGCTTGAGAAAGCAGGTCCAATTGCGCTTTGCTTAAACGCTCGATTTCTTGCGGTTGAATCCGCCAGCGCAAATCAACCCTTCTCCGCATTACACCTGTATTCGAGCAAGGCGCGTCCACCAGAATCCGTTGGAATTTGGAGGAATCCCGGGTGGTTTGAACGCAGGTTACGCCGAGGCGGCCGCAGTTTTCCTCCAGAAGTTTGAGCCGTTCCGGCTGATTGTCGCGGGCCTCAATCCGGCCCTGATTCCCTATGCGCTGGGCCAAGTGGCAGGTTTTCCCGCCGGGTGCCGCGCACAAATCGAGAATCGCCTCCCCTGGCTGGGGGTCAAGCTGGCGCACGGCCAGAAGCGTGCTCGGGTCTTGCACATAAAACCAACCGTCATGAAAGCTTCCTAGCGTCGTGAGCGGCGGATGCTTGAGGATTTCAAAGACTGAAAGAGGCGTGATCCAATCCCATTGGCGCTCCAAAAATTCCACTCCTTCTTTCTGCCAGCGGGCCACCAGTTGGGCTGCATCGGTTTTCAATTCGTTCAAACGCGCAAAGAGGGGAGGAGGTGTATTGTTCCATTCCAGCAACTTCGCGGTCGATTCGGCGCCCCAGCGGACCTGCCAGCGTTCCAACAGCCATTTGGGATGGGAATAGCCAGTGGCAGGATCGCTTTTCTTGAGGGCTTCCAACGCGGTCTTGGTTTGTTCACGTTCGCGAGTATAACTGCGCAGGATGGCGTTGATGAACCCGGCGCGCGGCCCAAAGCCCAGGTGTTTGGCCAAGGCAACGGTTTCGTTCAAGGCCGCATGATCGGGAATGCGGTTCAGCCAGAAAAGTTGGTAAAGACCCAAATGAAGCAAAGATCGAATGGCGGCGTTTTGCTCGCGCCCGTCGGTTTTGCGCGCCACCAACCAATCCAAAGTAGCTTGCCAACGGACCATGCCATAGACCAATTCCTGGCACAAAGCCCTGTCCGGAGGCGAAAGAGCCTGGCGGGCCAGCTCGTTTTCGAGCAAATGTTCCACGTAATCGGCCGAGGGGCCGCGCTGCCTTAAAACTCTGATGGCAATTTCTCTTGGATTTTGAACCACGACTGCTTAATAATGGTGAATGGTTATGGGAAGCGAGAACTTAACGTCAAAAGAAGAATTGGAAAAACTGGCCGCAGCCGGCACTTTGTCGCGGCAAAATGTCGAGGCGCTGGTGCTCTTGGCCGAGAGCGGTTACTGCTTTCACAAGAGTTGGGGTTTCGGAAAAATCGTTTCGATGGACCCGGTTTTTGGGCGATGCGTCATTGATTTCCAAACCAAGCGCGGCCACGCCATGGACTTGGAGTTTGCGGCGGAATCGCTCAAACCGATTTCCAAAGACCACATTTACGCCCGTAAAGTTTCCGATCTTGATGCGCTGCGGCAAATGGCCGCGCTGCATCATTTGGACTTGATCAAGTTGGTTCTGCAAAGTTTTGGCAATCGCGCCACGTTGGATCAAATCCAACAGGTGCTGGTGCCGGACGTGATTAAGGACGATTGGAAGAAATGGTGGGAAGCGGCTAAACGTGAGATAAAGAAGGATGGCCACTTTAATGTCCCCAGCAAGAAAACCGATCCTATCATTTACCAGGCCAAGGAAGTTTCCCTGCACAGCCGGTTGATGGGCGAATTTCGCGCCGCTAAAGGCCTAAAAGCCCGCAGCAACGTCTCCCTGGAAATCCTTAAGAGCTATTCCGACTTAAGTGATGGGCCGAGTGTGGCCAAGGAAGTCATCGCCACGTTGAATTCCGAGATTGTGACGCATCAACGCACTCAGCCATCAATCGCGTTGGAAGCTATCTTTGTGCGCGACGAAATTCGTGGCGCCGCTGAACTTCCGCCGAGCGAGGGCGAACTGCCGGCCTCGGCCATTTGGCAGCAAGAGATGGGGCGCGTGGGAGCCGTTTTGGAACCGATGCCCGCGGCCAAACATCGCCGCGCTTTGCAATCGTTTAAGGAAAGCGCCGCCGACCATTGGTCCGACGCGCTTTTGGCTGCGCTCAATCATGTCTCCGCCAAACTGGCGGGAGAAGTTGCGCACGCGCTGATTACAGGTGGCAAGCCGGACGCCTTGAAGGAAATTCTGGCCAAGCTGATCAGCCAGCACCAAGCCAGCAGCGAGCTGCTCCTTTGGCTGGCTCGCGAAAGGTCGGATTCATTCGCCGATATCCTTGGGCCCGAAGTTTTCCGCGCTATGCTCACCGCGATGGAGCGGGACCAATTCAACGAAAAGCGATCCAACAAGCTGCGCGATTTTATCCTGGACGATCAGACCTTGCTGGTGGAGTTGATCGGATCGGCGGATTTGGAAGTCATCAAGGATTTGACGCGCGCCCTGCAATTATCACCGTGTTTTGATGACATGGACAAGCGTTCCTTGCTGGCCCGCATCGTGAAAACCTATCCGGCCGTGCAAAGCATGATTTCCGGCGAGACGACCAAACAGGATACTTCGTTCCTGGTTTCCTGGCCGAGTCTGGAGCGGCGCAAGGACGAATATGCCGAATTGGTGCAGAAATCCATTCCAGCTAATTCCAAAGAGATCGCGGTGGCTCGCAGTTACGGCGATTTGCGTGAAAACCACGAATACAAAGCCGCCAAGGAAATGCAAAAGATTCTCATGCGCCGCAAAAGCGAGTTGGAATCGCAATTGGTGCGCGCGCGTGGAACTGATTTTGCCAATCCCAAGACCGATGTTGTTAGTATTGGCACGGAGGTCAAAGTGACGGAGTTGGATTCGCAGCAGGAGGAACGCTATGTCATTCTCGGCGCGTGGGATTCTGACCCGGAGAAGGGGATTATCAGCTATTTGACTCCCGTGGCGCAGGCTGTGCTGAATCGTAAACCGCAGGAAGAAGTCGAAGTGTTGATGGACAACGCCAAGAAGCGCTACCGCATTGATTCGATCGCGCCGCATCTTTCACCCTAGCACCTGAATCAGCCAAGTGGCCAAAGAAGAGCCCATAGAATTAGAAGGTACGGTGTCGCAAGTTCTGCCAGGCACCATGTTTCGAGTGGCTCTGCCCAACGGGCACGAAGTTCTGGCGCACATTTCGGGCAAAATGCGCAAAAATTTTATCCGCATCAGCGTGGGCGATAAGGTCAATGTGGAAATGTCGCCCTACGATTTAGGCAAAGCGAGAATCACTTTCAGACATAGCTAGTTTTGGCCTTATGATTCTGACCAGCGCAGAAGCCGACAGCCTTGTCGAAGTCCGGCATCGCTCGCCGCACGATCTTTTGGGGATGCATATCCTGGGAGATGGCAGCGGCGTGGTGGTTAGGGTTTTCCATCCCAAAGCGGTCGCGGCCGAAATTGTTCCGGTTCATGAAAAGAACAAGCCGCGCCTGAGGCTTGAACAAGTCCTCCCGGGCCTTTTTGAGGGAACGACCAAGGAATCCAAATCGGTCTATGCCTACGACCTGATCCTTACCTTGGATAGCGGTGCCAAGGTTCAAACGCGCGACGCCTATTCCTTTCTCCCCACCCTTGGCGAAACGGATCTTTTTCTTTTCGGCCAGGGCAACGAGCGCCGCATCTACGAAAAACTGGGCGCACAACTGCGCACCGTGGATGGCGTGGCGGGCACGAGCTTTGCCGTTTGGGCGCCCACCGCCCAGCGGGTCAGCGTGGTGGGTGCTTTCAACGATTGGGACGGCCGCCGGCACCCCATGCGGATGCTCGGCGGTTCGGGTGTCTGGGAGATTTTTATTCCTGGCGCGGGCGAAGGCACGCTTTATAAATTTGAAATCAAAACGCCTTCCGGCGCCTTAACCCTGAAGACCGACCCGTACGGTTTCTTTTTCGAGACCCCGCCCAAGAATTCTGCCATCGTTTGGGATAATCGCAAATTTCATTGGGACGACGAAAGTTGGATGGAGAAGCGGCGCGGCGCTGATCCCTTGCGCAGCCCACTGAGCATCTACGAAGTCCATGCCGGCTCATGGATGAAGAAGAACAATTTCGAGTCCTTGAGTTATCGCGAATTGGCCGAACCGCTGACCGCCTATGTGCAAAACATGGGCTTTACCCATGTGGAATTCATGCCGGTGGCCGAGCATGCCTTTTATCCTTCCTGGGGTTATCAAGTGACTGGTTTCTATGCGCCGACCAGCCGGTTCGGCACGCCGGACGATTTTCAATTTCTGATCAACCAGCTTCACCAGGCCGGCATCGGCGTTTTGCTGGACTGGGTGCCGGCTCATTTTCCGCGCGATGATTGGGGCCTGGCCCGGTTCGATGGCACGGCCCTTTACGAACACGAAGATCCGCGCCAGGGCGCCCACCAGGATTGGGGCACTTTGATTTTTAATTATGGCCGCCACGAGGTCCGCAATTTCCTGGCCGCCAACGCGCTTTTCTGGTTGGACCGTTTTCATATTGACGGTCTGCGCGTCGATGCGGTCGCGTCCATGCTTTATCTCGATTATTCCCGCAAAGAAGGGGAGTGGCTGCCCAACAAATTCGGCGGGCGTGAGAATTTAGAGGCGGTGGAATTCATCAAACATTTCAACTACGTCGTGCATACCGAGCATCCCGGCGTGATCACGGTGGCGGAGGAATCCACGGCCTGGCCGCTCGTCACGCGCCCACCCTACCTTGGTGGATTGGGATTCAGCTTCAAATGGAACATGGGCTGGATGCATGACACTCTGGGCTATTTCAGTCGCGATTCCATTTATCGCAAGTACCACCAGAACGATCTGACTTTTGCCATGCTCTATCACCACAACGAGAATTTCATCCTGCCGATTTCGCATGATGAAGTGGTTCATGGCAAAGGCTCGTTGCTGGGCAAAATGCCTGGTGATGATTGGCAGCGTTTCGCCAACCTCCGCTCTCTCCTGGCTTACCAATGGCTGTTTCCCGGCAAGCAATTGCTAATGATGGGTTGTGAGTTCGCCCAAAGCGCCGAATGGAACGCCAATGCCAGCCTCGATTGGTGGCTGCTCGATCAAGGCCCGTATCATCGCGGAGTGCAACGCATGATGCGCGACCTCAACCATTTCTACCAAAGCGAACCGGCGCTCTGGCAGGCCGATTACGATCATAGCGGCTTCTATTGGATCGATTGCGGCGATGCCGATAGCAGCGTCCTGTCTTTCGTCCGCCAAAACAGCGACGGCAGCCGGAAGTTGACTGTCATTATGAATTTGACGCCGGTGTTACGGCATAATTACCGCGTCGGACTTCCGCAAGGGGGATTCTGGCGGGAAGCCATTAATACCGACTCAGGCTTTTACGGCGGGAGCAACCAGGGAAATTTTGGCGGCGTCCACGCCGGAGATTACCAAACCCATCGCCAACCTTTCTCGGCGGTCTTTACCCTGCCGCCGATGAGCGCGATTGCTTTCCGGCCAGAGGGGCAGACCTGACTTACCTCCCATGGGGAAGATTATTTAACGCAGAGGCGCAAAGGCGCAAAGGCGCAAGAATAAGAGGGATTTTCACTGCACGGTATCGAGGTTGGCGTACGATATCGTTTCACGTTGAAATAGAAATCCGTAAAACCACGAAGTAAAGTTTAGCAGAACCGGGAAGGGCTAAAGGCCTCGATCGCACATCCCTCCTATTGACTTGCGTCTTACCGCCTTTGCGCCTTTGCGTTAAAATACGCTGTAAGTAGTTACGGCTAAGATGAAACTTCACCGCTCTTCGGCTCCTCAGGCGTGCGAGAAGCCGACGCGCTCTTGCGTTTGGTCACGGCCTGTTTGAGCAGGTATTCGATCTGGCCGTTGACGCTGCGAAGTTCATCCTGCGCCCAGGCCTCCAATTCCGACCAGAGCGCCGCATCAATCCGCAATAGGAATGGCTTTCGCGCCGCCATGCGTCAATCAAGTATAGAGAGTGCCGGTGTTGACGATCGGGTGGACTTCCGATTCGCTGCATAACACCACCATGAGATTGCTCACCATGGCCGCTTTACGCTCGTTGTCCAATTCCACGACTTCTTTCATGGCCAAATCCTTCAACGCCATATCGACCATGCTGACCGCCCCTTGCACGATTTTTTGCCGGGCGGCGATGACCGCTTCGGCCTGCTGGCGGCGGAGCATGACCTGGGCGATTTCGGGCGCGTAAGACAGGTTGGTCAACCGCGCCTCATCGCATACGACGCCGGCGACCGCCAGGCGCGCCTGCAATTCCTCGCGCAAAGCTTTTGAAATTTCGTCCACGTTGCCGCGCAAGGTCGGTTCGTTCTCTTCGCCATCGTCGTAGCGGTACGCGCTCGCCAGATGGCGAAGTGCGCTTTCGCTTTGGAGGTGGACGTAGCCGTCATAATCGTCCACGTCGAAGGTCGCCTGGGCGGTGTCGGCCACCCGCCAAACCACGACGGCGGCGATTTCAATCGGGTTGCCGCGCTTGTCGTTGACCTTGAGTTTTTCCACGTTGAACGTGCGCGCGCGTAGCGACACCTTATCGCGCCGGGCGCTAATCACCAGTGTGGCCCCTCCGCCCCCTGGGCGAACAGTTAAGCCCCTGGAGCAGAACGGATTGGCCCAGTGGAACCCGCTCTTTCGCACCGTGCCCTTGTAAGCGCCGAATAAGATGAGCACCCGCGCTTCGTTAGGTTGCAAGGTAAAGAAGCCGCCCAACAGAATCCAACTCAGGATTTCCGCTGGGAGAGCCAGGATAAAAAGCGGCCATATTGGCTGCCCTGTTCGTTGCTGGCCGTGAATTACGGCATAAAAAGTCACGGCGGCAAATCCCAGAATCAGGGCGAAATTGAGAGGAAGCATGACCCAGCCGCTGAGGGCGGAACGCTCGGACTCGTGGCTGGCAGTTGATTTTTCAGTATTCATTCGAGGCCTTTCATTTGATGGTTTATTGCTATCTTTGTGATATCATAATGAAATCATTGGTAGCCGCAAGTGAAAAATGAAAAAATATGGTTTTTCACCTAAAATGGCCTTTGACCCGAGTATGAAACACCCCTCACAGCAAAGTGCATACTCACTATGCTGCTACGCATAATAAGTATGCATCCGCATCGAGCACCATGGTGCTGGCGCCCCGGCAACTCCTTGATTATCAACGCTCTTTCATTTGGCGAAAGCTGGCACGGTTTTGGCTAAGGGTTAGGGCCATGG
>Ga0302326_10016345_pt1 | contig 15539 bp, 13 predicted proteins | sample Palsa_T0_3_FD_202264 | JGI IMG/M metagenome (GOLD analysis project Ga0302326, IMG submission 202264) | Peat permafrost microbial communities from Stordalen Mire near Abisko, Sweden - Palsa_T0_3 | ecosystem: Environmental > Terrestrial > Soil > Palsa > Peat permafrost | place: Sweden: Abisko...
CGCGATCATCCTCAACATTTCGCCCGACCACCTGGATCGTCACGGCGGCATGGAAGGGTATGTCGCGGCCAAGAAGCGGATCCTCCTGAACCAGGGCCACGGCGACACCGCCGTCATCGGTGTCGACGACGCCTGGTGCCAGCAGATCTGCACCGAGATCACCGCCGCCAACAAGCGCACCACGTGGCCGATCAGCGCCCGCCGGACCATGGGTCGAGGCGTCTACGCCCTACAGGGCGTCCTCTATGACGCCATGGAGGGGCGGGTCGTCGAGGTCGCGGACCTGACACGCGCCCGCGCGCTGACCGGCCGGCACAACTGGCAGAACGCCGCCGCCGCCTATGTCGCAGCCCGGGCGCTGGGGGTCGCGTCGTCCGACGCCGTCGACGGCCTGATGAGCTTTCCGGGCCTCGCCCATCGGATGGAAAATGTCGGCGCCATCGGCAAGGTCCGGTTCATCAACGACTCCAAGGCGACGAACGCGGAGGCGGCGCGTCAGGCCATGACGGCCTATCCGCGATTCCGCTGGATCGCCGGCGGCAGGGCCAAGGCCGGTGGCATCGACAGCCTCGCGGACCTCTTCCCGAGCATCGACAAAGCCTATCTGGTCGGCGAGGCCTCGGCCGACTTCGCCACGGCGCTCGCCGGCAGGGCCCCTTACGTCGAGGTCGGGACCATCGACGCCGCCGTCGGCGCCGCCTTCGCCGACGCACGCAACTTGGGCGAAGAAGTCATCGTGCTCTTTTCCCCGGCCTGCGCCTCCTTTGATCAGTACACGGACTTCGAGGCCCGCGGCGACGCCTTCCGAGCCGCCGTTCACGCGCTGGCCGCGCCCAAGGCCAGGGAGGCGACCGGATGAGACAACAGACGCACGCTTTCGCCCGCTCCGACCGCTCCTCGCTTGGGGTTTGGTGGTGGACGACAGACCACTGGCTCCTTGGGGCCACGGCCGCGCTGATCGCGCTTGGGGTGCTGCTCCAGTTCGGCACCAGCCCGGCCGCCGCCCAGCGGCTCGAGATTGCCTGGCCGTTTCACTTCGCCGTCCGCCAGTGCGTCTTCGCCGCCGCCGGCGGCATGATTCTCCTTTCCGCCTCGATGTTGACTCCCAAAGGCGTGCGCCGCGCGGCCTTCTTCATCTACCTGGCCTCGATCGCCGCGATGATCGCCCTCCCCTTCCTAGGCCATGCCGCCAAGGGCGCCACCCGCTGGGTCGAGGTCGCCGGATTCACGCTTCAGCCCTCGGAGTTCATGAAGCCCTCGCTGATCGTCCTCATCGCCTGGATGTTCGCCGAGGCCCAGAAGGGCGAGGGCGTCCCGGGCGTATCGATAGCCTTCCTCCTCTATGTTATCGCCGTCGCCCTGCTGCTGGTCGAACCGGACATCGGCCAGACGGTGCTGATCACCGTCGCCTTCGGCGCCGCCTTCTGGATGGCCGGGGTGCCGATCAGTTGGATCATGGTCATGGGGGGGACGGCCATCTGCGGCCTCTCGAGCACCTATTTCCTTTTCCCGCACGTGGCGACACGTGTCGACGGCTTCTTCAGCCACGAGCACACCGACACCCAGCAGGTGCATCGCGCCGCCGAGGCCATTGCCGCCGGCGGGGCTTTTGGCCGCGGCCCAGGAGAGGGGATCATGAAACGCCTGGTGCCCGACCTTCACACCGACTTCGCCTATTCGGCGGCGGCCGAGGAATACGGTCTTTGGCTGTCGCTGATCCTGATCGCCCTCTTCACGCTCCTGGTGGTGCGCGGTCTCTACAAGTCGATGAAGCTCTCGGACCCCTTCCAGCAGGTCGGCGCGGCCGGACTCTTCGTCCTGGTCGGCATGCAGGCATTCATCAACGTGGCGGTCAATCTCGACATGATCCCGACCAAGGGCATGACCTTGCCGTTCATCTCCTATGGCGGCTCCTCGATGCTCGCGATGGGGCTGACGATGGGGATGGCGCTGGCGCTGACGCGCAGACTGCCCGGCGCCTACGGCGCCGGCGACAACCTGGCCAAGGCCGGCGGGTTTGGCTGAACCAGGAGGCGGGCGCAGCCGGCTCGCCGTCATCGCCGCCGGAGGCACCGGCGGTCACCTCTTTCCCGCCGAGGCCCTGGCGCGGGCCATGATCGCCCGCGGCTGGCGGATCGTCCTCGCCACCGACGTGCGCGTCAGCGGCTTGGCGGAGGGTTTTCCGGCGGAGCACCGGATCGCCCTTTCCTCCTCGACCTTCCGCCGCGGCGACCCTCTGGGGATGGCCCAGGCGGGAGGTCGCATTCTGCAGGGCGTGCTTCAGGCGCACGCGGCCTTCCGCACCCTGGATCCGGCGGTGGTCGTTGGCTTTGGAGGCTATCCCTCCGCGCCGGCCCTCGTGGCCGCGATACTTGGCCGCCGGCCTACGGTGATTCACGAGCAGAACGCCGTCCTAGGCCGAGCCAACCGCCTGCTGGCGCCCTATGTCGGGGCCGTAGCCTGCGCCTTCCCCTCGCTCGCCAATGCGCCCAAGGCGGTGGACGAGCGGGCGGTCACCGTCGGCAACCCCGTGCGGCCGAAGATTCGCGCCCTGGCCAATCTCGAGTACCAAGCTCCCAACGACGGGATCCGGCTGTTGGTGACCGGCGGCAGCCAGGGCGCGCGCCTGATCTCGCAACTCGTCCCGATCGCCGTCGCCAGGCTTCCAGAAACTTTGCGCGCGCGGCTGAATGTCGAACAGCAGACCCGACCGGAAGCCATGGACCTGGCCCGGCAGATCTACGCCGAAGCCCAGGTCCAGGCCGAAATCGCCCCGTTCTTCGCCGACATCGACGTTCGGCTTGCGGCGGCCCACCTCGTCATCGGCCGGGCCGGCGCTTCGACGGTGAGCGAGATCGCCGTTGTCGGCAAGCCGTCGATCCTCGTCCCCCTGGGGATAGCCCTGGACGACGATCAGGGCCGAAACGCCCAGGTGATGGCCGACGCCGGGGCAGCCGTGGTGATGCGCGAGAAGGATCTGACCGCTGAAGCCTTGGCCGAGGCGCTGGAGAGGCTCCTCGCCAGTCCCGAACGCCTGACCCGGATGGCCAGGGCCGCCCGATCCCTTGCCCGTCCCGAGGCGGCGGAACGCCTGGCCGACCTGGTGGAGGCGACGGCCCGGTAGAGGGACGGATTCTCCTTGCACGGCCGATGTGTCAGCCTTCCTGCCGTGGCGTGGTAGAGCGGGGCACGATGGCCAAGGTCGAACACTTCACCAGGGAGACAATGAGACCGCTCATCGAGCCGTTTGGACTCTGCGAGGGGGTAACGGCCGGCGGGATGCTCCACCTCTCGGGGCAGACGGGCATGGACGAGACGCACCAGATCGTCCCGGGCGGCGTCAAGGCTCAGGCGCTGCAGGCGTTCCGCAACATCAAGGCGGTCCTGGAGCTGGCCGGCGCCCGGCCGGACGATCTGGTCCAGCTCACCTGGTACCTGGCGGGGGGACCCGACGGGCGGTCATTCATGGAAGACGCCATCGACATCACCGCCGTTCGCGAGGAGGTCATGCCCGGTATCAAGCCCGCCGCGACGGCGGTCCGGGTCAAGGCGTTGCTGACCCCCGAGATATTGATCGAGATCCAGGCGGTGGCGGCGCTGTGACCGAGCGGATAGCCGACGTCATCGTTATCGGGGCCGGTTGCGCCGGCCTGAAGGCGGCCCAGGAAGTGAGTGAATCCGGCCTCTCGGTGGTCGTGCTCGAGGCGGACGAACGCGTCGGCGGCCGGCTCAAGCCGACGGAAGTCGGTGGCCGCGTCGTCGATCTCGGCGGCCAGTGGGTGGGATCGCGCCACACGGTCCTTCTCGACCAGGCCAAGGCCCTGGGGATCGAGACCTACCAGCAATATGCGACCGGCAAGACCATCCTGAAGCTGCTCGGAAAGCTTACCGCCTTTTCCGGCGATACGCCCAAGATGCCGCTCCTGGGCCTTCTGGAACTGGCGCGTCTGCATGCGCGCTGGGATCGGGATATGAAGACCGTCCCGGCGCAGTCGCCTTGGTCGGCGCCGAGGGCGGCGGAGTGGGACGCCCAGACCCTCGAGACCTGGATCGACGGCAATCTGCACACCGCCTCGGGCCGGGCGTTCGCGCGCTTGGCGCCCCGCGGCGCATGGGCGGTGGAGGCTTCGCAGATCTCCTACCTGTGGTTCCTCGACGCCTTGCGCAGCAGCGAGGGCCTGGCGCACCTGATGGCGGTCAAGGACGGCATACTCGACGCCAAGTTCAGGGGCGGCATGCACCAGATCGCCGCGGGAACGGCGAGGCTGCTGGGCGACCGCGTGGTTCTGGGCGCGCCGGTGCGCAAGATCGTCCAGGACGAAAACGGCGTTCGCGCCGTCACCGACAAGGGGGATTTCACCGCCAGGCGCGTGATCGTCGCCGTGCCGCCCGGGCCGGCCGCCCGCATCCAGTACGAACCGCACCTGCCGGCGGCTCGCGACGGCCTTGGCCAGCGCATGGCGATGGGACCGGTGATCAAGGCCGCCGTCGTCTACGCCACGCCGTTCTGGCGCGAGGCGGGCTTCACCGGCCAGGTAGCCACCGACGACGATGTCGTAGGAATCGTCGTGGAGGACGCTGTCGAAGGGGGCGCCGCCCTGCTCGCCTTCATCGAGGGGCCAAGGGCCCTGGAGATGAGCGCCGCCGGCCCCGAAGTCCGCCGCACCGAGGTGATCGCCTCCCTGGTCCGATTCTTCGGCCCCGCCGCCGCCAATCCCATCGGCTACCAGGACAACGACTGGACGCGGGAGGTCTGGACCCACGGCTATGTCGGGACCATGGGCCCCGGTGTCATGACCCGCTACGGCCACGCCCTGCGCGAGCCATGCGGCCGCATCCACTGGGCGAGCACCGAGACGGCGACCGAATGGGCCGGCTACATCGAAGGCGCGCTGCGCTCGGGAATCCGCGCCGCCCGGGAGGTCGTCCAGGCGCATAACCGCTGAGCCCGCTTTCCTCTCCTGCCCATCCACGATCCGCGCCCTGTTTCGTCCGAAGGCGGTCAAAATCGAACGCCGGCGCCGGCGCGCCAAAGCTTCAACCGCCGGGCAAACTGATCTAGTCAGACATGATGAATCGACGCCCGGTTCCTTTCGACATCGGCCCTGTGCACTTCGTCGGCATCGGTGGCATCGGCATGAGCGGCATCGCCGAGATCATGCTGCGGCTGGGTTATGCGGTTCAGGGCTCGGACCTGAAAGGCGGCGCCAACACCGAGCGGCTAGCGGCCCTGGGAGCGCGCATCTTCATCGGCCATGACGGCGCCCACGTCGAGGGCGCCTCGGCGGTCGTCTTCTCCACCGCGATCAAGCCGGGCAACCCCGAGCTGGTCGCCGCCCGCGCCCTCGGCCTGCCGCTGGTGCGCCGGGCCGAGATGCTGGCCGAGCTGATGCGGATGCAGTTCTCGATCGCCATCGGCGGCGTCCACGGCAAGACCACCACCACCTCGATGGTCGCCGCGATCCTCGACGCCGCGGGCCTCGACCCGACCGTGGTCAATGGCGGCATCATCAACGCCTATGGCGCCAACGCCAAGATCGGCGAGGGCGACTGGATCGTCGTCGAGGCCGACGAGAGCGACGGCACCTTCCTGACCCTGCGTTCGACCGCGGCCGTGGTCACCAACATCGATCCCGAACACCTGGACCACTACGGCGACTTCGAGGCCATGAAGGCGGCGTTCCAGGGCTTCATCGAGAACGTTCCCTTCTTCGGCTTCTCGGTTGTCTGCGCCGACGATCCGAACGTCCGGGAGATAGCCGCCAGGGTCGTCAACCGCCGACTCGTGACCTACGGCTTTCAGGAAGGGGCGCAGCTTCGAGCCGTCAACCTCGTCCTCGATCCGGAAGGGGCGCAGTTCGACGTCCAGATCGGCGCCAGTGAAGCGATCATTGGCCTCGTCATGCCGATCGTTGGACGCCATAACGTGCTCAACGCGGTGGCCGCTCTGGCGGTGGCGCGCGAGTTGGGCGTCAGCGAGGACGCGATCCGCCGGGGTCTGGCCGGCTTCGCCGGGGTGCGGCGACGGTTCACCACCATCGGCGAGGCCGCGGGCGTCCGGATCATCGACGACTACGGCCACCACCCTGTCGAGATCGCCAGCGTGCTGGCCGCCGCCAGGGCGGTCACCGGCGGCCGGGTGATAGCTGTCGTCCAGCCGCACCGCTACACGCGCCTGCGCGATCTCTTCGACGGCTTCTGCAACTGCTTTGGCGACGCCGACGTGGTGGTGGTCGCCGACGTCTATCCGGCCGGCGAGGCGCCGATCGAAGGGATTGACCGCGACCGCCTGGTCGAAGGTCTGGACGGGCGGGGCTGCAAGCGGGTGCTCGCGCTCGCCGACCCGGCCGATCTGCCCGGGATAATTCTGAACGAATCGCGTCCGGGCGACCTGGTCGTCTTCCTCGGCGCCGGCGACATCACCGCCTGGGCCCACGCCTTGCCGGCGCAGTTGGAGGCGTCGGCGGCCCGGGCCGTGGCGTGAGCTGGCGCGCGTCCCTGCCCAAGACGCGGGGTCGGCTGCTAATCGATGAACCGCTGGCGCCTTTCACATGGCTGCGCGTCGGCGGGCCGGCGGATGTCCTGTTCCTCCCGGCCGACGAGGACGACCTCGCCGCCTTCCTGCAGGGACTGCCGCCCGAAGTCCCGGTGACTGTCCTGGGCGCCGGCTCGAACCTCATCGTCCGCGACGGCGGGATCGAGGGGGTGGTGGTGCGCCTCGCCGGCCGCGGTTTCGGCGAGGTCCATATGGAACCCTCCGAGGGCCGGCTCGTCGCCGGGGCCGGTGTTCCTGACGCGATCCTGGCGCGGGCCGCGGCCCGGGCCGGGGTGGCGGGCCTCGAGTTCTACGCCGGAATCCCTGGCGCCGTCGGGGGGGCGCTCTGCATGAACGCCGGTTGCTACGGCGCCGAGACCCGCGAGATCCTGGTGCTGGCCTGGGGCGTCGACCGAGCCGGCGAGCGGCGCGTCTTCACCAATGCGGACTTCGCCTACGCCTACCGTGAAAGCCACGCCCCGGCCGACATCATATGGACCGGGGCGATCTTCGCCGGCCGGCGCGACGAGCCCTCATCGATCTGGGCCGCTATCGAGCAGATCAACAACCGGCGCGAGGCCACCCAGCCGATCCGCGAGAAGACCGGCGGCTCGACCTTCAAGAACCCCGCCGGTCAATCGGCCTGGCGCCTGATCGACGAGGCCGGCTGGCGCGGCCGGCTCTTCGGCGGAGCGATGTTCTCGCCCCTGCACGCCAACTTCATGATCAACACCGGCGAGGCGTCGGCCGCCGACCTCGAGGATCTGGGTGAAGCCGTCCGCGCAGATGTGGCGGCGAAGTTCGGCGTCGAACTCGCATGGGAGATCAGGCGGATCGGCCGGCGAGCGTGACGGCCTTCCCATCGATCCGCGCGCCTGTACTACCGCCTCGATAGGACCAACGTGTCGCCCTCGGGGATCTAGCAACTGGCCCGGAAGGGTCGAGCCCCCGGACGGCGCGGTCCGGGGGCCCGTTCTCAATCTAGCGCCTGAGCGCGTTTCCGACTTTGTCCTGGGCCTTGCCGACCTTGTTCTGAACAGTTCCGGCGGCCTTTTCGGCCATGCCCTTGGCGCGCAGGTTGGCGTTGCCGGTGACCTTGCCGGCGGCTTCCTTGATGGCGCCCGAGGCCTTCTTGGCGGCGCCTTCGATACGGTTTCCACTCATCTTACGCTTCCCTTATGGTGCAGTTTCGATCCAGCCAAACGGAACAGGACCGCCCAAGGTTCCAGGCCTGCCGGAGATGTTATCTTGATGGAACCGCCGATCCTGCTCGTGGATGGTCCGGCGCCCCAAGTGCGGCGTCTGACCCTAAATCGGCCTGCCAAGCGCAACGCTCTTTCCAACGCCCTGAGGGGCGAGATCTTCGCCGCCCTCGAGGCGGCGGATTCCGACTCGGAGGTGCGGGTCGTGATCCTGCGCGGCGCGGGGACCTGTTTTTCCTCGGGCTATGACCTCGCGGGCCTTGGCGAGCTGCCCTTCCACACCGCCGGCGGCCAGGGCCAATGGGCGCGTCACGTGGTCGAAGGCTGCTTCCGCATCTGGGATCTCGCCAAGCCGGTGATCGCCCAGGTCCACGGCTGGTGCCTGGCCGGCGGCTCGGAACTCGCCTTCGCCTGCGACCTCGTCTACGTCGCCGAGGACGCCCAGATCGGCTATCCGGCGGTGCGGACCATGTCGCCGCCGGACAATCAGTACCACGCCTGGATCATGGGGATGCGGGCGGCGATGGAGCTGATGCTCACCGGCGACTCGATCTCCGGCCTCGAGGCTGTGCGCCTGGGCTTCGCCAACCGCGCCTTTCCGCCGGGGGCGCTGGAGGACGAGGTTCTGGAGATGGCGAAGCGGATCGCCAAGGTCGACCCCGAGCTCGCCCAGCTGAACAAGCGGCTGGTCCACCGACAGATGGAGGCGATGGGCCTGCGCGCCGGCCTGCGCGCCGGCACCGACCTGCACGCGCTCGGCTGGCACACCGCCGCGTCACGCGCCTACATGGCCAAGATGCGCGAAGGCGTGAAGGCCGCGCTCGACGCGCGGGACGGCGTGTTCGGCGACTACCGGACGCGGGAGAAGAGCTGAAGACGCCGCCGGCGAATTCGGCAATTTTCGCAGGATGGCGATCCTGATACGCTCAGCTCCGATCCGGACCCGCAGGCAGGCAAGCATGGGCGTTTCCTGGGACATGTCGGCGCAGGAGCGCACTCAGCTGCACCGCGACGGCTACGTTGTGCGCGAGGGCGTGTTCGACGCAGTCGAATGCGCGGCCACCATCGCCGAGTGCGAGAGCCTGGCCCAGCGGCTTGGCGTCGAGAAGCAACGCCACAAGCTTAGGGTCGGGGGTTACGTAATCGAGTTCGAGCGCGATCTGGGCATCGTGGCGAAGTGGGAGCCCGACGCGCCGGAGCTGCTGATGGGGCTTGAGCCGCTGGCCAGGATCAGCGCGCCGCTGAAGGCGCTCGGAAGCGATCCAAGGCTCGTCGATCCGTGCAAGGCGGTTGTCGGCCAGGACGACCTCGACCTCTTCACGGAAAAACTGAACTTCAAGCGCGCGCGCCGAGGCGGCGCCATCTGGCTGCACCAGGACTATCCGTACTGGGCCGATGTTGCGGCCGTCGCCGACAAAGTCGCCACCGCGATGATCTTTCTCGACGACGCGACAATCGAGAAGGGGTGCCTGGAGGTGGCGCCCGGCAGCCACCGTGAAGGCGTCAGGGCGCGAAAAGGCGCGAGCGACTTTGGCTGCCGCGAGATGGATCCCGGCGTCTATGACGAGAGCCGGCTTATTCCGCTCGAGGTCCGCGCCGGCGCCGTCGCCTATTTCGGCGCCTTCCTCGTCCACCGCTCGCTGCCGAACAGGTCGGCGCAGGATCGCAGAGCCCTGCTCTACAGCTACCAGCCTGCCGGCCATCCGCACCTGAGCGTCCTTAGCGGCGCCAACGAAAAGCGGGTGCTGAACGCCGTCTAGGGCAACGCCCGCGGACTTTGCCATTGGCCGCAGGAGGCAGGCCGCCTACCCGCCTTGCAGATAGACCGGGTTGCCGATCAGGATCAGGCGGCCGGCGCCGTCGCGAATGTTGATCCGGGTCCAGTGCGATTGGCCGTCGGCAGTCAGCGAGAAGGTCGGATTGGCGGCCGCGACGACCTGCGGGTCGGCGGGCCCCTGCGCAATCTCGCCATCGCAGATCACCTCGACGCGGCCCTCGGCGACACCGGTGATGACAATCTCGAAATCGACCCTTTCGCCACGCCTCGCGATCAGCTCACCGCCCATCCTGGCGCCACGGTCGCCGACGCGGGCGCGGAGATCGAGGGTGCGGTCGCCGGTTCCGTCGAGGTCGACGGCGACGCGGCCGCGCCGGATCCCTTCCAGGATCGCGGACTCGCAAAGGGCGCTTGCCTCGATCACGGTGGTCGGCATCCCGACGGCGGATGCGACATCGGGGGCGAGGGAGGGATCGTGGTTGTCGCTGCCGCCGATGCCGGTGATCCGCAGGCCCTTCGTCAGCTGGGCGTGCCAGAACGGAATGCCACTGAAGGGGCCCTCCTCGCCGCCCATGGCCCTGGTTGCGCCGCCATTGGAGATCTCGATCGCCTTCACCCGGGAAAAATCGGTGTCCCTGGCCGTCCAGCCGCATCCCATGCACATTTCGCCCGAGGGCAGGAGCGGATGGGCCAGCGTCAGCAGGCCCTCCATGGCCTCGGCGGCATCCATCAGGGCGGCAGCGTCCGGCAGGCTAGCCGCGCCGAGGCGGAAGTCGACGAATCCGGTTGGGCCATAGACATTGGCGTGGCCGTGGAAGGTGGTGATCTCGCGCCCTGGCATCAGCAACAGCCGATCAAAGGCCGGCTGCAGCTCGCGCATCGCGTGGAAGTGCGAGGTCGTGTTGTGGTCGGTGATGGCGATGAAATCGAGACCGCGCGCCGCCGCCGCCTCGACGGTGCGGTAGAGAGGGGCTGGAGCGCGGACGCCGCTCTGAGCGCAGCAGGCACCGTCGCTGTGGGCGGTGTGCATGTGCAGATCGCCGCGATACCAAGCCAAGCCCTCCTTCAACGGCCGCTCGGAAAACGTCGAGACGGCCGGCGCGGCCGGCGCGCGCTGGAACCACAACTGAGCCTTGTAGGCGGCTCGCACGCCCTTGCGGATGTTCGGAACCCCGACGACGAGCGTCCATCGCCCAGCTCCGATCGGCCCGGGCAGATAGGAGGGAGTCGCGTCCTCGGCCGAGAGGGCCACCAGCCGCCGCTCGCCGCCGCTCCAGCCACGGAACCGCTCGGGATCCATCAGGCCCAGATCCAGGGTCGTGCGATGGGCCCGCTCGTAGTCGAAGGCGATGGTCAGGCGCGTCACGCCAGCCGGCGCCTCGAACGGAAGCTGCAGATAGGTTTCGAAGTCGCCTTCGGTGACCTCGCCCTCAAGAACGAGGTCCGGCCCGGTTTCGATCGGCTGGTCCATGCTCCCGAGCCTCCTGCGCCCGGGCGGACCGATTCTCCAGACTCTCAAGCGCCGCGCAAGCCCGCTTCCAAGCCGAGGAAGATCCTCAGATCTCGAATCTGACGCCTTGGGCGAGCGGCAGGGTGCGGCCGAAATTCACCGTGTTGGTGGCGCGCCGCATGTAAGCTTTCCAGGAATCGGAGCCGGCCTCGCGTCCACCGCCGGTTTCCTTTTCGCCACCGAAGGCGCCGCCGATCTCCGCGCCGGAAGGGCCGATGTTAACGTTGGCGATGCCGCAGTCCGAGCCTTCGGCCGAGCAGAACCGCTCGGCCTCTCGCAGGTCGTTGGTAAAGATCGAGGAGGAGAGGCCCTGGGCGACATCGTTGTTGTGCGCGATCGCCGAATCAAGGTCGCTGTAGGGCGTCACGTAGAGGATCGGGGCGAAGGTTTCGCGGCGGGCTACCGGCGCCTGCTCGGAAAGCTCGACGATCGCCGGCCGGACATAAACGCCCGCGCCTGGCCCATCGACCCTCTCGCCGCCCGTGACCTTGCCGCCGGCGGCTCGGGCTTCGCCGAGGGCGCGCTCCATGGCCTCGAAGGCGGCGGCGTCGATCAGGGGACCGACGAGGGTCTCGGTATCGCGGGGGTCGCCGATGCAGACTGAAGCGTAGGCGCGCCTAAGCCTGGCCATGAGATCGGCGTGAACGCTCTCGTGGACGAAGAGCCGCCGCAGGCTCGTGCATCTCTGGCCAGCCGTTCCCATGGCGGCGAAGGCGACGGCCCTGGCGGTCAGGTCGAGGTCGGCGGAGGGGGCGACGATAGCGGCGTTGTTGCCTCCGAGCTCCAGCAGGGCGCGGCCGAAGCGGGCGGCAAGGACTGGACCGACCGCTCTGCCCATCGCCGTCGAGCCGGTGGCCGAGACGAGGGAGACCTTGGAATGGCGGACCAGGACTTCGCCCACCGCCCGATCGCCGATAATTACCGTGGAGAGTCCCGGCGGGGCATCCCCGAACTTGGCGGCGGCGCGCTCGAAGAGGGCCTGGACGGCCAGGGCGGTTAGCGGTGTCTTCTCCGACGGCTTCCAGACCACCGGATCGCCGCAGACCAGCGCCAGGGCCGCATTCCAGGCCCAGACGGCGACGGGAAAGTTGAAGGCGGTGATGACGCCGACAACGCCCAGCGGATGCCAGGTCTCCGCCATCCGATGTTCTGGGCGCTCGGTGGCGAGGGTGAGGCCAAAGAGCTGACGCGAGAGGCCCACGGCGTAGTCGCAGATGTCGATCATCTCCTGGACTTCGCCCAGGCCCTCGGAAAGGGTCTTGCCGGCGTCGAGGGTGACCGTCATGCCAAGCTCGGCCTTGGCGGCGCGGAGCTCCTCGCCGAGCAAGCGGACGAGCTCGCCGCGCCGGGGGGCCGGGAACTTGCGCCATGCGAGGAAGGCGGCGTGCGCGGACTCGATTGCCTCTTCCGCCCGCCTTGCCGAAGCGTCGTGAACCTGAGCGACGACCTCGCCGGTGATCGGCGAGGCGACGACGCGCCCGCCGCCGACTAAAGCGGCGTCGGCGACGCCGATCCGCCGCAGCAGCTGAGCGGTCTGGGCCTTCAGACCCTGCATGCCGCTCATCAAGCCACCGCCTCCAGACGCGGCGGGGCGACTTCGCGGACCAGATCCTCTGCCCTGGCGTAGGCGGCGCCAAAGCGGTTGGCAAGAAAGTCGGCAAGGGCGATCTGCTCCTGGCGTACGAAGCCGTGGGCGGGCAACGACCCGGCGGCGAGCAGGTCGAGGACGGCGCAGATCGCCGAGGCGGTTGTGATCTGGATCGCGCTCACCGTCCTGCCGCCCATCCCGCGGGCGTAGATCTTGTTGGCGTAGGTCTCCTGGACCAGCTGCCCGGCCTTGATCCCCGAAACGGTGACGAAGACGATGACGACGTCCTGCAGGGTCGCGGGGACGGAGTTCTCGAGGATGTCCTTGAGCAGGTCGCGCCGGTCACGCAGGCGAAGATCGTTGAGTAGGGCCTTCATGATCGCCGCGTGGCCCGGATAGCGGATCGTCCGGTAGTTGAGGTTGCGCACCCTGCCGCCAAGGGTCTCGCAAAGGGCGCCAAGGCCGCCAGACGTATTGAAGGCCTCGTAGGCGACTCCATCGAGGGAAAAGGATTCGCACTCCTCGAGGGCCCGGGTCTGCCGCAGCTGGCCGTCGACGATCGCCTCGCAGGGCTCGCAGTATTCGTTGATCACCCCGTCGGTGGACCAGGTGAGATTGTAGTTGAGCGCGTTCGACGGATATTTCGGCAGCGCCCCGACGCGCAGCCGTACGTCGTGGAGCACGTCGAACCGGCGCGCGATGTCGGCCGCGACGATGGAGATGAAGCCGGGCGCGAGGCCGCACTGGGGGATGAAAGCGGTTTTCGAGCCTTCGGAAAGAGCCTTGACCTTGCGGGTGGTGGCGACGTCCTCGGTCAGGTCGAGATAATTTGCCCCCGCCGCCCTGGCCGCCTCGGCGACCAGATAGGTCAGGTGATAGGGCGCGGCGCTCAGAACCGCGAACTTGCCATTCAGCGTCCGCTGGAGCGCCGTGGCGTCGGCGACGTCCAGCACCATGTGTTCGACCCGGGGGGCGGGGTCGAGCCAGGCGAGCTGCTCGGCGGAGCGGTCGGCCACGGTGATCGCGTAATCGCCGGAGGCGGCGAGCATGGCGGTGATGGCGGCGCCGATGTGGCCCGCACCGATGACGACGATATCCTTCACGGGCGTCCTCCCCCCTCGAGAAACTCGAAGGTAAGAGATTCGTCCGGTTCGCTGTCGGTTTCCATTGTCAGAACGACGGATCGCCGACACTGTTTCGGCCAATGGCCGCCAACACTCGACATATCGACGAGATCGACCGGCGACTGATCGCGGCCCTCGGCGAGAACGCCCGCGCGCCCACGACGGCGATCGCCCGCGCCCTTGGTCTCTCGCGAACCACGGTCCAGAGCCGGATCGAAAGGCTCGAGCGGTCCGGGGCGATCGCCGGCTACACGGTGCGGCTCTCGCACGGCCACGAGCGCGGCCAAATCCGCGCCTATATTATGATGACGGTCGTCCCCAGGCAGGCCCCCGGCGTCATTGCCGCCGTCCGCAAGATGCCGGCGATTCGGCTGTTGCGCTCGGTGAGCGGCCCTTTCGACCTGATCGCCGAAGCGAGCACAGGCTCGACCGCCGAGATGGACGCCCTGATCGACGCCCTGGGCGCGTTGGAGGGGGTCGAGCGCACCACTTCCTCGATCGTGCTGTCGACCAAGGTGGACCGTTGAGGGCCGCTCTTTACGCCGCGCCGCAGTCCGGGGGCATCAGGGCTTCAGCGCGCTGGCGGAGAGTCTGGAGGGGGCAACTTTCCATGGGCCCCGACGCGCAGCCTTTGAAGCTCAGCGCGATCTTGCGGGCTCGCTGGGGTTGGAGGCTGCGAAGCTGGTCGAGTGGTTCGTAGTAGATCATCGGGCGCACGAAGAGGCCGCCCTTGTCCGACCAGAGCTCGAAGACCAGGGCCGTGGCCGGGGCGGTGGCGTCGGGTTCGCCCGGCAAGGTCCAGTCCAGACCGAAGAGCCCGGCCATCAGGGTGAGGTTAGTGTCGTGACCGGCGAGGGCCAGGATCCGGGTCGCCGGGCTGCTTTGAGCCGTGGGCTCGCCGGCAAGGGCGGCAAGAACCAGTCTCGCCATCGGCGCGCCGGCGTGAGCGCCAAGTCTTGGGGTGCGGCGCATCAGGGAGATAACCCGCTCATGCGTCGGCATGACCGCGGCGATTTTCGCTTCCGATGCCGCGCGGCCCCATCCGACGTCGGCCGCGGGCATGCCTTCGGCGTACTCCAGGAGCAGGTCCTCGGCGAGACTGGCAGCGACGAAGATAGCGCTCTGGGCGTTGGCGGCGCCGGTCAGGCAGGCGCCCGCGCCGCCCTCGCAAGCCTTGGGCGCAATGATCGCCTGCAGCCGCCTGATCGCGGCGCGGGTGGCGGGCGTGTCGACGCCCTCGGACCCGGCGGCCTCGAGAATGGCGGCGCGGAACTCCAAATCCCCGAGCCGGCAGGCCGGCCCATCCGAGCCGCCGAAGATCGGATCGCGCGGCTGTGGCGCCGCCCAGCCGGTCTTGACACCGCATCCTGGCGCCAGGGCGGCGGCAAGGATCTCGCCGGTGCGGCGCGTACGCTGATCGGTCCCGTCGGCCCAAACCACGACTTCACCAGGCCCCGGACAACCGGCGGTGGGAAGCAGGCCCTTGGCGCGGTAGGCGGCGCGGAGGGTCTCGCCCATGAGCCGGACGGTCTCCCCGCCGTGGGGCGTCAGCTCGCCGGGTGGGACGGACCACTCCGGCCAGGGCGCGGCGGCGTACTTGGCGAGCTCGGCGTTGCTCGAGGTGGGCGGCCGCACGCCATGGCGCTGAACCAGAACCACGCGCTCGAGCTTCAGGGCCCACGCCGGCGAGGCAAAGGCGAGAGCGAGGAGCAGAAAGACGACGGTGCGAGGCATGAGTCCTCTAGATTCGAAACAGCGGTCGGGCAGGCGCAGCAAGGTGTTCAGGCTTTGCCAGAGCCGGTT
>Ga0302326_10016352_pt1 | contig 15535 bp, 16 predicted proteins | sample Palsa_T0_3_FD_202264 | JGI IMG/M metagenome (GOLD analysis project Ga0302326, IMG submission 202264) | Peat permafrost microbial communities from Stordalen Mire near Abisko, Sweden - Palsa_T0_3 | ecosystem: Environmental > Terrestrial > Soil > Palsa > Peat permafrost | place: Sweden: Abisko...
GTCCCTAACCCGGGGTGGCGGCTTAAGCCGCCACCCCAGTACAAGAGCCTTAGGCTTCAGCGGCCCGCCAGCTCCCCCGCACTTCCCAGCAACCGCACCTCACACGATTCGCGATCCACCAGATACACCTTCCGCGCCGGTTGAATCTTGCCAAAATAAGAAATCAACTCCGCATCCTTCTCCGCCCCCAAATCCTGCGCACGCACAATCGGCTCATCATCCGGCCAACCCGTCACAAGGTTGTAAACTGGCTCATCATGGAAAGCGGACTTGGATGAGTGATACGTGAAGAAAACCAGGGCCGGCGCCTGCACCTCTCGAGCAACCGCTTCTTCCGCCGGAGCCGGCGCGATCGTTTCCTTCCAATCGCTGTGTAGATCGCCTGATAGTTCGGGCATCGAACCAAGACCGACAGCCAATACACACAACGGCACCGCGACGGTCGCCGTCGGCAGCCATCTCATCAACGCCACTGCCCCCGCCACCGTCAGGATTGCCAACGGCGGCGCGAGAATGATGGGGTAATACCAGATGAACGAACAATTGAGCGCATAGAGCAAGGCAAATAGTGGCAACGGAATCGCGACCACGAGCAATCGACGATCAAACCAACACATCGCCACGCCAGCCGGAATCAGGAGCAATTGCAGCCGATTAGCCATCCCGTGCTTGAGAATGTGCGCGAGCCGCAATTTGAAGAAGATCTTCCACGCACCCTGGGTGCGGTAATAATTCACCAGCGGCAGAATGAAATCGTAATAGTAATCCAGCTTCTGCTGCAATGTCGTTTGCGGTTTCAGGTTTGAGCCGATGCCGCCGTAGGCATCACCGGGTTGATAGCGGTCGATGTACGCCCGATATGGCGTCTCGAAGATATGCCCGGTCATCTTCCAGTCGAAAACACCTTGCAGAATCAGGAATGGTGCGGCCGCGAGCGCGGCGGCAAGGAGATCCATCGCCAACTGTCCTCGCCGTCCCTGCGGCGCGATGTGGACCAGATCGAATCCGACGACGATGGCCATCGGCAGCGCGTAGACGAAGGCATCGATGGGCCGCGTGATTGCCCCCCAGCCGGCCGCCACGCCCATGACCACCGCCCATCCGCGCGGGCCGGTGGTACGCCACTGCAGCCAGGCGTAGAGGATCACCAGCGCGCAGAGCATCACGGGCTCGTGCGCCAGCTCCCACGTGCCAAGATCGTGAACTGAATTGGTCGCCAGCAGCAGGATCGATGCGGTGATACCCGCCATACCGTCGCCGTCGAACAGTTCCATCGTGACCAGGCACGTCATGCCACTGACTGCGCCGGCGATGATGAGGCTCGTGATCCAATCGGGAATGCCGAGCCAGACGCCCGGTACATAAAGCATGGCGGTGCCAGGAAAATATTTCGCGCCGTAAAGCGGTTGATCAAAAACGTAAAAAGTCTCGAAGAAATCCGCCTTGGGATGCGCCGCGCGCCAGAGCATGCCGCGAGCGAGCATGCGCGATTGCAGGGTGTAGGTTTTCTCGTCGAGCAATCGGGGCACCAGCGGTCGGTTGTTGAGATCGGCCGCCACGAACAGATACAGCGATGATGCAATCGCGACCACTATTCCCAGGCGCAGTCGGCCCCGTGGACTGGGCCGCCGCAGCGATCGCATGATGTAGAGCGCTTGGTTACGGGTGGATTGGTAGAGCGAAATCGCTGCTGCAAGACACAGCAACGCTCCGCAGGCAATTGGACGGATCACCGGCGCATGCCACGCCTGGGGGACAGCGACAAACAGCGCGACGCCGGCGACGAACGCGGCCGGCAAAAGAAGCGCGCCCCAGTGCGGTGGCCACCGGCGAGTTACGGTCGGATAGCTCATCAGGTGAGATTCAGAAATTCACGCTCGTGCTGAGCAAAGACCTTCTGCGCCTGCGGATCAGATAGCGGCAGGCGAAGCTCGTTAATCACCTTCGTGCCCATGCCGATCCATTCACGCCAGCAATCCGCGCAGATTTTCGCCTGGATCGTTTTGCCGTAATCATTGCGATAGGGCGGCTCCGCCAGCTTGCGATTGACGCGCCCGCACCGCTGGCAAAGCACCTGCCCCTCGCCCACCGGTTGTTCCGGAGCGCGCCGAGCCAGCTCCGGCAGTTCAACGCCCAGATCGGCGAGCATCTTGATCATCTCGTTTCGCGGCATCATGTCGCCACGATCGCTGGCGATCTTTGCTCCCTTGGTCAGCGTGTCGATCGCGCCGGCTTTATCCTCCAGCTTGAGCTGGGCGGTCCCCTTGAGCTGATAGACTTTCGAAAGATTCGGATTGAGAGCGATCACGCGATCGAAGCTCTGGATCGCCCCGGCATCATCGCCGGAATCCAAGAGCGCTCTGCCAAGTGAGAAATGTCCGAGTTCATTATTCGGATCCGCTTCGGCCATCTTCCGAAACTGCTCGATCCGCGCCGCGTGGTCAGCCATCAGTAAACTCCGTCAAATGCACTACGTCGATTATAGCGTGAGAAACTCATCCGCGCGATGTCGAGGTGCGAAGATGGGGCTCGGTTTGCAATCCAGACTGTCGTCAGCACAAAATCAAGCCATAGCTTTATGCGAGGTGTTGATGCGTGTACAGGCGATCGATCATGTTCAACTGGCGATGCCTTCGGGCAAAGAGGCAGAAGCTAGCGCGTTCTATGAGGGTGTACTGGGCATCCCTGAAATCCCCAAGCCGGCAAATCTGGCCAAACGCGGCGGTTGCTGGTTTGCGAGCGGCAACCTGAAAGTGCATCTGGGTGTTGAAAAGGATTTTCAGCCGGCTCGCAAAGCGCATCCGGCATTTCTCGTTGAAGACCTTCCTTCCTTGAAAGCATGGCTTGTCGCCGCCGGTTGGCCGGTTAAGACGGACGAACCGCTGGAGGGGTATGACCGGGTTTATGTGAACGATCCGTTTGGAAATCGAATCGAACTGCTGGAACTGCGGAATACCGCGTCCACGGACGGACCGCCCGCACCATGACGAATCAGGTTTTTGGTCTGCCGTCGGCGTACATCAGTGAGAGGATTTCGTGACGGCTCGAAGCGTTGTCTTTGAAAATTCCGCGCAAGGCGCTGGTGACCATGGTGCTGCCGTGCTTTTTTATTCCGCGCATGGTCATGCAGGTGTGCGTTGCCTCGATCACGCAGGCGGCGCCGGCGGGCGTTAGTTCTTCCATCAGCGCATCGGCGATTTGCGTGGTCAGGCGTTCCTGCACCTGCGGTCGGCGGGCGTAGCCCTCGACCAGGCGGGCAAGCTTGCTCAACCCCACCACTTTTCCACCTGGCAGATAGGCAACATGCGCGCGCCCCGTGAACGGCAAAAGATGATGCTCGCACAGCGAATGAAATTCGATATCGCGCAGCAGAACGACTTCATCGTACCGCTCGTGGAAGACGGTCTTGAGATGCCGGCGCGGATCATCCGCCAGACCGGCCATCAATTCGGCATACGCGCGGGCGACGCGGGTGGGCGTTCTGACCAGCCCTTCGCGGTCGGGATTTTCGCCCACCGCAAGCAGAATCTCTCGCACCGCTTTCTCAATTCGACGATGATCGACTTTCGCCATGGACATTTCGACGGGACTGGTTTCGGACGCATCGGGCATACAATCTCCATTTGAATCAGGTTGGATTGTAGCATGCCGTATATTCTACCGCGGGCAGCCACAAATCATTGACGGAAGGAATCCATGCGCGTTCTGATCATCGGCGGCACGGGATTAATCAGCACCGGCATCGTGAAACACCTCCTGATGCGCGGTGTGGACGTGACGGTATTCAATCGCGGCCACCGCGAAAGGGCAATTTCGCCGCAAGTGAAACAACTGCACGGCGATCGAAGCGATGTGAACGCCCTCAAAGCGGCGGGCGCGTTCGATGTGGTCATTGACATGATCTGCTTCACGCCACAGCAGGCGCAACTCAGCTTCGATGCTTTCGCCGGCCGATGTGCACATTTTATTTTTTGTTCGACGGTTTGCACCTATGGGGTGAAGATGCCGTCGACGGTGTTCGTCGATGAAACTTTCCCGCAGGAACCGATCAGCGAATATGGGAAAAATAAGCTGAGCTGCGAGAAAATGTTCCTCGACGCGCACGCAGCGAAGAAAATCAACCTGACAATCATCCGCCCGAGTTATACCTACGGACCGGGCGGGAATTTGATCGACAACGTGGAGTTCGATCCGGTTTCGTGGGACCGCATCGAGCGCGGTTCGCCTGTTCTATGCAGCGGCGATGGATTGGGGATGTGGGTTGCAACGCACCGCGATGATTGCGGCAAGCTGTTTGCATATGCGGCGATGAATCCCAAAACATTCGGCCAGTCGTACAACGCCACGCGCGATCGGCACTTTACGTGGCGCGATCTGTATCGGGAGACCGCGACCGTACTGGGTAAGCCGGCGCGACTATTGTTCATGCCGGCGGCGTGGATCGCGCGGCATGATCCAAAGCGATTTAATCTCCTGCGCGAGATCACGCAGTTTCATGGAGCCTATTCCTCCGCCAAAGCCAGGCGCGATGTGCCGGAGTACATCTGCGAGATTGATTATCCAACCGGTGCGGTGGAAACGATTGCGGATATTCGCCGGCGAGGAAAATGGCGCAGCAATGAAGGGGATGTGCTATATGAGGGAATGGTGGATGGTGCGCTGGAATTAGGCATCGAGCCGGTAGAGGCATGATCCTTGCTGTCCATTCGATCGCGATCGCAACATCTCTGCCAATCGATGCTTTTCCTGGATCGTCGCGGTCCGCACGGATCGGGTGCGGGGTTTGGTTTCTGCCGACAACTCCAGGGGCGAAGCTGCCGGCTGGGTGGCGGGCGCTGCTTCGGATGCAGCTTGAAGGAACTCATCAACGATCTCGAAACGCACCACCCACAGCCACGGATTGGCAGCCCAGCGGAGCGATTCGATGGGGGAGAGTCGATCCCACAATCTGGCGAACCATTTGATGGGAGGAAGCGATTCGCGGGCAGGATCGTACCCTTCGGCTCGGGCGTCGGCTTCGCTGATATCCTGCAACCGCTGTGAACCAATGGCGAGCACGCGCAGCGTCAGGCGGCTGTCCTCCTGTAGCATCTCGCGGGATTGCAGCCAGGTGAGGCGGGAGCGTCCTTTGATGGGGTCGGCGGCGTAAAGGATCGCGCCATCTTCAGTTTCGGCAAATCGCTCGCGAACCCATAGCCGGTCGCCGGGAATGCCGAAGGGGCAGACGATCTCCCGGCCATCAGCTCGGAAAAATCGCCCGGATTTGACCCGATCGGGCTGGGGGTACATCGGGCGGCGCGTCTGTGTTTTTCGGCCCGCGTATACGGCACGCACCATGTCGGCGGCGAAGGAGAGCGGACGCTCGGTCGCGTCGTCGGGAGCGGTGGATGGATCAATTCTTGAGGAGATACGGTCCCCAGCTAGGCGTCTGCCGGCGCTGTCGTCTTTGATTGCCGCAGGCGCTCGGCTACCCATGCTCGATCACTCTCGCTCAGGGAAGGGGGTATGGGTATTTCGTACAGCAGATTCTGCTCGAAGCGTCCGCCATTGAACGTTATCTCTACGGCTTGCGGCAGATCAAGAACGACGTCTGGATCGGGAGCTTTGAGCGGAATGGGAAGCTTGGGCAGCGCGCGACGAATCGACCAAGCGTACACCTCGCACCGAGGCCTGCGGTTTCCGCGGCTGACGAAGGCGTAAAAATCACCCGGCGGAAGCGGCTCGATGACGGGAAGGCGACGACCCCCCAAAAGAAGGTCGATTTCCACGAGATGAACACCCTGAAGAATCATCGCAGCGCGTTTTGTCCAATACTCACCATGCCCGGAAGCGGATTTATTCGAAGGGGACAGAATTTCAATACTGGTTACCAGCTCGCGATCGGGGAACGTTCGAATGTCGATGTAACCTTCGGGATTCTCATCGAAGTTTGGAAGTGTCAGGGTAGCCGGCTCGATATCCGGCAGCACCGCAGTAGCGGTTGCACCTCCTTGATCAGATTCGAAGTCGCGCGCGACGGCGATGTCGGGCTTCCGCTGGCGCAGCGGCTGGTCAGGCATCTCGACGAGCTCGATGCGCTTCTCGACAAAAGCGGTGTAGTTCGGCGGAAGGTGTGCGTTAAGCTGCAAGCTCATAACGCTGATCAAAATATCATGAAATCCCGTCCACAGATCCTCAGACAGCTCGATGTAGGGATTCATTCCTGGAAATCGGCCAGCCATGACGAACTCCTTGCGGACCGCAAGTATACACCGTGGAGCGGACCATTTTCACGCAATTCTCTGTTCGACCAGCGGCTCTACATGCTGCCGCAACTTCGGCTTCAAATATTCCGCCGTGTAACTGCCTTCCACATCCACGATTTTTTCCGGCGGACCTTCGGCCACCACGCGCCCGCCGCCGCTGCCGCCTTCGGGGCCCATATCCACGATCCAGTCGGCACATTTGATCACGTCTAGATTGTGCTCGATTACCAGGATCGTGTTGCCCATGTCAGCAAGACGATTGAGCACGTTCAGGAGACTGCGAATGTCGGCGAAATGCAGCCCGGTCGTCGGTTCATCCAAAACATACAGCGTATGGCCGGTTGCGGATTTGCCCAGTTCGCTGGCGAGCTTGACGCGCTGCGCCTCGCCGCCGCTGAGTTGCGTGCTGGGCTGGCCGATCTTGATGTAGCCCAGGCCAACATCATTGATCGATTTGAGCATCTGGTAGATGCGCGGGAAATTCTCGAAGAAGTTCATCGCTTCTTCAACGGTCATATCCAGCACATCGGCGATGTTCTTGCCGCGGAAATGAATTTCCAATGTCTCCGCGTTGTAACGCGAGCCGTGGCAGACTTCACAATCGACATACACATCCGGAAGAAAGTGCATCTCGATGCACTTGGTGCCCTGGCCCTGACAGGCTTCGCAGCGGCCGCCTTTGACGTTGAAACTGAATCGGCCGCGCTCGTAGCCGCGGATTTTGGCTTCGCGCACCTTGGCGAAGGTCGTGCGGATTTCGTCGAATACACCGGTGTAGGTGGCGGGATTGCTTCGGGGTGTGCGGCCGATGGGGGATTGATCGATCTCGATTACCTTATCGATTTTCGAAATGCCGTTGAGTTGTTTGAAATCGCCGGCTTTTACCTTGGAGCCGTAGATTTTTCGTTTGAGGGCGGGAAGCAGCGTTTGATTGATCAATGTGCTCTTGCCGCTGCCGCTGACGCCGGTGATGCAGATCAGGCCGCCCAGGGGAATGCGCACATCGATATCTTTCAGGTTGTTCTCGCGGCAACCTTTGATCTCGATGCAGGTGCGATCGGGATCAACAGGCCGGCGGATGTGCGGGGTGTTGATGGCGTATTCGCCGGTGAGATATTTGATCGTGGTGCTCTGTGATTGACTGAACACCTGCGGCACCGGACCTTGGGCCACTACATGTCCACCGTGGCTGCCGGCGCCGGGGCCGATGTCGATCAAGTAATCGGCTGCGCGAATGCAGTCTTCATCATGCTCGACCATGATCACGCTGTTGCCGATATCGCGGAGGCGAAGGAGCGTGCGGATCAGGCGGGCGTTGTCGCGCTGATGCAGGCCGATGGTCGGTTCGTCCAGTACGTAGGCGACACCGACCAGACCACTGCCGACTTGCGTCGCCAGACGGATGCGCTGCGCTTCGCCGCCGCTGAGGCTGCCGGTTTTTCGATCGAGCGTGAGATATCCCAGACCAACATCCACCATGAACCCGAGACGCGAAGCAATCTCGCGAATGATCGGCTCGGCGACGGCCTGGCCTTCTTCGCTGAGATGAAGGTGCTCGAAGAATTCCTTGGCGCGTTCGACGGTGAGAGTTGTGACATCATGAATGGAGAAACCGGGGAGTTTGACTGCGGTTTCGCTTGTTTGAGCGGACTTCCCTTTCCGCTTTCCCTTTGCGGGGGATCCATCTGAAGACACGGGCGGGCCGCCCGTGCCACTTGCGCCTTCGAGTTCGGCGATGCTCTGCGTCGTGTGCAATCGCACCGCCAGTGCAGATTGCTGCAATCGCATCCCGTGACAGGTCGGGCACAACTGATCGCTCATGTATTGATGCAATCTCGCCTTGACCCATTCACTTTCGGTGGTTTCGAAACGGCGCTGGAGATTGGGGATGATGCCTTCGAATTCTGTATTGGTGGGGAGATCATTCTTTGATTTGCCCGATCGATTGGTGCCGCACATCAGGACTTGCTGGATATTTTTGGGGATGTCTTTGTAAGGCTGCGAGTAGGAGATGCCGAAATCGCGGGCGAACTGGCGGAGAATCCGGCTGTACCAGATGTTCATCCGCTTGCCGCCCTTGCGCCAGGCTTCGATCGCGCCGTTCTCCAAGCTGAGCGAATCATCGGCCACGATCAGGTCGGGATCGAGCTTGCAGGTGGTTCCAAGGCCGTGACAGGATGGACACGCGCCGTGAGGACTGTTGAAGCTGAAAAGCCGAGGTTCCAGCTCCGGCAGGTTGACTTCCGGATGCACCGGGCAGGCAAATTTCTCGGAGAAAACCTGATCCGTCCAACCGCCTCCTGCGGTGGCGATCGTGATGATCGCCAGGCCTTGCGAGAGCTTCATCGCGGTTTCGATTGAATCGGCGACGCGCGAGCGAATCTCGGGCTTAATCACAATGCGATCGATGACCGCTTCGATGTCGTGGGCAAAGGTTTTTTTCAAAGCCGGCGCGTTCTCGGGCCGTTGCAGTTCGACCATCTCGCCATCGACACGGGCGCGCACCAATCCCTGCTTGTGAATGGCGGCGAAGGTTTCCTTGTGTTCGCCTTTTTGGCCTCGAACCAAGGGTGAGAGGATCATCAATTTCGTGCCGGCAGGATTTTTCATCACCGCATCGACGATCTGGCTGGAGGTCTGGCTGCTGATCACGCGGCCGCACTTCCAGCAATGGGGGGTGCCGGCGCGGGCGAAGAGCACGCGCAGGTAATCGTAAATCTCTGTCGTGGTGGCGACGGTCGATCGCGGATTGCTGCTGGCGGAGCGCTGCTCGATGGCGATCGTCGGCGGGAGTCCCTCAATTTCATCCAGATCGGGCTTTTGCAATTGATCGAGAAATTGCCGGGCGTACGTGGAGAGCGATTCCATGTATTTCCGCTGGCCCTCGGCAAAGACGGTGTCGAAGGCGAGCGTGGATTTGCCCGAACCGGAGAGGCCGGTGATCACGACGAGCTGATCGCGCGGGATATCGACGCTTAAGTTCTTGAGATTGTGCTCGCGCGCGCCGCGAATGCGGATAAATTTGCCGGTCATTGTGGGCGATTGTATGGCGGATGTACGGGCGGGAACAGTGGCACTTCGCGCGGCACTTCACGCGGCTCGTTCCGTCATAAGCGCGGAAGCCGCCCCCTGTGCAGCGAAAAGTCGGCCAGCTTCCGGGCCGCCTCCAGCAAGTAAGATCCCTGGACAGCGCGGCGCAGCATTCGAGTTATCTCGCCGTCTGGTTCCAGTTGCTCAAGCGTATCAAACATGAGCCGAGCCGGCCTGAATTCGCCCTTCCGAATCCAGTACGAAATCATCAGATGGCTGAAGGCGCGGTACTCGGATAGGTGAAAGACATCGCGATCAGGACACAACAGCTTCAGGTCGTATTTACGATCGAGAATCTCATCCACGGCTTCGATGTCGCCCTCTTCAAGTCGGATTTGCGCGTAGTTGATCCGCGCGAAGAGATACGCGGGGTTTGCGTCAAAATTCTGGCGGGCGATGCGATTGCACCCCTCAATGTCGCCGACACGGCCCAGCGCCGCTGAGAGCCAGTTGAGCAGCATCGGCGCGTTGGGAAATTGTTCGAGCAACCTCTCGAGAACGGGGATCGCGGCCGTGGGATTGTCGTGGCAGTCTGCGAATAGCTGGTCGCGGATATCTTCGATCGCTTCCTCAACCCCGCGGTTTTTCTCCTGCGCGAGATCAAGAGGCTCGGTCGTAATCTGGTAGCTCAGCAGCCGGATATTTCCCGGCAATTCGAAATCCTCGTGCGACATCCATTCCCTCAAGATGCGGGAGTGCTTCTGCTTCTTTTCCTTCCTGTGTTTGCGACGCTGTTTCTTATCGACGCGAGACATAAATGTCCTCCATGACAACAGGTTGGCGCTGAATCGGAGCTACCTTTTACCAACCCGCTTCTCCATGTTCAACCGGCGAATTTTTGGGTTGTAGATCAGGCGACCGGGAACTATGAGGCTTCAATTCGCTGTTGTAAAATGCGCTCGCTATAATGGAGCCATGACCAAAGAACAACTCCTTGGTGAAGCGGGTTCGCTGTCAAGCCGCGATCGGCTCGAATTGGCACTCGATCTGTGGGACACGGTCGAAAGCGAGGCCGATTTCCCGCCGATATTTGAAAGACAGGCGGCGGAACTCGATCGTCGCCTTGACGCGTATCTTGCCGATACTTCCGCGACTTTGCCTGCTAACCAGGCGCTCGACGAACTGGAGCGCGAGCTCTGATGGTCGGCCTTGAGATGACCAGTGCGTCGCGTGAGGACGTTCGGTTGGCTGCGCGCTGGTATGAGGATCAACGGAGCGGGCTGGGCCGAGAGTTTATCGGCCAAGTCCGTGAGACGTTCGCCTCGATCTCGTCCCGCCCTCTGTCATTTCCCAAGGCTTACCGCCAAATTCGCCGGGCATAACTACGTCGCTTTCCTTATGGGGTGTTCTTCGTAGCAGACGCCGAGCCGCGAATCGTAGTCCTTGCGGTGATGGATCTGCGCCGACACCCCAGAACTTGGAGATCGCGCGCATAGCGATTGCCGTTCCCGAGCCGGTCCGGGCCAGGGGCTAAACCGGAGATTTGGCACCGCTGAGTTCGGTGACCTGCTCCTTCGTCAATTTCACCTCTGCCGCTCCGCAGTTTTCTTCCAGGTGCTTGACCGTCGAGGTGCCGGGGATCGGAAGGATGACCGGCGAGCGATGCAGCAGCCACGCAAGGGCGACCTGGGCGGGCGTAGCGCCGGTGGCATGCACGATGCGATCGACAATGCCGCCAGGTTTGGCCAATTCGCCGCTGGCGATGGGGAACCACGGGATGAAGCCGATTTTTTCCTTTTCGCAGTAATCCAAAACGGGTTCGGACGCGCGGTCAGTCAGGTTGTATTTGTTCTGAACGGTGGCGATGGGGACGATTTTTCTTGCGGCCTGGATTTCGGGAACGCTGACTTCCGAGAGGCCGACATGGCGAATCTTGCCTTCCTTCTGAAGATCACGGAGCAGGCCAAACTGTTCTTCAGCCGGCACCTTTGGATCGATGCGATGGAGTTGGAAGAGGTCGATTTGCTCCAGCCCGAGCCGACGCAGGCTCATTTCACATTCCTGGCGAAGGTATTCGGGCCGACCGACTGGGTGCCATCCATCGGGGCCGGTGCGCGTGAGACCGGCCTTGGTCGCGATCACCAGGTTTGCGGGATACGGGTGAAGGGCTTCGCGGATGAGTTCTTCGCTGATGTACGGGCCGTACGAATCGGCGGTGTCGATGAAATCAATTCCCAGTTCCACGGCTTTGCGGAGCACGCGAATCACTTCGCCATGATCCTTTGGCGGGCCCCAGATGCCCTTGCCGGTGAGTCGCATGGCGCCAAATCCAAGGCGGTGTACGGTTAAGTCGCCGAATGTAAAGGTACCGCTGGCTTCGATGGGGCGGGAACGATGGGTCGCTGTGGCTTGCATGATAAAACTCCTTGGCGGCATTATAGACCCGGCTTCATTGCGGTTTATCGAATTTCGGACCTGAGTGATTTCGGAAGCAACGGGTCAGACTTCCGGCGATAATGGACGCATATGCGAGCGTCAATTTTTATTATTGCGATCGTCTTGAGCGTGGGCCTGCTGGGGCGCGCGCGGGGCGATGATGCTCCCAAGCCGAAGGTCGCGGTGTTTCCGCTGGGGGGATCGGCGGACGCAGGGTTGCGGGATAAGGTCGGATTTTCGCTGCGCACCAAGCTTGATCGTGAAGGAACATATGAGCCGATTGACGGACCGTCCATGAAGGACATGGTCGCGCAGCGAGAGACGCCGATCACGTTCGACACCAAGGTGGATGAAATAAAAGCGCTTGCACAGGATGCCGGTGCAACTGTTCTGATCTGGGGGCAACTGGATGACAAGACGTTGAAACTCCACGTCTATGATTCCCGCAAACCGTCGGCTCCGCCGAGTGATTTGGAGAAGAAGATCAATGAGCCGACCGATCTGCGTTTCGCGATCGAGCAAGCGCTCGAAACCTTGCCGGGCATTAAGCCCTTTGCGCATCCCAGCGAAGTGAGCGTGCAGGATGATCCGGCCTCGGCGGCGGCGTGGCAGGCGAATCCCAATCTCGTCTCGCACGGGGATTTTGCAGGGGACGAAGCATCGGCTCAGTGGAACGCGCTCCTGCGCGATCAGAAATACAACCCGCCCTTCTCACAGGAAATGCCCGATGCGGACCAGGTGGCGATCGTGCCTGATCCGGATAATCCCAGTGGCCGCGTGCTGGCGATGAACCTCTCAAAGGATGTGGCCGAGAGCAACGGCCTGGCGTGCATCTCATCTGCGATTCCGATCGTGCCGGGAACGCGCTATCGATTGCAATATCGCTACAAGAGCGACGGTCCGGAGTTGCATGTATTTGTGAAGGGCTATGCCACGGTGGCTGGGGAAGAACGGGAGGTTTATCGTCGGCAGGTTCCCGCAAGCGGCGCGACAGGCGGCAACTGGGTGACGATTACCGACGATATGAACCCGCAAAATGGCCGGGTCGCGGTCCAGAGCCTGCGAGTCGATCTTTATGCCTATCTGAAATCGGGGACGGTGCTTTTTGGCGATGTGACGCTTAAAGCGGTGGGGACCTTGAGCCATGTGGCGAAAGATGATGCGATCAAACCAGTGCCGTCGCAGTAGCAACGGAAATTCGAATGTCCAAACGAATGTTAGGGAGCGCGTCTCCCTGGCATTCTCATTGCGTACCCAGTGCGGACCCTCATTTTGAAAGGACCGCACCATGTTTGATCGAAAAACTGTCGTAGTCACTGTCGCAGCGATGGGCTTGAGCTTTGGAACTGTTTGTACGAGCCTTCGCGCTCAGGACAGGCAGACAGAGGACAAGAATCCCGCCGCCGCGGCGGACAAGAACAAGACGGCGGATACGGATGCGAATACGCCCGCCGAGGCGGATATGCAGCAAAAAGAGCAAATGCAGGAAAAGATGAAGTCGGACCTTAAGGCCAACTTCAACGACGCGGATTTTGTGAAAGTGGCGTCGATGGCCAATGAAGATGAAATCAAAGCCGCACAGTCTGCCCTGGCAAAGACAACAAACGATGACGTGAAAACATTTGCCCAGCACATGATCGACGATCACACCCAAGCAGGCACGGAGTTGAAATCGCTTGCCGACAGTAAAGGTTGGACGGTGAGCGACACGTGCGATATCAAGCACATGCTGGCTATAAAAGATCTGGAAAAATTGATCGGCCCGGATTTCGATAAGGCGTATGCGAGCTCCGCCGTGGCCGATCACGAGGATGCTGTTGCACTGTTTAAGGTAGCCGCCGACAAGGCCTCCGATTCGGACTTAAAGGCTTTCGCCAGCAAAATGGTGCCTGCCTTTGAGCACCATCTGAAAATGGCACAGGATCTGGAAGGCAAGACTTCGGCCATCACCATGATCAAATAGGGCGGAACCGACGTCTGGAGCGCGGGAGCCGTGGACAACGTGAATCCGGCACGCCTGGGCTGCCGGATTCACTGCTTTGGCGATCGACCAACGAGAACAGCTTTGAGGTGTCTCAATTTTGCCGCCCCCATATGATGGAAGGCGGTCGTGTTTTGGGTCAGCCCAGGAACGTTGTAATTCAACAGAGGAAACCATGAGCATGCATTGCAAGAGCACCGTCAGTTTTGCCGTCGCGATTTGCGCGGCGGGACTTTTTTTCGTTCATCAGCCAGTCGCCCGGGCGGACATTTCGGATTCGGACCGTGATTTTGTGAAACAAGCGACCGAAGAAGTGATCGGCGACGCCGCCATCAATCGCATTGCGCGAGACAAAGCCGAGCACGAGGAGGTTCGGCATTTTGCCGCCGAGCGCGTCCATCTGGATGAAACGCTGGAATCAGAACTGCGTGATATTGCCGACCGGCATCACATTCACCTTCCGGGGCGAGACGAACTGGCGCAGGACGCCAAGGACCGCCTCGAGCGAGTTCGGAACGCGGAACATTTTGACCGCGAATATCTGAGCGGGGAGATGCGCGACACTGAAGAAATGAACAAGCTGTTCAAGAGCGCCTCCGACGGTGAGGGCGATCACGAACTGCGCGACTGGTTTGCCAGCAAAGCCGACACCCTCCACGATAGTCGCGAACAGGTGAAGGTATTGGACGACCGATTCGACAAATAGTCCTCGTGATGTGAAGGCAGCAACCTCGGGCCCGGCTGTTTCTCGGCCGGGCTCTTTTTTTGCCTGACTGCGGAGGTTTTGCAAAAAAGGCGGTATCGACGATAGTGTTACGGAGCAGATTTACCTCCGTTTGCAGCGGCTGCTCCATGGCGGCGCGAAGCCGCGATCCCGGTCCGCATCCGGGCGTTGGAACCGTGCGTATACGAATGCTCGTGAGTTCCTTGATGAGTCGTTCGGGTCGTTTGTTCCATCGCGCTTTAGTGGCGGCGATGCTGGCAGGTTGGTGCATGGGGTGTCAAGCGCCGCGCATCAAGCCGGTCCTGACCGATCCAGATCCATCAGTGAAGGTTCCGGCAATCGAGCTTGCAGTTAAGCAACATGATCTGTCGGCAATTCCCATCCTGATCAACAATCTGGAAAGCGACGATCCGGCCATCCGATTTTATGCGAATGATGCGCTGCAAAAATTGACCGGCCGCAATTTCGGCTTTCCATACTATGCTGATGAGGAAGTGCGGCGGCCGGCAGTGCAAAGATGGCGCGAGTGGTATGCTGGCTCGACGAGTCAAGCGCCAATGGTGTCGACACGGCCTTGAGAACTTATATTCGCTGCCGCTAGCCGGCACGGCCTGGCGCTGTGGTTATCAATCCGATGGCTTCTGTGCCTCACAACTTAGCACCCATGAAACAACCGTCAGAATGCCGGATCGATCGGAAAGCCGGCGTTGTGGAAGCAACGTTCAATAGCGATCCAGCGCATCTGGCGCCTGTCCGAACCGCCGTCGAATCGCTCAGCGCCGAAGCGGGTTTCGACGCAAAGACGACCGGCGAAATCGGTTTGGCGACGAACGAAGCTATTGCAAACATCATTCGCCACGCCTACGGTTCTGCCAGCGACAAGCCGATCGAGCTGCGCGCAGAGGCTAAGGCCGGCGGAATCGAAATCACGCTGCGGGATTGGGGCAGCGGCCGCCGTCCGGCTAGTGCGGGCAAACACGAGCCGGCCGATCCATTGACGCCCGGGGGGTTGGGGCTGGTCTGCATGCACAGCTTGATGGACGAGGTCCTGTTTACCCCGCAGTCACGTGGTATGCTGCTGACCATGCATCGAACCAAAGCTCCGTAAGAACGCTCTTG
>Ga0302326_10016354_pt1 | contig 15533 bp, 10 predicted proteins | sample Palsa_T0_3_FD_202264 | JGI IMG/M metagenome (GOLD analysis project Ga0302326, IMG submission 202264) | Peat permafrost microbial communities from Stordalen Mire near Abisko, Sweden - Palsa_T0_3 | ecosystem: Environmental > Terrestrial > Soil > Palsa > Peat permafrost | place: Sweden: Abisko...
AAAGCTGCCGTTCTCCGCCAGCTTGTTGACCGGCGCACCGCCCCCGCAGACGGAAAAGTACTCGCAGCTGCCGCGGCAGTGCTCGACGCCGGCCGCGACGTCCCGTGTCATCGCAACCATCGCAGCGCTTCCACGCATCTGATCGAGCGTGTCGGTCAAAACGTTGCCGATGATGAAATCGGCATACTGGTCGTTCTTGAGCCCGAGCAGCTCGGGCGAAAAGCTCGATACGTTGCCTAGACAGTCGATATTCAGCATACCGAACGGTTCGACCTGGACATTGCCGAGCACGCTACCATCCGGCCGGAATACGCGAGGCAGCATCCCATCGATCTCCCGGACGAAACGGATCCGCTCGCAGCGACGCGACAAGGTCCAGAATTCCACCAAGAAGCGCCGAAACCGGCTGCGCACATCGTTGGCCGCAAACAGGCCCGAGACGTGATCAACCTCCGATTCCTCGACGTTGAAGCAGACATCCTCGATGCCTTCGGCCATGTAGAAATCCAGCATCTCTTGCGGACCATCCAATGCCGCCGCCGAAAGCACCGAAATGACGTGGAACGGAACGTTCTCGCGGCGCAGTATTCGAACCCCTTCGATCGCGCGATCGAATGTACCGCGTCCCGATCGAGTCACGCGATGTGCATCATGCAAATGTTTCGGGCCGTCGATGCTGACGCCCACGCCGACGTTCCAGGTCTTGAATAAATCGCACCATGCGGGGGTAATCAACATGCCATTCGTCTGGACCGAATGGCGAATCTCGATCGCGCCGGGCCGCAAGTTCTCGATCGCCTCGAAGGCCGTCTGATAGAAGGTCACCGGCACGACCAACGGCTCGCCGGCGTGCCAAATGATCGTGACATGAGGCTGCATCCAGCCCGAAGAGAATAGTTTGCTGAACAACGTGACGATCGTGTCCTGCGCCATCACGGTCGTCACATTGCGCTGCGGGAGATAGCAATAGCTGCAGTTGATATTGCAAAAGGGGGTCGGCTGCACCACCACGGTCTCGATCACGGGGACCGCATCGAAAGGCGACATCCGCTATCCGCTCCGGCTAACCGTTGTGCCAAAAATTATGCCAACCACCATTGTTCCAAACGCCGCCGTTGCCCCAACCACCGCCGTTGCCCCAACCGTTGTGCCAATTGGGCCAACCGCCATTGCCCCAGCCGCCGTTACGCCAACCGAATCCACCATTGCCCCAACCGAGACGCCAACGGCCCCAACCGCCGTTGCCCCACCAAGCCGGGGTTGCCTTTGCGTCGCCGTCCAGCCCGTCGCCCGCAGATCCGGTCATGTCGGAGACACCGGCCCGTATCTCTTGCAGTCGAGTGGAGATGCCCTTACCCGCGGATGATTGCGAAGTTGCGCTCGGATCGGCAGCCGCCGACGCGGCCCCGGATGAGGCTAATGCCAGAACAAAGGAAGCGCCGACGGCGCCGACAGGCAGCACCACGGCGAGAGCTTTGGCGAGACGGTTCCATGTTCGCATTTCTTTATTCTCCCTGACGACTGACGATATCGGTGCAGTCAAATCGCGAAGCGTTGGCCGTTTTTTTACGCCTATTCGAACAACTTGGCAAGAGTTTGGCAGGCCGATGCTTAGCGCTCATTACGGCAATACCCGCAATTGATTGGGGCAAGCGGTCTGCTGGTTTCAGCCGTCAAAACATCTGAGCACTCAGGTCTTATAAAGTGTCTTCATGCTGTCGAGCAATTTGAGCGCCAAAGCCGACGCAGCGTAAGTATCGGTCACCACCTCGATGTAAACACCCGTAACGGATCGGGATTCGACCGGCGCGTGCGCGGCCCTGCCATCCGGCACGGCCGAGATAGCTGCCCGCCCATGCGGACTGGCATAGTGCTTGCTTGGGAATCAATGAGGACTCAAATTCCCGAGCGGCCATGCATCACATATCTTCACTCAACACTGCGTATGCGCTGACGACGACACAATGGCAAAAGCCGGCCCCAGCCAGTCAGTCCGCGAAATTTACACTGGGTTCGCCCGACGCGACGTCCCAGGATGAAGTGTCCAATGCCGCGGGGGGCAGCGCGCCACAGTCGGTCGTGAACGTCTTGCAAGCCCAGTTGACGCAATTGCAGGGTGCCGACCTGCCGCAGATCACGCAAATCCAAGGGTCGGTGCAGCAGCAGTCCCAGCCGGCCGCGCCGAATGCGGCGGAGCCGGACGCTGCGCAGGCAGACTTCGGTCAGACTGGAAAGGGCGCCTTCGTAGACGTCATGGCGTAAATGACGCTCGGGCGGCAAGCGGCCGCCGCGAGGCGGCAAACCTTTGCCGCTTTCGGAAACCCACCGCCTCATTAAAAGCCCCAATGCATTAGGGTTCAATTGCCGCTCAAACTCATTTGAGGATATTGAACATGGCTGTAGCGTATTGGATTGGCTGTTATCGGGAGATCAAAGATCCCGATAAGCTCGCCGCATATGGCAAACTAGCGGTGCCGGCGATCGAGGCCGGTGGCGGACGAATCGTGGCACGGGCAGTCGCGGCCCAAGTATATGAGGCCGGGCTCAAGGAGCGGACTACCGTCATTGAGTTTCCAAGTGTCGAGCAAGCGATTGCGACACATGATAGCCCCGCTTACCAAGCCGCTCTTAAAGTATTGGATGGCGGCGCCGTGCGAGACCTGCGGATCGTTCCCGGCATTTGAGAATGGAAGGCTACGACCCGCCGGAAGGCTGCGGCCGGCGCTATGCAGACGAAGTCTTTACTGCGCCTCCACTGCTACAAGTTCCCGGCACGAATCCCCCGGTGTAATTGAACGGCGCCGCCGCAAGAACCGCCGTGAACGACGCCGCGACCGCCGGTTCGAACAGCTCGCAACTTTCTTGCATGACCGCGATGATGATCGGATAACCGATAACCGATTGCGTGGTCAAATTATCACCGTTATTGAGCAGCTGAAATGGTCCGCTTGCCAAGGGTTGGAACAACATCGCAATCCCCGACGGCGCGGTGGCCAACACCGTACCGCTCGATTTGCCCGTCGTGAGAATCAAGTTTTCGTTGAGGTAATGTATTTGGTATACCGTGCTACTGGCGGTACCGACGAGGACGAAGCCATCATCGTATCCAGGCTCGCTCCCGGTGGTGATATTCGTCACGAAACCGGAGTATGCCGCGCTGACCAGGGGACTCGACTGAAGGAAGGTGAGCAGAGCCGACCCACTGAATCCCGTTGCGGCTGCCTGAGCGCCAAAGCTGATGAGATTGCTCAGCGTCTGCGGCAGCAAATACGTCGACTCGCGTAACTGCGTACCGGTCTGTCCCCAGCACACCAAGCCCGCAGCGTCGCCGAACTGGCCCAGATTATCGCGAATGGCGGCTTCGGCCGCGGCCGCATTCGCCGGGGGCGGAGAGACGAGTAGCGGCGTGGGATCCCCTTGAATGACACCACCGAGCCAGACCGGAGCGATTGGATAACTATTGTAGGCGTACACCAGATTCGTGAGCGACGGCACCGCGCGGCCTGCGCCATCACAATCGAACACCTTGTAGCCGTTCTTCCATCCCAGATAGAGGGCGAGCATCGCGTTGACCGGGCCCGCCTCCACCGGCACCAAGGCGTTGACGGTCACTCCCTCGTTGTTGCTGTACGCCTGAATGGCCAGGTTGGCGTAGCCGACGAAATTGAGAATTGTCTCGGGTGTAATGGCGGACGGTGCGCCGATGCCGCCTGCCATCACCGCAAAATCGCTGTCAGCGGCCTGGCTGGGGTCATAGAGAAGCCACTGCGACGGATCGATGTCTTGGATGATGGCGTTCAGCAGAGCCTGGCCGATCAAATAGCCGCCGCCGCCACCCGATGCCGCGAAGCCCAGGCCATACAACAGATTCTGCAAGTCGGCCTGCGTTAGTTGCAGCGGACCACTGGCTGGCGCCGGCGACACTGGCGCCGACGGCGAAACAGGCGACGTGACCCCGGGCGCCGCGGTCGTGGCCGACCCAGACGCTCGTGCGGCCAACAGCGGCCTCGTCGTCGCCGCGAACGCCGCGCCCGCCATGCCCCTCAACACCTGACGACGCTTCTCTGCGTAATCGAAATCGTTCATGTCAGCTCCTAGCTGAAGTGAGTAACAAGCAACCACTGTTGCGGCGCTGTGAGTGCATCTAGAAATGAGCCTTGAACTCGATACCGTATGTGAGGGGTTGCGCCAGCGAACCTATGTCGTACGGTAAACCCGAATACTTTGCGGGGTTGTAGTCTTCGTAGTAGCGCTCGTTGGTCAGATTCTTTCCCCAGAGATAGACACCCCAATTGTGGAATTCTATTCCGGTGCGTAGATTCACCAGGTTGAGCGACTTCTGAATATCCAAGTTGTCGATCTGCCAATACTCCTTCGCATCGTGAGTGTAATCGACGCGTATTGTCCCGTTCATATCGTTGCCCAGCGGACGATCGTACTGGACTCCGAGCTTCAGGCTCCACGGTATGGTTTTCGGCGTTTTGTTGCCGACGACGCTCGGAAATTCCGTGCTTTCGACGATATTGGTGTGCGTGGTGCCGAGTCCGCCGAAGAGCTTCAAACCGTGGGAAACGACGGCTTGCGCGTTCAATTCAACACCGTCGATGTGCACGAGATTTAGATTTTGTATGACTTGGGAGCCGTCTGCGGCATTGACGAAGAAGAACTGATAATTGTGGTCGATCGAATAGTAGTACGCGCCGTTGACGATGAGCGCTTGATCCAGCCAACTGGTCTTGAATCCCACTTCGTAGTTGGTCAGCTTCTCGGGCAGGAAAAACTCCGTGTAGGGGGCTGCTATGTTCGGCGCGTTGAAGCCGCCCGCACGGAATCCCGTCGAATAGGTTGCGTAGCCCAGGGCATTGCTGTCGAAATGATAGGTGATGGTCGCCTTGGGCTCGGGAGAGCTTTCGTTCGACTGGACCGTTTGGCCGATACCCGGAGTCGCCTCGTTTGTTTGCTCGATTCTATCGGTGTCGTACCGAAAGGCAGCCAAGACGGTCAGGCTCTGCGTGATGTCGTAATCGGCCTGTGCATAGAAGGCCGTCGAGTACTCCTGATCATGCTCATCCCTGTTGATGATGGTCAAAGCAGGATTATCGAACTGATTCGAGCCGGTGGGGATTTCCAGAAACGCGCGCGTTAGCAGCCAACGGTCCGTATACGCGTAGTAGCTACCGACGATCCAACGCAGGGGTTGATTGCCCGGCGACACGAGACGCAGCTCCTGACTCGTGATGGAGGTCGATAGATTCTGACCCTGGCCCACCGGCCCGAACAATCCCAGAAAGCCGCCCGGATTGACGATCGGATTGGTAAAATCGAGCGAGCCGCGATTATCCTCGGTGAGATTCGTATAGCCGGTGATGCCGGTCAGGGTTGCAAAGCCGAGATCGGCATCGAATTTGAACGTCGCATCGCCCACATCTCCGGTCGTCGCGCCGCGAAAGTCGCTCACCGGAGGCTCGATTTGGTTTGGGTTGCCGCTGAACACGACGCTGTCCCAAGTTGCGCCGCCTTTGAAATTGTTATAGTCGCCGCGCAGATCGAGGGTCAGCCAACTGGTCGGAAACGCGATCAATCTCAATCGCGCGGTATCGTCATGATTGACCGCGTCGACATTGGTATCGAGGTACGGATTCTTGATGAGTCCCCCGCTTCCCTGGACGTTTCCGGCCAGACTGAACAACAGCTTGTCGTCGATGATCGGTCCCGACAAGCTGGCCTCGGTCTGATAAGAATTCCCGTTGCCGTAGCTCACGTCGATGAGCGCCTTTAGGTCGTTGGTCGGCTGCTCTGTCGTGATGATCATGGCGCCGCCGATGGCGTTGCGCCCATAGAGACCGCCTTGTGGGCCCATGAGCACTTCCACTTGCTGCACATCGAACAAGTTCATCAAAAGCTGCTTTTGGTTGTTTTGAGGCACGCCGTCCACTATCACGGCCAGCGGCGAAGCCGCATTGTTGATCTCCGAAATGCCGCGAATGGTCACGAACGAATTCAGGAAGGTATACGAATGTGCCAGGTTGACGTTCGGCACCAGATTCAACAATTGCTGGGTGTTCCTGACGTCTGCCGATGCCAACTGCTCGCTGGAGAATGCCTGGACTTGAACCGGTACTTTCTGGATGTCTTCCGGACGTTTTTGCGCCGTTACGACGACCTCCTCAAGCTGGTCAGCATCGCTCGCGTACACGGGAGCCGTTGCGGTAGCAAACATCGCCACCAAAAGGCTACACAGAGAATTTCTATGATTCATCCTTCCATCTCTCCCTATTCGACATCGGACCCTTGATTTCCTCGACCGTGCCGGTTTTCAACCATGTATCGAAGACCGCGGACCGTCAAAGGTCTTGAAGGGTGGGCGAGGTGCTGTACCCTCGAGCGGTACCCCACCCAAAAGGGTGGGTGGTTTTCGATGCAAAGAACTCGAGGCACTACCGGCTCTCCTCTGGATTCAGCAATTCGAGCGGCGTGAAGGGCTCCTTGAGGCCGAAGGCCTGAGGGCCAAATACCTCGAGCGCCTTCTTCGATCGCATGATCGGCGCGGCGCTGATGCCGAGAACCTTGACGCGCTGTCCGTACTTGAGACCCTCTGTTGTAATCGGCTCAGCGGTCGCTGCGTCGAGTATCGCAATCAGGTCGGGAACAATCGCTCGAACGCTCTCCCCTTCGCGCGCCACGAGATGTTCGTTCTGGAATTGGATGTCAAGCTGCCGGCCGACGCAGGTTCTCATCCCCTCGACCGTTACCGAGCCGAGTGCCCAGCCCGCCTTTGTCTCGCGCAGCAGGTCGACTGTTTTGCCCTCAAAGAGAACGCGACAGTGCTGGTAGTAGGGTGTCGTATGCAGATAGGAGAGCAAGGCGTCGAACGGATCGCATCCGGCACTGCGAGACTCTCGTATGGTACGGCCGAGACCTAGCGCCAGGGAGATCGTCGAGCGGACCATGGAGCGCTTGGCATCACTGCCTCGCATGGGGTAGAGGCAGATATTGGCACTACCGCCCATGGCGACAACCAAGTTGCGTCCGAAGCGCTCCGCGTCGGCGGCATCGGCACATTCGAAAAGAACGGCATTGGAGTGCTCGTCGGTCATGACCATCGGGGACAATGGCACGCCGCAAATGTGATACGTCACCATCTGCAGCTGGGGGAATGCGCGCCCCATGCCATCCCCGTCGACGACGGAAAGCCCGCAACGGGCGGCAAGAACCAAGGGCAGGAGTGCATTGATGCCGCCGATCTCCGCGCACAAAATGGCGCGCGCCTCCTCGTTACGATATCTCTCCATGAGACGCAAAGCCGCAACCATCTCATTCCCGTTGGGCAGCTTCTCGACGAGCACCGTGGGCGCCCCCATCATCGCGAACGGCACCACAAAATCGGTATCGCCGAGGGCGTCGACCTCGATCAGGTCGACCGGGCCATGATCGCGAATCGCTTGGCGCAGCATGAGTGATCCAATGTAAGGATCGCCGCCGCCACCGGTTCCGAGAATCGCGGCGCCCCGCGCCAGGTCCCCGACGTGTTCAAGACCGATCTTCATACGGCTGTGTGTCCCAAGTTCAGATCGCCCACCACCTTGACGCGGATGCGCACTGATCCGCCAGGAAGGTATTGCAAGGGGAGTTCTTCAACGTCAACGACGTGGACGCTTGCCGCGACGGCGCCGGCCGCTATGGCGCGCCCGGTGGCTTCCGCGTGCGCGGTCTGCAGGGACTGGTCTCGGCCTAGGGCATCGTAGGAGAAAATTCGATCGACCTCGCCGCTCACCTGGGCGATTCCGGCCCCGATCGCGTTCGCGACGTCTGCGTGCGAGGGGACAATCATGTCGGCAACGCCCTTTAGTTCCCGGTTGATTAGGATGCTGCCACCGCCCACGAGGACCAGCTTGACTGCGGTGGTCGAGGTCTTGACGCGATCGAGCGCATCCTCCGCAAGGCGGTGGATTTCATCGACTGCGGCGGTGACGAGTTTGCGATCGAGATGCCGAACCCGATCGCGATCGCCCACCTCGGCATAGCCTGCGGCCACCGCAATATCGGTCGCCGTCAGCTGGGTACCTCCAAAAACGAGCGCTTCCATTGGAAGCCGATAGCCGACCGAGCGCGGGCCCACACGCACCGTGCCTGCATCGCTCACCACGTAACTGCCTCCACCCAGGCCGATCGACAGGATGTCCGGCATCCGAAAATTGGTCCGTACGCCCCCGATATCGACCGCGATCGACGACTCGCGCGGAAAACCACCGACGAGCGCGCCCACGTCCGCCGTGGTACCGCCAATGTCCATGACCAGGGTATCCGAGGCGCCCGACAGAAACGCGGCTCCCCGCATGCTGTTGGTAGGCCCGGACGCGAAGGTCAACACGGGGAACCGACTCATGCTTTCCGGATCGAGTAGAGTGCCATCGTTCTGGCTGACAAAGAACGGGGCGCGGATTCCAAGCTCCTCGAGCGCTTGGCGAAATGACTGCATCACGCGCGCGGCCATGGCAAGAAGCGCACTGTTCATCACCGTGGCGTTCTCGCGCTCGATCAGACCCAATCGGCCGATTTCATTGGAGAGGGTGAGAAGCACGCCTGGCATCTCCTCGCTGACAATGCGCGCGGCCGCTTCCTCTTGGGCTGCATTTACGGGTGCGAACACGGATGAAATGGCAACTGCTCGAATGTCGCGGGCCCGAAGCTCGTGCGCAATGCGTCGAATTTCTCCAGGGTCGAGCGGGGCGATTGGACGGCCATCATAGTTATAGCCGCCGCTCACGATTTCCGCGGCTCCTCCGACGGAATCAAGCAGTCGCGGCGGCCAATCGGCGAGCGGACGCACGCTCAACGTAGCAGGTGCCGCAAGGCGAATGACGCCCACCCTGCTCAAATGCCTGGCTTCGACGAACGCGTTTGTGAAATGCGTTGTGCCGATCATGACGGCGCCGATTTTCTCCGCTGATGCGTGGCTTCGGCTTAGCACCTCTCTTATCGCTTGGACGATGCCTGCAACGATATCGGCGGAGGTCGGCGCTTTATGCTTCCCAATTATCGCCTGCCCACGCATGAGCACCGCATCGGTGTTCGTGCCACCGACATCCACACCAATTCGATCTATTTCCGACACCTGCAGACTACCCCCCCTGCGCGGCTGGCCGGCGCTCCGGAGGACGATGCGCCACGCGACGGGAGCGGTCAAAGCGTTCGAAGAGTGGGGCGCCGGCTGGGAGACCTACCCGGAGGAGTAGGTCCCCTACCGGATCAAGCCCTGCTCGCGCGCCGCGATAATCGCCTGCGCACGATGGCGGACACCAAGTTTCTGAAAAACACTCTTGAGGTGAAACTTAACGGTGTTTTCGGTCATCTGAAGCGCGCGAGCGATGACCTTATTGGGCGACCCTCGCGAAAGTTCTGCCAGGACTTCGAGCTCGCGGCCGCTCAGGAGCGACCCTCCCTTCGACAGCGGAGTACCCGCCCTGGAAACGCGTTGCAATGCTACGCCGAGTGCTTGGCGTGCGAGAGTACTGGTGCTGTGATCGCGGGTCCACTGGCGTGCATACTGAAGGACGGGCAAAGCCAGCGCGCCGGATTCCATGAGGAAATCCACGTCGTCTTCCCGCAGCGAAGGTTCGAGCAGGTCAATGAGAGCGGCGGCGGCCTCGTCGCGGGCGCCGCGGCCGTGCTGTGCGATGGCACCTAGGAACTTGAGCCGGCGATAAGTGCGTGCACGGTGTGCGGTATGGGCAATCATCGTAAGCTCTTCAAGTGTCGCGGCCGCGGCCGTGAAGTCACCCGACGCGATGGCTATCTCGGCCGCGACCATTCCAGCGGCCTCCCGTTCCCGCCAATGGAACTGAGCGTCGCAGGATTCCCCAACCCACCCAGATAGACCGAGTCGGGCATCCTCCAGCCTTCCTGCGCGCAATTTCAGGCGCGCTTGGTGGATCACCGTCAAATTCTTCAGCCGCAGGAGGCCGCGGCGCACGGCTGTAGCGGCGGCCCGCTCGGCGTACGACTCCGCCAATGAGAGGTTGCCGACGGCAAGAGCTGCGCCGATCGCCGCGGCGTAACCCTCGGCATAGACATCGAGCCAACCATCGTAGGTCTCCAATTGGTTTAGTGAACGATCGAAGAGCTCGAGGGCGCCGTTGTACTCACCGCGCGCGACCAGAGCCACGGCAAGGTGGATGTCTGAAACCGCTCTCAGGCCGCTATCAACACCAAAATTCTCCTCCGCAAGGTCCACTGCCTCGCGAAATGTCGCTTCCGCCTCCCGTCGGCTCCCCAAGTGCAGTGACGCAAGTCCTAAATGAAGGGCGCAGTAGTTAAAGCCCAGTACCGACCCAAGTCGTCGCATTTCGCGCACCGCGCGTTCGCACGCTTCGTGCGCATCTTTCATGTTGCCGAGCGCAAGACCTAAAAGGCAGGCTGTATTGAGAAGCGTCGCCCGTCCAATCGCATCCGAGGCCGTAAGCGCGTCGATGTCGCGGTAAATGGCGGTGAGCGCCCCGGGCTCCACGGGACTGTCCTCATATCGCTCGAGAAGATACCCCACGATATGCAAATCACGGCCGATCGGTGTCGCCACGCCCGGAATGGGGCCGGCGCGCAACGCGCCCGTCCGGGCCTCTTCATATCGCTTGCGCGCGTCGATGAGCGCGCCGTCCTTGGCATCCAAGAAGGCGCGAAATAACTCAACGCGGGGAAATTCCGCCAGTCGATCGGTGGGGATCTGTGCAATCAAGCCGCGCATGAGGCCTGCACCTCCGAAGAGGACCAATTCCCAACCACCCGTGCGCTCGACCATCGCGGAGGCGCGCGCTATCTCGCCGGCCGAAATAGCATGGTGGATTGCTTCTCGGACCATGCCGCGGCCTTCGAACCAGGAAGACGCCTTCAAGTGGCTCTCGCGCTCGAGTGCCGGATGCTCTCGATGCAGGCGATCCCGCAGGTAGTCCGCGAGCAGCGGATGCAGACGATACCACTCCCGCGTGTCGTCGACCGGTACGATCAGATGCGCGAGCGGCGAATATTCCGTGATGGCCGCCCAAGCCTCCGGCGCATGGGTAATCGCTTCGACCACGCCGGCGCAGAGCGCATCGAGCGGAGCCGTGGTCTCGAGCGTGCGGTACATATCAGCGGGCAGATCCCCCAGCACCTGCTCCGTCAGGTACTCGGCGACCTCGATCGTGTGGCCGGTAAATCCGGCGATGAGAGCGGCACGTTCAGGTTTTGCAGTCAACCATAGACGCGCGAGTTGCACGGCGACCGGCCACCCTTCCGTCCGCGAAGCTAGCAACGCACGTTGGGCGATTGCCAGGTCCGGCAGAAGCTCTTGGAGTTCACGCTCGGTGAAGCGAAGCACCTCCGCTTTGCATTCCAAAAGCTCCCCCCGCGCCCTTAAGCCGGCGATACTCAGCGCGGGCTTGGTCCGGGAGGCTAACGTGACGTGCACATGCTCCAAACCGGGCAGTAATAGCGGTCCAAGAATCTGCTCCGCCGCGGCACGCGGCAGATGATGAGCGTCGTCGATGAGCAAGACGATGGGACTTCTGTCCCGCGCGAGTTGACCGGCAATGGCCGCCATGGCGGCCGGAATCGGCGTGTCTGCAAACCATTGCTGGGCAAGGTTCTCTGCAGGCCCCAAATCGATCCCTGCGTCGATGAGGCTCATCGTGAGATAGGTCAATAGATGCGTCGGGTCCGTTCGGTCGGCCGCCAGGGACATCCAGGCAGTGCGCACCCCCGCTGTTCGCAAGGTGAGACGCCACTGGGAAAGCAATGCGGTCTTGCCGTAGCCCGCAGGCGCCGTCACCAGGATCGCCTTATGATTGAGTCCCTCTGCCTCGAGCCGGTTCAGTGCGGGAGTTCGCAGCAGCGCGACTCGATAAGACGGCGGCGTAAAACCACTCGGCAATGGCAATTGAGGTTCCATGCCGAATCCTATCGAAATCTGGGTCGGAACTCCGCGAGATCGCAGGCGTCGAGCGGTCGGGGAGCGGAATGGCGTCCCGTGGAACTGACCGGGGCAGCGGGTCCCGGGCGGTCTCATAGAGGCCGCCCGGGACCCGCACATCTCTATGGGATCAGGTGCTTGCGCCGATATGAGGATCGCTGACACTGTCGAAGCCATTTTCGATATGGCCTGCATAGTGTCGTACGAAGCTCGAATCGGTGCTGGTGATTATCAAGTCATACCAGTTGAAGTTGGTGCCCACCGGCACGGTAAGCTGCGCTCGGGGCTCCAGGACGAAATGCTCCTCCCGACCCGTGTACTGATCGGCGATGGTCGCAGTCGTCCGCGAAGCCCCCGTGTTCTTGATCAGCACGAGGAGGACGGCACCGATGCCCAGTTCGGGAAGAACTTGGATCTGGAGATTGTCGGACGTGCTGGTCAACCCGCCGGCGAAGCGGCGGAAGAACCCATTCGCGCCGTAGACCGACAGGTCATAGCCCGTTCCCGTGGTCGGGCTCCAAAGATCGGACAGCTCCCGCGTAGCCGGATCGAGGGTGTAGGCCCAGGGACCGGTTCCCTGCCCTCTGTTCTGGGCTCCCACGGCGGCGCGCACCTGGAAGAACGCACCGACCGTGCCGGTGTTCTCAAAGGCGATCGAGACGGTCCGCGCAGCAATGTTGGCTGTGGCATCGGCCTGCAGACGATAGGGCAACGCGCGGGCCGGACGCAGTCCCGGCTCCTGTGTCGGCATCGTCTGGACTGTCGGCACGGCGATTGGGATGTTCGGCGCCGGCTGCTTGCCGGCCTCGATCACCGCCGGAGTCACGGGAACCAGCTCGCCGCCCGAAACGAAGCTGACGAAATTGGTGGTGTCCGGAAGCCGCGCCGGTACCGGATCGGCCACTTTGAAATTGAGCGCCGACGTCAGGTCGCCAGCGATTGAGCGGCGCCAAGGCGTGAGGTGCGACTCGATCACGCCGAAGCGCTTCTCGATGAATTGGATGACGGAGGTGTGATCGAAGGCTTGCGAGCAGACCCAGCCGCCACGGCTCCAGGGCGAGACGACGAAACAGGGAACGCGGGCGCCGAGACCGTACGGACCTGGGGCGAACTTCGTGTCGCCGGGCACGCCCGGATAGATCTCGTTGACCGTGCTCACCGTGGACAGACCGCCAGCGGCGCTCATCGGCGGCGTCGGCGCAACTAGATGGTCGAAGAAACCATCGTTCTCATCGTAATTCACGATCAGCACGGTCGATGCCCAGACCTCTGGATTGGACGTCAGCGCATCGAGCACGTTCGAAATGTACCAGGCGCCCCAATTCGGCGGGAATGTCGGATGCTCGCAATACGCCTGCGGCGCTACGATGTAGGAGACCTGCGGCAAGGTCTTGTTCTGGACGTCGCTTTGCAGCTGCTGAAACAGGGTCCCGCCGTTGAAGGCACCGCCGTTGGAGATATTGGTGCCGGTCCGCGCCTTGTCGAACAGAGCGCTGCCCGGCTGAGCGTTTTGATATTGCAGGAAGTATAGGAGCGAGTTGTCGCCAAAATTGCCGATGAACGGATTGTCGGTAAAGCCCTCGAACTGGGCCGGCGTCAGACCGAGACCGATGTCCTGATAGACCTTCCAAGAGACGCCCGCGGCTTCAAGCCGTTCCGGATAGGTCAACCAGTCGTAGCCCTGCTCGGCATCGGTGACCACTGGGCCGCCCGGTAGCACACCGCTGCCGGTGCTGGGACCGACCACCAGGTCGAAGGTGCCCGGTGTGGCACCGGAGAAGGGCTGCGCGAGCGTGTCGGTCTGGGTGCCATTCTGCCCGGCCCAACCCGTCCACATATAGTAGCGGTTCGGATCGGTCGGTCCCATGATCGAGCAATGGTAGTTGTCGCAGACCGTGAAGGCGTCGGCCAGCGCGTACTGGAACGGGATGTCGCCGCGGTTCAGGTAGGTCATCGTCTCGATGCCCTTGGCCGCTACCCACCCGTCATTATTACCGTTGTCCCAGGCATTATGCTGGTCCGACCAGTTGTGCGCCAGGTCGCCGACGAACTGAGATCCCAGGAACGGCTGCGACGGCCGGAACGGCAGCAACGTGCTCGTGCCGTGCGGCTGCTCGAACACCGAATTGCCCGACGGCAGAGTGACCGCGCGCGGATCGTCGAAGCCGCGCACGCCGCGCAGCGAACCCAGGTAATGGTCGAAAGACCGATTCTCCTGCATCAGGACGACGATATGTTTCACGTCCTTGATCGTACCCGTCTCGATCTTCGGCTCGATGGCCAGGGCGCGACGGATGGAATCCGGAAGCGCGCCGCTGAGCGCTGCGGCACCGAGGCCTCGAAGAATTGTACGGCGGTCTACTTTGGGCATTTGTGTCCTTCCAATGATTGATAAAACGTCGCCGGCATCGTCCATGGCTTTTGTTGCGAAAATTTGACAGGATCGCGGATACGCGCAGAGCCACCGCCTGGCGGACGATATGATCGATTACAAAAGTACGTGCTGCCTTACGCAGTCGGTAACGTTCACCCGGGATTCATGGGCTGGGTGGCTGGCGGCCGTTCCCATGGGGATCTCGCCAACGCTGAATCCACGACAGCCCCATGCGGGTGTCGCCGGCCGGGCGATATTCGCAGCCCACGAAACCTTGGTAACCCAAGCGGTCCAGTTCCGCCAATATACGGTCATCGTTCAATTCACCGGTATTGGGTTCGTTGCGAAATGGTACTGAGGCAATCTGCACATGGCCGATGATCGGCATGAGGGATGCGAGCGACTTGAGTACGTCCCCGTGCATGATCTGGCGGTGATAAATGTCGAACTGCAGCTTGAGATTCGAGCGCTTCAGCTCTTCTATCAGCCGAACCGCCGCACCGAAATCGTTCAGAAAGTACCCGGGCATGTCGCGTCCGTTGATCGGCTCGATCAGCAGATCGATGCCGTGCACCGCCGCCGCATCCGCCGCAAACGCTACGCTGTCACGGTAGGTAGCCATGGCGACGATGTCCTGCGGCCGCGCGATGCCCGCCATGACGTGCAGACGCTTGACTCCGATTGCCTCAGCATAGTCCAGCGCGGTCGCCACCGAAGCGCGGAATTCGTCTTTCCGCTCCGAGATTGCGGCGAGCCCTCGGTCCCCCGCAGACCAGTCGCCCGGCGGCAGATTGAAGAGAGCCTGCGTCAGATTGTTTTCTTTGAGACGTTGGGCAATTACCCCGCGAGGATGGTCGTAGGGGAACAGATACTCGACCGCTCGAAAGCCGGCGTCTGCCGCAGCCTCGAAGCGCTCTAAAAAGGGGCATTCGTTGAACATCATCGAAAGGTTGGCGGCAAAATTCAGCATTGCCGTTTCATTGAATAGGAAAAGATCAGATTGAGCAATGCAGCGATAGCGCAGAGGGACTAATGTGAATCAAAGAACGATTTGGCCGCGCTCAAGCAGAACGGCGGCACCAGAGTGGCGTGGTAATCGTTCAGCACCGCGCTCGCCCCGCCGTCGGTAGCGCCGCCTGCCACTGCAGAGGCGGCAACTGCGTCCTTGGCAATCACGAAGTCGGCTTTCAAGGTCGCGTACGGATCGTTGTTGGT
>Ga0302326_10016355_pt1 | contig 15532 bp, 11 predicted proteins | sample Palsa_T0_3_FD_202264 | JGI IMG/M metagenome (GOLD analysis project Ga0302326, IMG submission 202264) | Peat permafrost microbial communities from Stordalen Mire near Abisko, Sweden - Palsa_T0_3 | ecosystem: Environmental > Terrestrial > Soil > Palsa > Peat permafrost | place: Sweden: Abisko...
ATCCCCAGTACCCACCCCAGCCCAGCACCGCATACGCCCAGTGCATGCCCAGAAAGATGCCGATGGTCAGGAACATCCAGGTCATCATCGTCCAGCGCCGCGTAATGTGAATCCACTTCTCGCCCGGGTAGCGCATCATCAGCGCGCCCAGCGCAAAAGCAAACGGCACCGTAAACCCGACGTAGCCCAGGTACAGCATCGGCGGGTGAATCACCATCTCCGGATACTGCAACAGCGGATTGAGCCCGTTCCCATCTCCAGGCGCTATCCCGCCGCGCACCAGCGCAAACGGCGGCACTTTGAAATTGAGCAGCGTTAGAAAGAAGACCTGCACCCCAGCCAGAATCGTCCCCGCATAGGCATGAAGCTTCACATCCGTCTTATGCGTCAGCCGTAGCACAAATCCATAAGCCGCCAGCAGCCACGCCCACAGCAGCAGCGAACCCTCCTGCCCGCTCCACATCGCCGCAAACTTGTACGGCCCAGGCAAGGCAATATTCGAGTGCTCGACAATGTATTCGATCGAAAAATCGTTGTGGAAGACCGACCAGATCAGCGCAAAGGCCGCCGCGGTCACCGCAACAAAGCCGGCAATCCCCGCCCGCCGCGCTGTCTCCGCCAGCCGCTCCGGCGAAACCCGCGCCGGACCCCCGACCGCAAGCAGCCGCAACGCAATTCCCCCGGCAAAGAGGTTGTACGCCGCCAGCGCCAACCCGATCAGAAGCGCAAAACTACCGAATGCCGCCATAAGTTCTTCTTGAACTCCACCCGAATCGTCCCTATCGATTGTCGCATTCGCCGCGCACGAGGACCAAGCCGCGCGCCGCACCATTTACCATCCTACGGAAGATACGCGCCAATTGTCTCAGCCCGAGGATGGAGAAGAAGATTTCTAGCTTTGCCGGCCGCAGCGCAGGCAAGAAGCGTCGTACGAAGATAGAACTGACGAAGGGAGGATTTTATTCAAACATAAAGAAAGAATGGATAGACGGTCTTTGGCCCGAAGGGCGCAACGGAAGCGAGTCCTGTTCAGTCTCCCTACGCCGTCTGCCGCTGCCCCAAGTCCACCAGCCGGCTCACAATCGAACGCAGCTCGTCACCCCCACTTGCCCGGGAGACGAATACCTGCGGAATCCCCTTATATTCCTGTTCAGCGTCGGGAACGGCGCTCAAAACCAGCACCGGAACCTCCGGCATCCGGCTTCGAAACTCCTCGACGAACTCCGGCCCGGAAATCCCGCTCATGAGATGGCCGGTAATCACCAGCGCCAGCCCCTGGGCAAACTCCGGCGACTCCACCATGCACAGCGCTTCGGAAGCATCCAGCGCACGCACCACCACAGCCGCCTTGCCATCCAGGAGCGATTTCCTCATCGCAGCTCGGAGGGGATTATCGTCAACCAGCAAAATTGTTTCCATACCCCCCCAAATGGCCCGACGAGTTGAATCGATAGGGATTTCCTCTATGTACCAACTCAACAACGTCAGATGTACCGCGGTACCCAAAAGGTTGCCCGGGCGCCCAACAAAATCGATTGAGGGACCAATTAGGGATGCGCCTTCCGCATTTCCCGCCCAAGTTTTGTATTCAAAAATTCGCCGATTAACAGACTCAAAACAGAGGGCTTCTACCCAAATAGAAACTCCTTCGCCCGCAAATCCCGGATCGTATCCCTGAGCTGCGCCGCCTTCTCAAACTCGAACTTCTTCGCCGCCTCCCGCATCTGGGATTCCATCCCCTCCAGATATTTGTCGAGTTCAGCCTGGGAAGCGAACTCCGGCATCCCCTCCGCCGCTTCCTCCAGCGGATCGCCATACTCGGCCTTCAAAATCGCCGCCAGCGAGTTCTCCAGCTTGCTCAAAATCGACTGCGGCGTAATCCCGTGCTCCTCGTTGTAAGCCCTTTGAATCTCGCGTCTTCGGTCCGTCTCGTCGATCGCCCGCCGCATGGAGTCGGTCATCTTGTCGGCATACAAAATCGCCCGCCCCTCCACATTCCTTGCCGCCCGCCCAATCGTCTGGATCAGCGCCCCCGTCGACCGCAAAAAGCCTTCCTTATCCGCGTCCAGAATCGCCACCAGTGAAACCTCCGGCAAGTCCAGCCCCTCGCGCAGCAGGTTGATCCCCACCAGCACGTCGTATTCGCCCTTGCGCAGCCCGGCCAGTATCTTGATCCGCTCCAGAGTCTCGATCTCCGAGTGCATATACCGGCACCGCACCCCAACCTCGGTGTAATACCCGGCCAGGTCCTCGGCCATGCGCTTGGTCAGCGTCGTCACCAGCACCCGCTCATCCTTCTTGGCCCGGTCGCGAATCTCCCCCAGCAAATCGTCGATCTGCCCCTTCACCGGCCGTATCTCAACCTCCGGGTCCACAAGGCCCGTCGGCCGAATCACTTGTTCTACAACCACCCCCGCCGCCTTGGTCAGCTCAAACGGCCCCGGTGTCGCCGAAACATAAATCGTCTGGTACGTCCGCGTCTCGAACTCCTCAAACTTCAGCGGCCTATTATCCCGCGCCGAGGGCAGCCGGAAGCCATAGTCAACTAAGTTCTGCTTCCTGCTCTGGTCCCCGTACCACATCCCATGCACCTGCGGAATCGTCACATGCGACTCATCGACAAACAGCAGAAAGTCCCGTGGAAAGTAATCCAGCAGCGTCGGCGGAGGCTCGCCCGGCAGCCGCCCGCTAAAGTGCCGCGAATAATTCTCAATCCCATGGCAGTAACCCATCGACTTAATCATCTCTAAGTCGAATCGCACCCTCTGGTGAATCCGCTGCGCCTCCACCATTCGCCCCTGCTTCTCCAGCTCCGCCTCCCACTCCGCCAGCTCGGCCACAATGGTTTCAATCGCCTGCGACTTGCGCTCCGGCTGCACCACATAGTGGCTCTTGGGATAGATCGGCAGCCGCGCATACTTCTGCTTCACCGTCCCAAACAGGGGATCGATCTGCGCCAGCGACTCAATCTCATCCCCAAACAACTCAATCCGGTAAGCCAGCTCGTCATACGTAGGAAAAACCTCGATCACATCCCCGCGCACCCGGAAACACCCGCGCCGGAAATCGCCATCGTTCCGCTCATAAAGGATCTCCACCAGCCGCCGCACAATATCCTTGCGCGAAATATGCTGCCCCTTTTCGAGCAGCAGCAACATGCCGTAGTAAGCCTCCGGCGAGCCCAGGCCGTAAATGCAACTTACCGAAGAAACAATGATGCAATCCCGTCTCTCAAAGAGAGACCGCGTAGCCGAGAGCCGCAGCTTATCCAGCTCCTCATTGATCGTAGCTTCCTTCTCGATATATAAGTCCCCAGCCGGTATATAAGCCTCCGGCTGGTAATAGTCGTAATAACTAACAAAGTATTCGACCGCATTGGACGGGAAAAACTGCTTGAACTCGTTATAAAGCTGGGCTGCGAGAGTTTTATTGTGCGCCAGAATCAGCGCCGGCCGGTTCAGCTCCTCGATCACCTTGGCCATGGTAAAAGTCTTGCCCGACCCGGTGACCCCCAGCAAAACCTGGTGCTGCTCCCCAGCCGCCAACCCCGACACCAGTTCCGAGATAGCTCTGGGCTGATCTCCCCGAGGCTGATAAGGCGTAACCAACTGAAAGTCCATGCAAAACAGTATACAAGAAAGGCGAAAATAAGGCGAATAATTGGGCCGAAGAATAACTATCTACTTCACACATGTTGAGCACACCCCGCTAAAATCCTACCCAAGGTTTCCCGAGGGTAGGGGTTGAGTGCCTTTAGCGATGACGATTGGCGAGAATCTTCTGTATCGTTTCAGAATTTTGTTTCGCGACACTGAGGATTCGAGCAATACTACACGCGTGGTCAAATCGATCCTAAAAACAGAGAAAGAGCGAGACATGAAGAAAGTTCTCAAGCATGCATTGCTGGTCACAGGGGCGGCGCTTATCCTGAGTGTCACAGCCCACGGTCAGAACAGTTCCTCCGGCCAGGGCGCGGGTGCCGGGAAAGTCACTGCGCCTGAAGTCGATCCTGCTCTGGCATTGAGCGGATTGGCGTTGTTGGCCGGCTCGCTCACAGTCATGCGAGCACGGCGCCGCTAAATCTCGCGCGGGGCCTCAAGGCCCCCGAAACAACTACGGTCGGGAGCCCCATCCTTGACGCAGCTTCACCGCGTCTAGGGTGGGATACTTTGTATCTACAGTTCTTTATAGCCATTCAAAGCGCCAAAGGCGCGCCACCATCCCAGCCCAGGGCAACGCCCTGAGTTCCGGTGCGACCAGAATCCCGAGGGCTGAAAGCCCACTCTATCCCTAGTCCCGCGTCATAGAAGTCTCCGTATCCATACATCCACATCTGCCGAGGTAGACGGAAGAGACCAGTTAAGAGGAGCCCGCGGCCGTTATGACACGCCAAGGCCGGCGAGCTTAACGCGACAGAGGGCAGGCATCGAGTCGATGCCTGCCCTCTGTCTCTTACTCGTTCTTTCGCCGTTATGACCTTTTGCCTTCAGTTCGTAGGTCTTTCCGTTTGAGACTCATGAAGTGTCCGTGCCGCAGCCGCGTCCACGCTGCCCTTGTGGCGCACATCCGCGCCCTTCACCCAGAAGATCACGTCTTCAGCAATGTTCGTCGCATGGTCGGCGACTCGCTCCAGGCTCCGGCAGACCATCAGCGCATTCAAGGCCTGCGGAGCCAGGTGCCCCTCGGTGCCCATGACATGCGTCAGCGTGATATGCGCTACGCGATTCATGCCGTCCACGGCGTCGTCCATGCTGAGCACCGACTGCGCCATCTCCGCATCCGCCTCGATAAACGATTGCAGCGACTTGCGCACCATATTGGCCGCCAGCGAAGCCATCCGTGGAATATCCACCGGAAGATCGGCAATGGCCATCGATTCCATCGTCCGCACGCGGTCGCTGATGCTCTTGGCCGCGTCGCCTACGCGCTCCAGGTCGGCATTGATCTTGATCACCGCCAGGATAAACCGCAGGTCGATGGCCATCGGCTGCTCCATCGCCAGCAGGTCGAGCGCGGCCTGGTCGATCTCGCGCTCCAGGCGATTGATGGCCATCTCGCTGCGGCTCACCAGATCGCAAATGGAAAGGTCGCGGACACGATAAGCCTCGATAGCCCGCTGAATGGCCTGCTCCGCGAGCCCGGCCATGATCAGCAGCTTCTCTTTGAGTTCGTCTAAACTGCGTTGAAACCGAATGCGTGTCATCCCAGATCTTTCATCCGAATCGGCCCGTGATGTAATCTTCGGTCCTCTTATCGCTCGGATTTGTGAATATCTTGTGAGTGGAATCAAACTCGACCATGCGTCCGTTCAAGAAGAACCCAGTCTTCTCCGCCACGCGCGCGGCCTGTTGCATATTATGCGTCACGATCACGATCGTGTACTGCGATTTAAGCTGAAAGATCAGGTCCTCGATCTTGGACGTTGAGACAGGATCGAGCGCCGAAGCCGGCTCATCCATCAGCAGCACTTCCGGGTCGACAGCCAGCGCGCGCGCGATACACATGCGCTGCTGTTGGCCGCCCGACAGGCTTGCACCCGATTTCTTTTTAAGATCGTCCTTCACTTCATCCCAAAGCGCGGCATGTTTCAGAGAGCGCTCCACAATCTCATCCAGAACGCGGCGATTCGCATAGCCGTTCAGCTTCAGCCCCGAGGCAACGTTATCGTAAATCGACATCGTCGGAAAAGGATTGGGGCGCTGGAAGACCATGCCCACGCGCCTGCGCACTTCCACCGGCGAGACATCGGCATAGATGTCCGTTTCTCCAATGCGCACCGAGCCCGTAACCTTGGCGATGGGATTGGTCTCGTGCATGCGATTCAGGCAACGCACAAAGGTAGATTTTCCGCAGCCCGACGGGCCGATAAGCGCCGTCGCATGATTGGCCGGAATGGGCAGGTTGATATCTTGTAACGTGTGGTTTGCGCCGTACCACGCGTTCAGGTTGGTAACCTCGATCCCTACGCCCACTAGCTGGCTCCCTTCAAAATGCCGCGGCTGGCAACATAGCGCACCAGCGAAACGGATACAACGATCAACGCAATCAACACCAGCGCGCCTGCCCAGGCCAGGCGGTGCTGATCGTCATAGGGGGAAATGGCGTAGATGTAGATTTGCAATGGCAAAGCCGAAATCTCGCGATTCAAACTGACGCTCCAGAACTGGTTGCCCAATGCGGTAAAGATCAGCGGCGCCGTCTCGCCCGCCACGCGCGCAAAGGCCAGCATGCAACCGGTGATCACGCCTGGCGACGCGGTCTTGAGCGTGATCGAAAGCACCGAGCGCCAGTTGGGCACGCCAAGTCCCAGCGCGGCCTCGCGAATCGAGTTCGGCACCATCAGCAGCATCTCTTCAGTGGTGCGAGTCACCGTCGGAATCATCATGATGCCCAGCGCCACGCCGCCCGCAAAGGCGGAATAGTGATGCATCGGCACCACCACCAGCGAGTACGCCGCAATGCCCATCACAATCGATGGAACGCCATTGAGCACATCGGCGGTAAAACGAATCGCATTCGCCAAACGCGTGCCGCGGCCAAACTCGGCCAGATAGATCCCACCGCCAATGCCGACCGGCACGCCCAGCAGGCTGGCCACGGCCAGCAGAACTCCAGAACCCACAATGGCATTGGCCATGCCGCCGCCGACCTCACCCTCAGGCTTGGGAATCTGCGTGAAAAACGCCAGGTTGAGCGAGCTCGCGCCCTTGTAGATGAGATATCCAAAGATGGCGATCAGCGGAGTCACCACCAAAACCGTCGCCAGGATCGCAAGGCCGGTCGCCACATGATCGGCGAGCTTACGCATGGAGCTTCGCAAACGGTTTTCCTGATTTCGGGCCTTCATCAGTTCACCCTCGCCGGCGTGCTGCGGGTTACAGCCCAAACAAGCAGGCGAGCCAGACCGTTCACCAGGATGGTAACCAGAAACAGTGCCAGCCCAATCTCGATCAGCGCGCTGCGGTGCATATCGCTGGTCGCCTCGCTGAACTCATTGGCAATCACCGAAGCCATGGAGTGGCCGGTCGAAAGCAGCGATCGGTGAATCTCCGCAGTGTTGCCGATCACCATGGCCACCGCCATCGTTTCGCCCAGCGCACGGCCCAACCCGAGAATGATCGATCCAACAATGCCGATGCGCGCATTGCGCAGCACCGCAACCCGGATCATCTCCCAACGCGTCGCCCCCAGCGCCAGCGCCGCCTCGCGCTGCGAATGCGGCACCGCGGTCATCACCTCGCGGGTCAGCGAGGCAATGATCGGCAGGATCATGACCGCCAGAATAACTCCCGCGGCCAGCAGGCCGAGACCAAGGTTGACGCCGCCAAAAAGCCCGTCATCTCCCACCAGTCCCGTCCACCCAAAGAGCTTGACAGTTACCGGAGCGCTGAAGATCCCGATGAAGAAAGGACTGACATGCTCCCGCAGCAGCGGAATCAGTACAAAGATGGCCCACAACCCGTAAACCACGCTGGGAATTGCGGCCAGCAGCTCGGTCAGAAACGAGAGCGGACCGCGAAGAAAACGCGGGCACATCTCGGTAAGAAAAACAGCCACGCCAATCGCCAGCGGCACCGCAATCAGCAGCGCGACAAACGACGTAACCAGCGTGCCATACAGGAACGGCAGGGCATAAAAACTTCCGTTGACCGGATCCCAGAAGACCGGAAGATGGGTATCCGGATCGATATTGAACTTGTAGAAGAATGGAAGCCCGAACTTATGCCAGCTAAGCTGCGACTGCATGACAAGTTCAGCAGCGATCAGGGCCACGATAGCAAAGATGCTAAGTGCGCACGTCAACATCAGGCCGCCGAACGCCCGATCCGCTATTGCCGAATTGCCGCGCGAATGCAGAAAACTCCGAACGTCCGACGGGGGAAAAACCTGCCCGCCGGACAAAGACGAACCGGCTGTCCCGCCTGCTCCGGCGTTGGCCGAAGTCGTTCCAGACGCAGCGTCAGAGTAAGTTTCCGGTTTTCTTAAACGAATCTCAGCCAAGGGCGCAGTCACCTTCATGAGGCTAACGGCGCAATGTGAACAGGGTGTTAATGCACTGCGAAATCAAGCGCATACAGCCCGGTTTCCAGTAACCATCCGGTAATCCAGAGAACCAATTCCATTCGCCTGTACAACAGAAACAAACAGGCCCGGAAGATAGCCTTCCAGGCCCGTCATCCTCACTCCAATGTTGATTTATTGGAGGTTATTGACCGTAGCATGTTCCTTATCCACCAGCGCCTTTGGCAGCGGGGCGTAGTAGAGCGAGGAAACTTCATTTTCTCCGTTGTTCAGCATCCAGTTCAGGAAGTCCTTGAGCACCTTGCCCTTGGTTGCATCCGCCGACTTCACCGGCACCAGCAGCCAGGTAAAGCTTGAAATCGGGTAAGCCTGCGCGCCTGGAGCGTTGGTAATCGAAATGCGGTAATCGGCAGGCATCTGTTTCACGCTGGCAGCGGCCTCGGTAACACCGGCAATCGAGGCTTTGACCCAATTCCCTGCCGGGTTCTTAACTTCGCCGAAGGAAATATGGTTCTGCATGGCATAGATCAGTTCCACATATCCGATGGACCCCGGAAGCTGGCGGATGTATCCGGCCACGCCCTCGTTGCCCTTGCCGCCGATGCCTTTCGGCCAGTTAAGCGCCGAGCCACGGCCCGGTCCATTGGCCCAGTCCTTGCTCACCTTGGCCAGGTAATCGGTAAAGATGAACGTGGTCCCGCTGCCCTCGGCGCGATGAATCACGTTGATGCTTTCGTTGGGAAGCTTGACTCCAGGGTTGTCCTGGGCAATGCGCGGGTCGCTCCAGTTGGAAATCTTGCCCAGGAAGATATCGGCCAGAACCTCGGGAGAGAACTTCAAGTCGCTGACGCCGGTCACGTTGAAGATCGGCACAACCGCGCCGAGCACCGTCGGGAGGGCCACAAGTTTCACCTTTGAGGCGGCGATCTGATCGTCGTTCATGATAATGTCGCTGGCCCCAAAGTCGACCAGGCCCGACGTTACCTGCTTAATTCCGCCGCCGGAACCGATGGACTGGTAGTTGATCTCCACACCCGGATGCGCCGCGCTGTATTCGCTAAACCACTTGGAATAGATGGGATACGGAAAGGTAGCTCCGGCTCCGGTTAGTTTCTGGCCATGCGCCACTCCACCGGCAACCAGCAGCAACATCCCCACGGTTACGCTTGCAGCTTTCATTGAATTTCCCCCGAAATTCATCCACGACACTTTCTTCACAATTGGCTCCCTTTAGGCAAGATGCGATCCCTATTCTCCGCGCCCAATGTTACGGGCGATTGAACAGAGACAGCTGTTTCAAATTCAGAGCGAACCGCTTTGCCATCCGAATCGGCCCCCAACATCAAAGCCCCTTCGGCCAACCGCGAAGCAGCCGCTCCCGGAGCAGCGTGGACCGCCTCGCGCATCACCACCGGCAGCGTGAAATGAAAGGCCGCGCCCGCGCCCAGCTCGCTCTCAGCCCAGATGCGCCCGCCATGCGCCTGCACAATATGCTTCACAATCGCCAGGCCCAGCCCAGTCCCGCCAGAGTCCCGCGAACGCGCTTTGTCGATCCGGTAAAAGCGCTCAAAGATACGGGTCAGATGCTCGTAGGCCATGCCCTGCCCAAAGTCCTGGACGACAAATTCGACCATCCTTTCGCCGCCGTTATCCGTCGCCAGCGCATAAACTCGCACCCGCCCGCCCGATTTGCCGTACTTCATCGCATTCTCGATCAAATTACCGAAAACCTGCGTCATGGCATCGGGATCGGCCAGCACTCCATCTCCCGGCGCCCCGCCCGACTCCAGCACGATCCCCGAATCGACCACCATCCCAGCCAGCGACTCGATCGCATCCTCCACCAGCGAAGAGGCGCGAATCGGCTGCGGGCTCAACTTGTAATCCGGGCTTTCGACCCCGGCCAGCGCCAGCAGATCTTCCGTCAACCGGTTCATGCGGTTCGAATTCTTGAGAATGATGGAAAGGAACTCCCGCGTAGTCTCCGGCTTCGGCGCCGGATCTTCCAGCAGCGTTTCGAGGTAGCCGGAGATCGATGTCAACGGCGTGCGCAGCTCGTGACTCACATTGGCAATGAAGTCCCGCCGCGAGCGCTCCGACGCTTCCACGTTGCTCACGTCATGCAGCACCACCACCGCGCCCCCTCCGGGCATAGGCGCGGCGTTGATCTCGAAGATGCGCCCCGGCAGCAGCGATGTCGCCCGCCCGTACCGGACCTCGCGATCGCGCAAGGCAACTTCGGCGCAGGCCAGAATATCCGGGTCGCGTATGGAATGCACCAGCGCCCGTCCCTCTTTGATCTGCGTTCCCGCCAGCCGCTGCATCACCGCGTTCGACCAGCTCACGCTGCCTTCCACGGTGATAGCGACCACCGCCTCCTGCATCGAATCGAGCAGCGCCGCCAGCTCGCTGCGCCGGCTCTCAAGCTCGGCAAAGCTCTGCTCCAGCCGCGCTGCCGTAGTATTCAGCGCATCGGCCATGGTCGAGATTTCATCGTGGTAAGGATCTGCCAGGCGGGCATCCAGCTTGCCCTCGGCGATGCGATGGGCAAACTTCACCATCCGCCGCAGCCGCCGCGAGATGCTCAACGAAAACCACGCCGCCAGCGGCAAAGCCACCAGGATCGCGGCCACGCCCGAAAGCAGCGCCTCGCGCCCCAGCACCGGCAGCGTGCTCACCGGCGAAGTCTCCACGATCTGATGGAAGATAGCCTCCATCGCCACCGCGTGAAAGACCAGCAGCAGGGAAAACGCCCCCAGCAGTTTGTAGAAAACCTTGCGCGTCACAGAAGGAACCTATCCGGCTGTAGGCCGGCCGCAAAACCGGCCACAAAAGTGGGTGCCCCACCTTCGCCGCGTCCTGTGCGGCTAAGGTGGGATACTTTGTACCTATAGCCCTTTATAGTCTTTCCCGGCTTGTCCAGCTACGATTCTCGCTGTCGAGTCCCGGCTCTGGCGTCGAGTTTTTTGAACGGGTTCTTCGGGCTCAGTCGCCCTTCGGAATCTCGAAGCGGTACCCGGCTCCGCGAACCGTCTTCAGGTAGCGCGGGTTCTCCGGATCCACCTCGATCTTCTCACGGATGCGCCGCACATAAACGTCCACCGACCGCGGCGTCACAAAGCGCGCATCGCCCCACACCGCATCCAGCAGATGATCCCGGCTGAAAACCCGCCCCGGATGCCGCGCCAGGTAATCCAGCAGCCGGAACTCGGTCGCCGTAGTCGTAGTCAGCTCGCCGCGCACATTCAACTGCATCGCATTGGCGTCGATGATCACTTCCTCAAAGCTGATCACCGTCGGCGAAGTAGGCCGCTCAAACCGCCGCAACACAGCCTTCACCCGCGCTACCAGTTCGCGCGTCGCAAAAGGCTTGGTAATGTAGTCGTCCGCGCCCAGCTCCAGTCCCAGCACGCGATCGTTCTCGCCCGCCCGCGCCGTCAGGAAAATGATCGGGATGGTCGAAAGCGCGGGATGGTTGCGCAGCCTGCGGCAAACATCCAGCCCATCGCCGCCCGGAACCATAATGTCCAGCAGAAACAGCGCCGGAGCCTGACGCTCGGCGTCGGGAATAAGGTTGGCGGGAGTATGGAAGACGCGGGGCGAAAAACCCGCCGCCTCCAGATGATGCTGAACGAGTCGGGAGATATCCGTGTCGTCCTCAAGCACAAAAACTATCTGGCTCAACAGCTCTATCCTCGCCCGACGGCCCTTGCCTTCCGATTCAATACAAAAGGCTTTGCAGCCGCACCGGGGCATTCTTAGAGTAGCCCGGTAGGGCAAAGAAATTGCAAACGTTTGATGAATTTGCTCGGGACTGGCCGCTCATCTCGCTCACAACAGCCCATGTACTCGGGCACGGAGACACGGAGCACTTCCGGCTGTACGCCGGCCCACCCTGCCAGGAAAGGATTCGCCGAGATTTCACAGGGCAGTAACACATCCGCGCTGCCCTGGCGATTCAACTTCTCCAGGAGGTTCTACATGAACGCGAATAGGCTGGTGCTGGCTGGAGTTGCGATGGCGGTAACGCTGTCTTCGTGGACGCAAGGAATGGCGGCTGAGTCGAGGACGCCGGGCCACGGGAAAATCAGACATGTGCTGCTGTTAAGCATTGACGGCATGCACGCAGTGGACTTCTATAACTGCACCCACGGCATCGCCGGAGCAAATGGAGGCGATCCCTACTGCCCGAACCTGGCGTCTCTGGGGCAGACGGGCGTGAACTACGTGGCCACCTCGTCTTCCAAGCCCTCCGACTCCTTTCCTGGACTCGCGGCGCTTGTAACCGGCGGTTCGCCCAAGAGCACCGGCCTTTACTACGACGTTGCCTACGACCGGTCGCTCGACGCGCCCACGATCACCACCGGCACCGGCCTGGCTGCAGGGCCATGCACCCCTTATGGCGTTCCGACCGGCACAACGACTGACTTTGACCAGGGCATCGACTATGACGATACAAAGCTGAACGGAGGAGCGCCAGGCGCTGCGCTGACCGAGGGCGGCGTCGCTTCGATTGACCCGAGGAAGCTGGTGCGCGATCCGAAAGCGGGTTGCGCGCCGGTCTATCCGTGGAACTTCGTCCGCACCAACACCATCTTCAGCGTGGTCCATGCGGCAGGTGGATACACGGCTTGGATCGACAAGCATCCGTCGTATTCGTTTACTGCCGGACCGGGGGGCGCCGGCCTCGATGACTACTATTCGCCGGAAGTGGACTCGGCCGTGGTAGCTCTGCCCGGGATCAAGACATCGGAAGGCGTTTCCTGCACCACCATCCGCGATCCCGCCGGCGCTTCATCCTGGACAAGCAGTTTCGATAACATCCAGTGCTACGACGCGCTGAGGGTAAAAGCGCTGCTGAACGAGATTGCGGGCAAGACGCACAATGGAGCGGCAGCCGTAACGCCCGCCGTCTTCGGCATGAACTTCCAGGCAGTCTACTTCGGCGAAAGCCTGAACGAGCCGGGCGTAGGCGCGGGCGGTTACAAGAACGCAGCCGCGCTGCCAGGCGACGAGCTCCTCAAAGAGATCAAGTTTGTGGACGCCTCGATCGGCGACCTCCTCAACGGACTCAAGGATAGGGGCATCTATGACGACACACTCGTCATCGTCACAGCCAAGCACGGTGAATCGCCAATCGACCCGGCGCTGTACGTGGCCGATGGCGCCAACACGCCGGCAACGCTGCTGGGCAGCGCCATTCCCTTCTCGGAATCGCCGCTGAACCCAACCGGCATTGGCGCAACGGAGGACGATGTATCCGTGCTCTGGCTCAATAAGGGCGCAAGCGTTGACGCGGCGGTCGAACTGCTAGAAAGCAACGCGGCTGCGCTTGGGCTCGGCCAGATCTACTACGGCCCGTCGCTGGCGCTCAATTACAACGTCGGCGGCCTTGAGCCGGGGCAGGATCCGCGATCGCCCGACATCCTTGTGACGCCGAATGTTGGCGTCACGTACTCCGGCAGCACCGCGATGATAGGCGACCACGGCGGATTCGCGCATGACGATACCAATGTCATGTTGCTGCTCTCCAACCCCGCCTTCGTGCCCCACAACGTCTACACCGGCGTCGGCACCAACCAGGTCGCGCCCAGCATCCTGCGCGCTCTCGGTCTGGACCCACGCAGCCTGGACGCAGTCCGCCTCGAAGGCACACCCGTACTGCCCGATGTGAATTTGGACTTCAGCCGCCGCTAGCCCCCAGGGCCTCGGGCGTCTCTTGAGGACGCCCGTGCCCTTCTATATCTACGCGAATTCCGATCTCAACCCCGACACTCACCCCCGCTAGACAACCCTCCGCGTGAGTTGCGTCGAATTACCCTCCAAAAGCGCATAATCGAGAAAGCTCAAGAGAATAGATCCACCTGGAAAGGCCAGATCGGGCTTTCCGCAGAGATTTCGTATGCGTTAAGTGTTCCTAAAGTGGCCTAAAACGGCATTTAATGCACCCGATTTTGCGCGTAATCCACTTATTGTCAAAGATTTACACCGTAAAAATAGACCCTCCCCCCCGGGGGCAAGACTATCCTACTTACACAGAAGAGGGAGAGCATGGATAATCCTGCCGTTGGGAATCGTGGTTTAGGACAAATCAGGGAATCCCTAAATGCTGTGAAAGCAGGGTTGGATTCCTTGACATCCAAGGTGAAGGCGCTACGTGATGAAGAAGCCGCTAATCTCCAGCGTCTTCGAGCGCGGAGACTCGCTCGCCTAGGCTCTTAATATCCAACTTGATGGATTGGATTTCAGTAAGAATCTCATCTAGTCGGGCGATCCTCTTTTCGGCGATTGTTTCGCCGAACGAGATGTTGGTTAAGAATCGCTTTCTGGTTGATTTTTTGGTAGCCATTGATTTTTCCTCTGTGCGACACTGGCACTGGTTGATTCGTTAGACAAGATTGGCCGCAACGGACGAAAGCCCGTTTTGGCTGGTAGACAGCCCAGACCCGCAAGGGACTGGGCCTGCGATGAGCAGGCCCCCGCGCCGTGGAAAGTTTGGGGGCCTTACTCTTTTGAGATTGTAGCAGGGATAGAAATTCCGCAAGATACAGAAAATAAAATACTTATTGTCAAACAATGTGTAAAATTGAGAGAATCATTTACTAAATAAAATGCGCTATGATGAAGCCATGAAGGAACCACCCAAGACAGACAAAGCGGAATTCGAGCGAATAGTCGGCAACCTTCTCGCCATGCCCCCAAAGCGGCGCAAGGAATCAAGAATAGGCCAGCGCAAGACTACAGGGAAGATTATCCCTGATCCTAAAACACATCCTCAGGATCAAAAGTAAGTTTGGCGTATGGGAGCGGCGAAGCCGCGCCAGCGCGTTTCACTAAGTCCTCAAAGCGTGTCTCAGACTTGCGCTCATTGAACCGATATTCAAATTCAGCCAAATACCTGCTCAGGTGCTTTGCGCTGATCTTGTGGTAGCTACCCACGATTCCACGCTTGAGCAAGGAAAAGGCAGACTCTACTCCATTCGTGGTCACATCGCCATCGACAAAGACGCTTTTCGAGTGATTCACAGTCTTGTGTTTGGTGCCGTGGATTCCGGCTTCGATAAACGCCTTAGGATAGGCTCGATTCTCGTCTGTCACGACTACATCCACATCCCCGCTGACGTTATCTTTGATGTACTTCGCCAAGGTTCCTGATTTTACGTCTTCGATATGGAAGAAACGGAGTTCTCCATTCTTCTGTTTAATGCCTAGGACAGTCTCTTTAATGCGGTGGGAGTATCCCTGCGAGCCTTTGCCTTTGGCGTAGCCGCCAAGGAATGTCTCATCTATCTCTATAGAGCCACCAAGCAGCGCTTTAGCCTCAGATGGCGAAGCCATCGCCTCTCTAATCCTGTGACACATGTACCAAGCCGTCTGGTAGCTTCGTAAGCGTGTGGTCTTCCCCTCTGGCATCTCTACGGGCTTGAGCCTGACGATGTGGTCATGGAACAGGCAGCAGGTGCGGAGCGTCGCGTTCGCAGATTTCGGTCGGTTGTAGAGAAGCGTCAGA
>Ga0302326_10016357_pt1 | contig 15531 bp, 8 predicted proteins | sample Palsa_T0_3_FD_202264 | JGI IMG/M metagenome (GOLD analysis project Ga0302326, IMG submission 202264) | Peat permafrost microbial communities from Stordalen Mire near Abisko, Sweden - Palsa_T0_3 | ecosystem: Environmental > Terrestrial > Soil > Palsa > Peat permafrost | place: Sweden: Abisko...
TCGATGACGCGGACTGGACTTCGGACCTGGTGGCCTGGCACGCGGAATGCGGACGGAGCCGGGCCGCCGCCGCCGGCAAGGAGCTGGATTATCAGGGCAGCTGCGAGGGCCAGCCGCTGTCGCTGCGCTGGATCTACGTGCACATGATCGAGGAGTACGCCCGGCACAACGGTCATGCCGACCTCATCCGCGAGCTGGTGGACGGAACCGTCGGCCGGTAGCCGCGCTGTCGCCGGCGCGAGCCGGATAACCCGGTCAAATCCGCCGAAGGCCAGCCCTGGCGGCGCAGAGCGGACATGATAGGGGGTTGTCCGCTTGTACCGACAGGAGACCAGCGTCGTGCGGCAGCAGCCGTTAGTGGAACCGCTGCGGCGGTGGGACCCCGAGCAGGTCGGGAATTTCGTGCTGATCGGCCGCCTCGGGGCGGGCGCGATGGGCCAGGTCTATCTCGGCCGCTCCGCAGCGGGACGCCTGGTGGCAGTCAAGACGATCAAGACCGAGCTGGCCGAGGAGCCTGACTTCCGGAACCGGTTCGGCCAGGAGGTGGCGGCGGCCAGGCGGGTGAGCGGTGCCTTCACCGCGGCGGTGGTGGCGGCCGACTCGGAGGCTGACGTCCCGTGGCTGGCCACCGTGTACGTGGCGGCCCCGTCGCTCAGCCGGCTCGTGCGGACCTGCGGCCCCGTGCCGGTGCCGGCGGTGCGCTGGCTGGCAGCCGGCTGCGCGGAGGCACTGGAGTCCATCCACAGCGTCGGACTGGTGCACCGCGACCTGAAGCCGGCGAACGTGCTCGTCTCGCCGGACGGCCCCCGCGTCATTGACTTCGGCGTGGCCCGCGCGGCTGAGCGGATCCAGCTGACGGTGACGCGCGGCAGCATCGGGACGCCCGCGTACATGGCTCCGGAGCAGGCGCGGGACACCCGGCAGGCCACATCAGCCAGTGACGTGTTCGCGCTCGGTGCCACCATGCTGTTCGCCGCGACCGGACATGCTCCCTACCAGGGCGAGACGGTCATGGACGTCCTGGTCCAGCTCGCTACCGGGCCGCCTGACCTGTCCGGGCTGCCCGCAGAGCTTGCTGACATCGTCAACGGCTGCCTGGAGCGCGATCCGCGGAACCGGCCGACCTCATCGTCCATCCTGGCGCGGCTCGCGCCGGCACTCGCGGCCGCCGGCGAGCTCAGTGCCCCGCCGCTGCCGGCCGCAGCTATGGAACTGATCGAGGAGTACCGCCGGATACCGCGCTCGTCCGGCCGGCCGGCGACGGCGCCGGAGGCGGCCGGCGACCTGCCGTCGGCGGCGCTGGCTGGCGCGGAGTCCGAGGTGGCCGCTCACCCGGACGGGAACGAGGCCGCGTTCGGAGATGACACCATCGGCTCGCAGCCGCTCGGTCCGAACGGCCCGTTGACATCGCACCCGGCGGCGGGTGCCCGGCACGGCCGGGCAGGGTCCGGTACCGGGCAGCGCATGCCTGCACCGCGCCGGACTCTTCGCCGGCGTATCGCGCTGACGTGCCTCACCGTGGCGGCCGCCGTGGCTCTTGTCGGGGCCGGGTGGGTGCTGCGGACGCAGGAGCCCGGCGCGAAGGCGGCGGCCTCAGGCCGCCTGGCCGGGCCGACGACGTCCTCCTCGCCGTCCACGTCGGCGAGGTCCACGACGTCGGCTACCGCGCCAGCGAATGGCAGCGACGCGGGCCTCGGGCCGATACTGCCGCCGCCTGCAGGGCAGAGCCCGCCGCCCGGCGGTCCGCCGGCCGGGAGCGCTTCGATCGTGGATCCCACGCCCGGCGTTCCGTTCGTCGCCCTCAGCCAGCCCACCGGGGACGGCAGTACCGGGTTTGTCGTCCACGGCGGGTACTGGCCGCCGGGCTCGCAGCTCACCATCAGTCTCGCGGGCGTGGGCCCCTCACCGGACCATCCGGTCATCGACAGCTACGGCAACTTCAACTACACGATTAACCAGGCGCACGAGTTCTTCGCCGGCGAGATTCCGGCGGGCACGTACACCGTGCAGGTCACCGGGCCGCACGGCTTGCGCGCCAGCGCCAGGTTCAGGGTGCTGACCGGATAGCTGGTCACAACACCGGCGTCCACCACAGGTCCTCCTGCCGCGAGCACCAGGCCGGATCAGCGAGCCGGTCCAGGTCGCTGCTGGTGATGATGCCGTGCTCGAGCAGTGCTCCGACCGCCACCTCGTCGGAGAGCCTGACTCCGGGCCGCACCATGCCCCGCTCGGTGATCTTGCGCCGCAGGACCTTCAGGTGCTCTCCGACCCGGGCGGACAGCCGGTCCCGGAACGCCGGGTCGCTGTCGAAGGAGTCAAGCTCGTGGTGGGCGTCGGTGACGACGAGCGCAGCCCGCGCGATCTCCGGCGTGCGCGGCAGCGGTGTGCCGCGCGCCGGGTCGACCAGCCACGGGCGGCACCACAGCAGCGCGACAAGGAACAGCTTGGTGTTCGCGTCGAGGTAGAACGGCAGCAGCGTGACATCGCCGCCGTTCGCCGAGCGCAGGTGCGCGGTGCCGTCAGCGGCCGCGGCCGCCGGCGGCCCGGCCACCACCAGGCGCAGCGACTGTCCCTCGTCGAGCATGGCGCGCGAGCCGATCAGCGCGGCTCCCTCGCGCAGGAACCAGCCCTTCGACGGCTCGAGCGCGGCGGCCGGGTCTCCGGCCTCGTCCATCCGCGGCAGCCGGACGCGGTAGCCGTCGCCCTCTGCGTACAGCGCGTGCGTCCGGCTGATGTTCGCGACCCAGGCGCCGCCGGCCACGGCACTGATCACGCCGGCCCGCCGGGACAGGCCGCGCCCGGCGGCGACGATCAGGTCGGCATCGGGACCGCGGCCGAACACGATCCGGCCGCCATCGCGTATCGCCGTCACCGCGCCGGTCGGGCTGGTGACATGCGCCCGCGCGGTCGCCGTGTCGAGGGCCATTCTGCGTCCTGCCTGTCCTGCCAGCTTCGGCTGGCCCCGTGCTGCGGGAGCGCCCCGTGCCTGCGAGAGCAACTCGTGCCTGCGAGAGCGCCCCGTGCCTGCGGGAGCGCCCCGTGCCGGTGCACCATGCGAGCGCGACGCGCCTGCGCTAGCGGGCAGTTTAGGTCAGCAGCCGCTATGTCCGCATCCACGAGTTCGGGGATGGCGCGGCCCCGCCGTCGCCTGTTGACTGGGGCGCTAGCCAGGACGAGGCGTGCCCGCGTCTGACTAGCTCGGTGCCTGCCGGCGGTCTGCCGGCCTGGACACTTTGCAGCATGCCGGGAGCTGGGGGGGACCTGCGGGTCTCGGGCAGTCCGGGTGCGCGCAGGTTCCGGCGGCGTGAGGCACCGGGCTAGCGGGTCCCCGCGGACCGCCTCGTCCTGGCCGCCCGCGCGTGACCAGCACAGCCGTGACTAGCACGGCTGTGACCTGCACAGCCATGGCGAGCACAGCGCTGACGCGTGCTACTGGAGCGAGAGTGAACTTCGACAACGATGCGCCGCGCAAGCCGGTGCCCTACACGGGCAGGCACCGGGTGTTATCGCGCCTTCGCGCGGGCCGGCCCTGGCGCCGTGGCGCCGAAGAGCCGTCCCGCACTGAGGAGAACGAACTCGAACCCCGGACTGACGGCGTGGACGCCGTGTTAGTGGTGCCAGAACACCACTAACGAGGCATCGACGGCGCGCTCAGGCCGTCAGGCCACTTGCACCGATCGCTTGGCCAGGCCCATCCAGTAGCCGGTGATGGTAGTGACGGGCGCCGGCGCTTCGCTCGCGCCGAGGGTGACGAACAGCGGCGCGTAGTGCTCGGTGGTGGGGTGCGCGTACCTGACCGCGGGCGCGCCGGTGAAGCCGGCCAGCGCGTCGACGTCTCCGTTGTCAAGCGCGGTTGCGGCCCAGTGGTCGAACTCAGCCGACCACGATGGCGGCGGCGCGTCGAACCGGAAGTCACGCAGGAACGGAAGCCCGTGGGTGAGGAAGCCGCTGCCCATGATCAGCACGCCCTCGTCGCGTAGCGGCCGCAGGGCCGCGCCGATCCGCAGCAGCCGCTGCGGCTCCAGGCTCGGCATCGAGATCTGCAGAACCGGGATGTCCGCGTCCGGGTACATGACTGTCAGCGGCACGTAAGCGCCGTGATCGAGGCCGCGGCCCGGCACGTCGGCGACTGGCTCTGTTCCGGTCAGCAGGCCCCGGACCCGGCCGGCCAGCTCCGGGGCGCCGGGTGAGGGATAGCTGGCCCGGTAGTACCGGTCGGGGAAGCCGTAGAAGTCATAGGTCAGCGGTGCCGCGTCGGCGGTCGCGCCGATCGCCAGGGGAGCGTTCTCCCAGTGCGCGGATACCACGAGGATGGCGGCGGGCCTCGGCAGCGCTCGCGCCCACGCCTCCAGCTGAATGACCCACAGCGGATCGTCGACCAGCGGCGGAGCGCCATGACCCAGGTACATCGCCGGGATCCGGCCTGGCCGGATAGCGCCCGCCGCGAGCGCGCTGACCGCGGCAGCGGCGTTGTCGGGTACCGGCTGGTGCTCGGGCGCCTGCCCGGTCAGTTCCTCGTCCATCGCGTCTCCCGCATCGTGCTGGCAGCCCTGTCCTTGGACAGTAGCCCGGCAGCGCGCGCGCCGCGGCGGCAGGCCAGGATAAGAGCGTGCGCGTCATTGCCCTGTCCGACACCCACGCCCCGCGGTTCTGGAAGTCGTGCCCGGCCGGGGTCGCGGCCTGGCTGCGCCAGGCTGATCTCATCCTGCACGCCGGTGACGTCTGCACCGCGGCCGTGCTGGATGAGCTGTCCGGTTACGCGCCCGTGCACGCGGTGCTGGGCAACAACGACGGCCAGGACGTCGCGGACTGGGGAGCCCCGCCGGTGCTGCAGCTGGACATCGGCGGCGTGGCGGTCTCGATGATCCATGACAGCGGTCAGGCGAGCGGGCGGCTGCGCCGGATGCGGCGCTCGTTCCCGTCCGCAGACCTGGTGGTCTTCGGGCATTCGCACATCCCGCTGGACGAGAGCAGTGAGAGCCTGCGGATCTTCAATCCGGGCTCGCCCACGGACAAGCGGCGGCAGCCGCGCGGCACGCTGGGCGTGCTCGACATCGACGGCGGTGCGCTGGTCAGCGCGCAGATCGTGCCAGTGACGTAACGCCCGCGCTGGTCAGGCAGGCGGAGCGGGCAGTTCGCCGGTGCCAGCAGAAACCGTGCCGGCAGAAGCCGCGCCAGCAGAAGCCGCGCCAGCAGAAGTCGTGCCAGCAGCAGTCGTGCCAGCAGCAGTCGTGCCAGCGGCAGTGGTGTCAGCGGCAGTGGTGTCAGCGGCAGGCTGCTGCGGCGCCAGCCAGATCACGCCGAGCGGCGGCAGGCTGATCTCGGCCGAGGCCGGCCGTCCGTGCCAGGGCTCGGCGACTGCCTCGACCTGGCCGTAGTTCCCGACTCCGCTGCCGCCGTACACGCCGGCGTCGGTGTTGAGCACCTCGGTCCAGGTGCCGGCCGACGGCAGCCCGATCCGGTAGCCAAGATGCGGTACCGCGGCGAAGTTGCAGACGCAGGCCAGGACGCTGCCATCGGCTCCGAACCGCAGGAACGACAGCACGTTGCCGGCCGAGTCGTTCGCGTCGATCCACTGGAAGCCCTCAGGCGAGCTGTCCCGCTGCCATAGCGCCGGATGGTCGCCGTACGCGCGGTTGAGATCCCTGACAAGCTGCTGCACGCCGGCGTGCAGCGGGTACTCAAGCAGATGCCACTGCAGCCCGGTCTCCTCGGACCACTCGTCGCCCTGGCCGAACTCCGAGCTCATGAACAGCAGCTGCTTGCCAGGATGCGCCCACATGTAGGCCAGCAGCGTCCGCACGCCGGCGAACTGCCGCCATTCGTCCCCGGCCATCTTGCGCAGCAGGGAGCCCTTGCCGTGCACGACCTCGTCGTGCGAGATCGGCAGCACGTAGTTCTCGGAGTAGGCATACACCATCGAGAAGGTGATCTCGTTCTGATGGAAGCTGCGGTAGACCGGATCGCGACCGAGGTAACTGAGCGTGTCGTGCATCCAGCCCATGTTCCACTTCAGCCCGAACCCGAGCCCGCCGAGGTGAACCGGCCTGGTTACGCCCGGCCACGCGGTGGACTCCTCGGCGATCATCGCGATGCCGGGGACCCGCCTGTAGCAGGTGGCATTGACCTCGCGCAGGAACGACACCGCGTCCAGGTTCTCCCGGCCGCCGAGCGAGTTCGGCGACCACTCGCCCGGCTTGCGCGAGTAGTCGAGGTAGAGCATCGAGGCGACGGCGTCGACCCGCAGCCCGTCCGCGTGGAACTCCTCCAGCCAGTAGATGGCGTTCGCGACCAGGAAGTTGCGCACCTCAGGGCGTCCGAAGTCGAAGATCAGTGTGCCCCAGTCCGGCTGCTGGCCGCGCTGCGGGTCGGGATGCTCGTACAGCGGCGTGCCGTCGAACTGCGCCAGCGCCCAGCTGTCCCGCGGGAAGTGCGCGGGCACCCAGTCCAGGATCACCCCGATGCCGGCCCGGTGCAGGCTGTCGATCAGGTGGCGGAACTCGTCCGGCGAGCCGAACCGGGCGGTTGGCGCGTAGTAGGAGGTCACCTGGTAGCCCCAGGAGCCGCCGAACGGGTGCTCGGCAACCGGCAGGAACTCCACGTGGGTGAAGCCCAGCTCGGTGACGTAGCTGGTGAGCTGGCTGGCGAGCTCGGTGTAGGTCAGGCCGGGCCGCCACGAGCCGAGATGCACCTCATAGGCGCTCATCGGGCTGGCCAGCAGATCCCGGTCGGCTCGCTGCTCAAGCCAGGCGGCGTCGCCCCAGGTGTACCGGGACTCGGTGACACGGGACGCGGTAGCGGGCGGCTTCTCCGCCCAGCCGGCCATCGGGTCGGCCTTGCGGCGCCAGATGCCATCCGGGCCGCAGATGTCGTACTTGTAGCAGGCGCCGTCGCCGACGCCGGGAATCAGCAGCTCCCAGACGCCTGAGCTGCCGAGCGACCGCATCGGGTGGGTCCGGCCGTCCCAGTGGTTGAAGTCGCCGATCACCCGGACGCCGCGGGCGTTCGGCGCCCAGACCGCGAACGATGTCCCGCCCGCCTGCGGCCGGACCCGGGCGCCGAGCACCGTCCACAATGCCTCGTGGCGGCCCTCGGCGATCAGGTGCAGGTCGATCTCGCCGAGCGTCGGCAGGTGCCGGTACGGGTCATCGGTGATGGTCTCGGGTGAGCCGGGATAGGTGACCGCGAGGCGGTAGTCCGGCACCGAGGTGCCGGGAACCGTCACCGAGAACACGCCCTCATGCACGTGCCGCGTGGGCGCGCGGGTGCCACCGGGCAGCACGACGACGACGGACTCGGCCAGCGGCCGCAGCGTCCTGATGGTGACGCCGTCCGGGCCGGGGTGACCGCCGAGGACGGAGTGCGGGTCGTAGTGCGTGCCCCCGACGAGTGAGTCGATCTCGGCGTGACTGATCTGGTCCGGGGGAGAGATATCCGCCGTCATGCCGCCGCCACGTAGCCGAGCGGTATAGACAGCCAGGATGGCCGGTGCCGGTACTCGTAGATCACTTCGTAGACCGCCTTCTCCAGCGTCAGTGCGTGCAGTAGCGTGCTCTGGCTGTCCGGGTCGGTGCCGCCGCCCGCGGCGTAGCCGGCGCAGAACGCCGCCTGGCACTGGCGGACCCAGTCGCCGGCGATCGCCGCCATCGGCTCGGCCTCCGGCTGGCCGACCAGCTGGTGCCGGGCAGCGTAGTCAAACGAGCGCAGCATTCCGGCGACGTCCCGCAGCGCCGGCGCGGGCGCCCGGCGTACCTCGAGCGGCACCGCGGGCTCGCCCTCGAAGTCCAGTGCGACCCAGCCCTGCCCGGCCCGCAGCACCTGGCCGAGGTGATAGTCACCGTGAATCCGCTGGACCCGCACCGGTTCGTCGAGGCGGGCAAGCAGATCGTAGGCAGTTCTGATGCGGCCCTCGTAGACGCGCAGGTCCGGCACGATCGCGATGGCGTCCGACAGCTTGGCGTGCATGTCCGCGGCCAGCGCGGCCAGCTCGGCGCGCGTCATGTCGCGGCGGCCGAACGCCTGCGCCATGTCACCGTGCAGCTCGGCTGTGGCCTGCCCGAGCAGGCGCGCCTCGTCGGTGAACGGCAGCCCGGCGGGAGCACTGGCGCCGGAGTGTGCGTTCCCGTCCTGATCGGTCCGGACGCGCGCAGTGAGGTACTCCCGGCCATACGCACCGTGGCGGGCGTAGAGCCGGTCCACGGCGGCAAGCGCGAGCGTCCAGCCATCGCTGGCCCCGGCCAGGAACTGGGACAGAACGCCGAGCAGCACGGGCTCGCCGTCCAGGTCCGTTTCCATCCAGCCGTACGGCGCCGCCACCCGCGCGGAGCCGAGGCGGGCCAGCGCGTCCGCGACCTCCAGGTCGGGATTGGCGCCGGGGAACAGGCGGCGCAGCACCTTGAGTATGGCCTGGCCGCCGAACACGATGCTGGTATTGCTCTGCTCGGCACCGAGCACGCGGCCGCCCGGCGCCGCGGCGGCCGAGCCCGGCTCGTAGCCGGTCAGGGCGGGCGTGCCCGGGTCGCGCACGAACCTGACGTTCTCCACCAGGCGCTGCTGGGTGATGCCGTGCAGCAGCACGTCTGCCAGTTCCGGGTCGTAGAGCGCGTCATAGCAGGCGGCGCCGTCCTGGTAGCCGATCAGCGCGCCCGCGAGCCCGGCCGGGAGTTCGCGCCGGCAGCCGACCAGCACCTGGAACCTGGCCGGGCCGGTCCGCAGCGTCGTCTGCACGATCAGGTGCCGCAGTGCCGGGTCCCCGGCCTGGAGGCTGATGTCGGAGACGACGGACAGATCCGACAGCCGCGCGCCGCGGCCGGGGAACCAGCGCTGCTCGGGCAGCCAGCTGGCCAGCAGGCTAAGCAGGCCGTCCGGGCTGGTCACGGCGCCGTGTCCGGGCAGGCCGCGGGCAGCGGCCTCGTCGTCCGGGGCCGCTCGGCGAGACCGGGCGGTGCTGTCAAACACGGTCACCTACTGCCCACGAGTGCACCCCTTTATTCCGGATCGCCACGACTCTACGGGCAGCTGCTCAGGCTGTGGCGCCGGGGCAGGGCGAATCCTCGCCGCCGCGTCCGGATGCCTTACCAGGAGACAGGCGGAGTGCTCAGGGACCGTAGCTGGCGGGCGGCTTCAGCATGAGCCAGTAGAAGCCGTAGCCGGGCAGCGTCAGCAGGTAGCTGAGCTCGCCGATCGGCGGGAACGCGACGCCGCCCATCGTCTCGACGGGCACCGATCCGGCGAACCGGCTCAGGTCCAGCTCGACCGGCTGCGGGTAGCGCGACAGGTTGTTGACGCACAGCATCCGGTCCGTCTCGTCGTCGCCGGCGTCCTCGCCCCGGTACTCCCGCACGTAGGCCAGCACGCTCGGGTTGGACGAGTTCAGCTCGTGGTACTCGCCGAGCGCGAAGACCGGGTGGCGCTTGCGGATGTCGATCATCCGCCGGGTCCAGTTGAGCAGCGATCCGTTCATGCGCTCCTGGGCCTCGACGTTCAGGCCCTGGTAGCCGTAGATCGGGTCCATGATCAGCGGCAGGTACAGCCGGGCCGGGTCGCACCGGGAGAAGCCGGCATTGCGGTCCGGCGTCCACTGCATCGGCGTCCGGACGCCGTCCCGGTCGCCGAGCCAGATGTTGTCGCCCATGCCGATCTCGTCGCCGTAATAGATCACCGGCGAGCCCGGCAGCGACAGCAGCAGCGCGGTGAACAGCTGCAGCTGGTCCCGGTCGTTGTCCAGCAGCGGCGCGAGCCGCCGGCGGATGCCGATGTTGGCCTTCATCCGCGGGTCGCGGGCGTACTCGGCCCACATGTAGTCGCGCTCGTCGTCGGTGACCATCTCGAGCGTCAGCTCATCGTGGTTGCGCAGGAAGATGCCCCACTGGCAGCCCGACGGTATCTGCGGCGTCTGCGCCATGATCTCCGAGATCGGATAGCGCTGCTCCCGCCGGACGGCCATGAAGATGCGCGGCATCAGCGGGAAGTGGAAGGCCATGTGGCACTCGTCGCCGCCGCCTGCCGGGTCGCCGAAGTACTCCACGACATCGGCGGGCCACTGGTTCGCCTCCGCGAGCAGCACCCGGTCGGGATACAGGCGATCGATCTCCGACCTGACCCGCTTCAGGTACTCGTGGGTCTCCTTCAGGTTCTCGCAGTTGGTGCCCTCGCGCTCGTACAGGTACGGCACCGCGTCGAGCCGAAAGCCGTCGATGCCGAGGTCCAGCCAGAACCGCAGTACCTCCAGCATCGAGTCCTGAACCAGCGGGTTCTCGTAGTTCAGGTCCGGCTGGTGAGAGAAGAACCGGTGCCAGTAGTACTGGCCGCGGGTCTCGTCGTAGGTCCAGTTGGACCGCTCGGTGTCGACGAAGATCACCCGGGCGTCGGCGTACTTGTCGTCGGCGTCGGACCAGACGTAGAAGTCGCCGTACGGGCCGTCCGGATCGGAGCGCGAGGCCTGGAACCAGGGGTGCTGATCGCTGGTGTGGTTCATGACCAGGTCGGCGATGACCCGGATACCCCGCTCGTGGGCCTTCTCGACCAGGTCGACGAAGTCGCCGATGGTGCCGAACTCCGGCAGGATCGCGGTGAAATCGGCGATGTCGTAACCGCCGTCCTTCAGCGGCGAGGCGTAGATGGGCAGCAGCCAGATGCAGTCGATCCCCAGCCACTGCAGGTAGTCGAGCCGGTCGATGAGCCCGCGGATGTCCCCGGTGCCGTCGCCGTTGGAGTCGCTGAAGCCGCGGATGAGCACCTCGTAGAACACCGCGCGCTTGTACCAGGTCGGATCCCGCGGCGTCTCGAAGGAAAAGGAGTCCGGTACCGGCTCGCTGGCCGCGACGTTGAACTCCTGCACGGGGGCATCACCAACCGAGCCCTGCCCGCCCGCGTGCCCCGACTGGTCCACTCCCGCTCTCCCGCTGCTCGCTCCGTGGCTGGCGCCGCGGCCGGCGGCGCCATCCTCTCTACCTAACCAGGATGCACGCCAGGCGGCATGCCTACGCCACGCTCAGGATGTGGGCCGGCGCGACGGCGGGGTCGAGCCGGACATAATTTCCGAGGCCCCAGCTGAATTGCTGGCCGGTGAGCTCGTCGGTCACCCGGAAGCCCGCGGCCGCATCCAGCCCGAGAGCCGCGCTGTCCAGCCAGACAGTAGCCTCGCGAGCCTCGGTGGGGTTCAGGTTTACCACGACAATGACGATGTCGGGCGCGCCGGTAAAGTCCGGGCTCGTCCGCTTGGAAAAGCAGAGAATGTCCGGCTGGTCGCTGTAGTGGAACCGCAGGTTGCGCAGCCAGTGCAGGGCCGGGTGGGCGCGCCTGATGGCATTCAGCCTGGTCAGCAGCGGGGCGATGGTCAGGCCATGCTCGGCGGCCTGCTCCCAGTCCCGCGGCCGGTAGGCGTACTTCTCCGAGTCCAGGTACTCCTCGCTACCCGGGACCAGCGGGATGTTCTCGCAGAGCTCGTAGCCCGAGTACACCCCGAAGGACGGGGACATCATGGCGGCGAGCACCGCCCGGACGGCGAAGGCCGGCGGCCCGGCGTGCTGCAGGTACTGGCACAGGATGTCGGGGGTGTTGACGAAGAAGTTCGGCCGCATGTAGGGGGCGGCCGGGCCGGACAGCTCGGTCAGGTACTCCGTCAGCTCGCCGGCGGTGTTGCGCCAGGTGAAGTACGTGTAGGACTGGTGGAAGCCGATCTTGGCCAGCGTGTGCATCATCGCCGGGCGGGTGAACGCCTCGGCCAGGAAGATGACATCCGGGTCGGTCGCGGCGATATCGGCGAGCAGCCGCTGCCAGAACGGGAGCGGCTTGGTGTGCGGGTTGTCCACCCGGAAGATCCTGATGCCATGGTCCATCCAGTGCTGCACCACCCGGCGGACCTCGGCGTAGATCCCCTCCGGATCGTTGTCGAAGTTGATCGGGTAGATGTCCTGGTACTTCTTCGGCGGGTTCTCCGCGTACGCGATCGACCCGTCGGCCCTGGTCGTGAACCACTCGGGGTGGCTGGTCACCCACGGGTGATCGGGCGACGCCTGCAGGGCGAGGTCAAGCGCGACCTCCAGGCCGAGCTGCTGCGCGCGGGCGACGAAGGCATCGAAGTCCGCGAGCGTGCCGAGGTCGGGGTGCAGGGCGTCGTGGCCGCCATCGGGCGAGCCGATGGCCCACGGCGAGCCGGGGTCGGCCGGCCCGGCGATCAGCGTGTTGTTCTGTCCCTTGCGCGCGGTCGTGCCAATCGGGTGCACGGGCGGCAGGTAGACGACGTCGAAGCCCATGTCCGCGACCGCCGCCAGCCGTCTGGCCGCTGTCCGCAGGGTGCCGGACCTGGGCTTGCGCCGGTACGTCGGGTCGACCACCGCGCCTTCCGAGCGCGGGAAAAACTCGTACCACGAGCTGAACAGGGCCCGCTGCCGGTGCACGATGAGCGGATAGCTCTCCGTCCTTGTCAGCAGGTCTCGTAGCGGGAACGAGGCCAGAGCGGCGAGCACCCCGTCAGCCCCGGCCGCGGCCAGCCGGTCCGCCGGGGCCAGCTCGGCGTTGCGCAGGCTCTTGACCGCGGCGCTGAGCGCGTTCCTGGCGGCTCGGGCGACCCGCGCGTCGTCCGGCGGCAGGGTCTTGGGCTTGGGGATCTGCCGGGCCGCCCGCTCCAGCAGCAGCGCGCCCTCCGCGAGCATCAGCTCGGTGTCCTGGCCGATCGGCACCTTGATCCCGGCATCGTGCTGCCAGCGGGCGATCGGATCGCCCCATGCCTCGACCGCGAACGACCACAGGCCCTCGCTGGCCGGCGCGACATCAGCGCCGAAACGGTCGGTGCCCTCGGCGAGCTCGTGCATGCGGACGGGTGGCTGCGGCACGCCGCGGGGGTCGGTCAGCACCACGCCGGCCCCGAGCATCTCGTGGCCTTCGCGGAACACGGTAGCGCTGACCAGGAACGATTCGCCGGGGACAGCCTTGGCCGGGGACAGGGCTGCAGAGCCGGCCACCCGGACAGCCGGCTGCACGTCGAGTATGGGGATCCTGCCGATCACGGATGAAAGCTACCCATCTACTGGCACCCGATGCGGAACCGGGTGTCCCGATACGCCAGGGAACCCGTGGCGCGGCCGCTCTCGCGAAGGCATTAGGGTCACTGTGCGTGAGAGCTATCCGCCGGTTCACCATCCACCCGGCCCTGCCTGAAGCCCTCGACCCGCTGCGCGCGCTGATGCTCAACCTGCGCTGGTCCTGGCACCCGGCGACGCGGAGCCTGTTCGCGTCGATCGACCCGGCGAACGCCGAGCTCGCCGAGCAGGACCCGGTTGCCCTGCTGGGCAAGGTGCCGCAGGACCGGCTGACCGCGCTGGCCGGCGATCCCGGCTTCCTCGGGCGGCTCTCGGCCGCTAGCGCTGATCTGGCCGACTACCTGTCGGAGCCGCGCTGGTACCAGGCTGAGTCGGCCGGCGGCCAGATGCCGGCCGCGATCGCGTACTTCTCGCCCGAGTACGGGGTCACCGCGGCACTGCCGCAGTACTCCGGCGGTCTCGGGATCCTGGCGGGCGATCACCTGAAGGCGGCCAGCGACCTCGGCGTGCCGCTGATCGGGGTCGGCCTGCTGTACCGGCACGGGTACTTCACCCAGTCGCTGTCGCCTGAGGGCTGGCAGGCCGAGCGCTATCCGGCCTCCGACCCGAACGGCCTGCCCCTGACCATGCTGCGCGACGGCGGCGGCAGCCCGGTCAGGATCGAGGTCGCGCTCGCCGACGGGGCGGTGCTGGCGGCGCAGGTCTGGGTGGCGCAGGTCGGCCGGGTTCCGCTGCTGCTGCTCGACTCCTATGTCGAGGAGAACGGCCCGGATCTGCGGGAGGTGACCGACCGGCTGTATGGCGGCGGTACCGACCACCGGCTCGCGCAGGAACTGCTCCTTGGCATCGGCGGCGTCCGCGCGGTGCGGGCCTACTGCGCTATCACCGGGCATCCCGAGCCCGAGGTCTTCCACACCAACGAGGGCCACGCGGGCTTCCTCGGCCTGGAGCGCATCCGCGAGTACACCAGGGACGGGCTGAGCTTCGACGAGGCACTCGAGCTGAGCCGGGCGGGCACCGTCTTCACCACGCACACGCCGGTGCCGGCCGGGATCGACAGGTTCCCGCGCGACCTGGTGGCCCGGCAGTTCGCTGCCGCCGGAGCCAGCGGCTGGGGAGACGGTGGCGGCGGCGGCGCGGAGCCGGGCCTGCCGCTGGACCGGATCCTGGACCTCGGTGCCGAGACCTTTGACGGCGGCGATCCCGGCGTCTTCAACATGGCGGTCATGGGCATGCGGCTGGCCCAGCGGGTCAACGGCGTCAGCAAGCTGCATGGCTCGGTGTCCCGGCAGATGTTCTCCGGGCTGTGGCCGGGATTCGACGTGGCCGACGTGCCGATCTCGTCGGTGACGAACGGCGTGCACGCGCCGACCTGGGTCGCGCCGGAGCTGGTCGACCTGGTGGCGGGCGCGGCCGGGCCGGAAGCAGGCGGCCTGGCCGGCGACGGGGTGGCCGGCGACGGGCCGTGGCGGGTCGCCGACCCGGCTGACGCGCCGATGTTCTGGGACCAGGCGGCCGCGGACGCAGGCCGCATCTGGGCGCTGCGGCGCCTGCTGCGGGCCCGGCTGGTCGCGGAGGCGCGGCGGAGGCTGCGCGCGTCCTGGCGGCAGCGCGGCGCATCCGACGCCGAGCTGATCTGGATCGACAGCGTCCTCGACGACGACATTCTGACGATCGGCTTCGCCCGCCGGGTGCCGTCCTACAAGCGGCTGACGATGATGCTGCACGACCCGGCGCGGCTGACCGCGCTGCTGCTTGACCCCGACCGGCCGGTGCAGATCGTGGTCGCCGGCAAGGCGCACCCGGCCGACGACGGCGGCAAGCAGCTCATTCAGCAGCTGGTCCGATTCGCCGACCATCCCGAGGTGCGCCACAGGATCGTGTTCCTGCCCGACTACGACATGGCGATGGCCAGGACCCTGGTCCAGGGCTGTGACGTCTGGCTGAACAACCCGCTGCGCCCGCTGGAGGCCTGCGGCACGTCCGGGATGAAGGCGGCCCTGAACGGCGGCCTGAACCTGTCCGTGCTGGACGGCTGGTGGGATGAGTGGTTCGACGGCCAGAACGGCTGGGCCATCCCGTCCGCCGACGGCGTGCCCGACCCGGCCCGCCGGGACGAGCTCGAGGCGGCAGCGCTGTATGACCTGATCAGCAAGTCGGTGGCGCCGCTGTTCTACGACACCAGCGCCAGCGGCCTTCCGGCGCGGTGGCTGGAGATGATCTCGCATACGCTGCGCGGCCTCGGCCCGCGGGCGCTGGCGACAAGGATGGTCAGGCAGTACGTGGCCGAGCTGTACGCGCCGGCCGCGCAGTCGTCGCGGACGCTCGCCGCCCCCGAGGCGCCCGGTGCCGGCGCTGTGGCGGCCGAGCCGTTTGGCGGAGCGCGCGATCTGGCGGCCTGGAAGCAGCGAGTGACCGCGGCCTGGCCTGGCGTCCGCATCGAGCACGTGGAGGCTGACGACGGCGACCTCAGCCCTGGCGGCCGCCT
>Ga0302326_10016358_pt1 | contig 15531 bp, 16 predicted proteins | sample Palsa_T0_3_FD_202264 | JGI IMG/M metagenome (GOLD analysis project Ga0302326, IMG submission 202264) | Peat permafrost microbial communities from Stordalen Mire near Abisko, Sweden - Palsa_T0_3 | ecosystem: Environmental > Terrestrial > Soil > Palsa > Peat permafrost | place: Sweden: Abisko...
GTCCAAAAGTACTATTTTAACCAATGGGTAAACGCTTTTGTCTCTCCAGATGGCCGTGTGTACTCCGAAGCCGGATATTGGGGATGTAATTATGCTTTAAGGTAGTACCGAACTAAATTACCGGTTCGATCAATTGCGGAACTATATCTTCCGAGGCGATGTCCCTGACGCCGGCCGGCGTCTCCAACTGGGCTCCTTGTTGAGTGAGGATTGCGTGAATCGTCTGAGCGCATGAATCGCCCGGCCGTAGGTCGCCACGGCGCTTGCGGAGAGCAGCGAACCGGGCGGCTGATTCATGAAGGGCATAAACTTGTCCGGAAAGCCGGGCATGGTGCACCCAATGCAGATCCCGCCGACGTTGGGGCATCCGCCAATCCCTCCCATCCAACCGCGCTTGCCCACGTTGCATTGGACGACCGGCCCCCAGCAACCCAGCTTCACGATGCATTGAATCGCGCCATATTCCTCGGCAAACTCCGCCTGCTCGTAATAGCCACCGCGGTCGCATCCCTCATGGACCGTTTGCCCGAACAGCCAGGTGGGCCGCAGTGCATCATCGAGGGGAATCATCGGCGCTTTCCCAGCCACCATATTTAAGAGATACAGGAGAGTCTCCGTCATGTTATCGGGCTGGACCGGGCATCCCGGCACGCACACGATGGGGATATCCGCTTTCGATTTCCATTTCCAACCGAGGTAATCCGCGAGCCCCATGCAACCGGTTGGGTTTCCCTCCATCGCGTGGATGCCGCCGTAGGTCGCGCACGTTCCTGCCGCCACCACGGCCCAGGCGTTGGGCGCCAGCCGGTCGATCCAATCGCAGGTAGGAATCGGCTGGCCGGTCTTCTGGTCCGTGCCAAACGCGGCCCAGTAACCCTCGCTTTTGTTTTTCTCGTTGGGGATGGAGCCTTCGATCACCAGAATAAACGGCGAAAGTTTTCCTTCAGCCGCCCGATGAAACGTCTTCATGAACTCTCCGCCGTTTTCGTAGGCGAGAAACGGATTATGCAGCTTCATCCTGGGGACAAACGGAAGCGCGCCGAAAATAAGGTCTTCGAGGCTCGGTTGGGTTGCCGCGGTCATGGAAATGGTGTCCCCATCGCAGCCCAGGCCGGCGGTGATCCATAGCACATCGATGTCGGTTATCGCATCCATCGTGCGGATCTCTCCTGTGGCTTTAGACCTGTGACGCTAGAGCATTCGCCGTCCATGGTCGCCATTGTGCGAAATTGTACCGAACCCCCATTCGCCTGTCGCGGGTTTCTTGTGTCCAGGCTCAGCGGAAGACAACTCAGGGCAGCCTGTGCCATATAGAACCACCTCTACATTTGCCGGGAGGCCATGTTAAAGAAGATCGAAAACTTGATTTTTACAGAGAAGCGCCTGCGCTTTGTCGCCATCCAAAGGACGCGAAAAGTAATAGCCCTGGCCAAACTCGCAGTTGAGGCTTTTGAGGTAGCGCAACTCCTCAATCGTTTCGGTTCCCTCGGCGATGACATCCATTCCGAGATTCTGCGCCAAGCCGACAATCGTGCGCACGATGGCGCGTTTTTCCGGATCGCTCTCCAGCTTGCTGACAAAGGAACGGTCGATTTTGAGAGTGTCAATGGGAAAGCGCCGCAAGTAGCTGAGCGATGAATAGCCCGTCCCAAAGTCGTCAATGCTGATGCGGACGCCCAATTCCTTCACTTCGCGGATCACTTTAATGGATCGCTCCGCATCGCCCATGGTTACGCTCTCGGTAATTTCGAGCTTGATCGACGCAGGGTCGACATGGGACTCCGACAGGGCCTTTTTCACGCACGCGACAAAGTCACTTTGAGCGAACTGCCGGCCCGAAATGTTCACGCTCATCCTCAGCATCGGCTCCTGAGGGTATTCCAGGTGCCAACGGTGAAGTTGTTCGCAGGATTTTACGAGGATCCATTCTCCGAGGGGAACAATTAGACCCATCTCTTCGGTTACGCTGATGAACTCTTGGGGCGTAACAATTCCCACACCGGGACGTTGCCAGCGCACCAGAGCCTCAAACCCTGCAATCCTCCCGGTCTGCAGGGAAACGATCGGTTGGTAATAGACGCGAAATTCCTCCCGATCGACGGCCCTTCGCAAATCGGTTTCCAGCCTGAGGCGGTCGATGGCCTGCTCGTGCATTTCCTGATCGAAAACCTCACAACGCGCTCTACCCCGCGCCTTGGCGCGATACATGGCCGTGTCCGCATCGCGGAGTAGATCCGTTGCGCTGGCATGGAGGGAATTGGCGGCGATGCCGATGCTGACGCTGGTAAAAATGTCCTGTCCGCATATCAAAAACGGTTCCTTAAAGGAATTCTGGATTCTTTCCGCCACGCGAACGCCGTCACTGGGATTCCGGATATCGTCGAGGAGGACGGTGAACTCGTCGCCACCGATGCGGGCTACGGTGTCATCCTTGGTGTTCCAGTCCGGATTGAACGTGACCACCGGCCTGCAAACTACATCCTCTAACCGCAGACTATGCAAAATACGGTCGGAGACCTGAATGATCAGCTCGTCTCCCGCCTGATGTCCGAGGCTGTCGTTCACGATTTTAAAGCGGTCGATGTCGATAAAAAGCACGGCAAACTTGTAGTCCTTATGCCGTTTGGCCCGGGCAATGGCTCGTTCCAGGCGATCCACAAATAGCGCGCGGTTCGGGAGGTCGGTCAGAGAATCGTGGTAGGCGCCGTGTAAGAGCTTTTCTTGCGCCTGCACCAGAGCCTGTTCGGCATTCTTTAGATCGGTAATATCAAAACCCACGCCATGAATGGCGCAAGGCCGGCCGTCCTCGCTGCGGATCATTTTGGCTTCGCATTGAAACCACACCACACGGCCATCACGCGCGATCACACGGTAGGCGGATTTTAGAGGCTTGCCGGAAAGAAACATTTCCGCGGCTTCCGTGCTCCATCTGGCTTTATCGTCCGGGTGGATGTGCTCGTACCAGCGGATGGGATCTTGCAGCCATTCGCTCTGCGAGAATCCCAGAGATGCCTCGATCTGGGGACTCACGTAGGCATCGCCGATGCCTTTATCCAGGGAAGCCATGAAAACAACGGCGGGGAGTTGCTCAACGAGCACCCGGTATCGATCTTCCTCCGTCAGGGAATTGAGAGCCTCGGGATGACCCACGAGGGATTTTGGACTCGCAACCCCGTTCTGAAAGAACACATCCGCCAAGGCCTTGAGGATATCCTCAGCATCGGCCAGATTCGGTTGGCGCGATTCGGGGGAGGAAGCGAGCTCTTGCAGCAAACCGATCTGTCTTGAAGCTTCACCCATGATCCGCTTCCTTGCTGAAGGGGCGCCGAGTATTGAATGGGTTTTCGTTGCACTCCGCCAAGAATGCCCCATCCACCCGGTCCTAATAACCAAAAGTTCCCTATTTAGGCACCCGTGCACTTTCGCGCCGGGACCATAGCCAGGCATTCGAGACGCATAGCAAAATCATGGCATGAAATCGGGCGTTTTGCGCAATCGGCGCCGGGTCTGGCGTCCATTCCAGCAACAGCCGATCGGTGCATTGCTTTCAGCGGTAATCTCAGTCGAAGGGTTGACACCTTCTCGCGCCAACCAGTAGACTCGAAATCCATTTACCGGAGAGGAAAGAGATAAACGGATGCTGCTGCAGCGCGATTTTGTGGGTTACATGGCCGCCGAAGTCACCAAGCGCCTCATTGAAAAGAAGATGATCGAGACCCCCGCCCCCGCCGTGCTTACCGAGCAGATTCGGCTGAAGATGGCCGAGGAATTGGGCATTGAAGACCGCATCAATGAAGAGGTCCGCGAGATCCTCAACCAGCACGCCGAGGAGATGCGTCGCACGGGCGTTTCCTACCAGGAGATGTACAAAAAGGTGAAAGGCGAACTGGCGCGGCAGCGCAAGCTGATCTTGCGCTGAACTTTGCCGACGGAGTATGGGAGAGAACAGGGAATGCGATTGAGCCGTGAAAAAACCGTGCGCTTGTCACACGTGGTTACCGACGTGCTCGTCGGCAGCGACCAGGTGGAATTCGTGGAAGACCGCTCCACCATCCGCCAGAGCGTCGTGGAGATTATCACCGGCCTGCTCAAGGAAGAGGAGGCGGTGGACACGCAGGTGCGCACGAAAATCTCTTCCCAGAAGAAGGAAATTGTGGAAGGCAGCGAAGAGTGGGACGTGCTCTACCGCAAATATTACGCCGAAGAACTCCGCCGCATGGGTATTGCTCACCAGCCCAGCACGTAAAGCCACCGCGGTTCCCCTGCTGTATTCCAATGGGCTATTCCAGAGCCTGGGCGCGTTCGTCCGTTCAGAACAAAAAAAGAGGGCGCCCCGAACGCCGGAACACCCCCAATCATATTTTCTCGCCCAGTTTTATTGCTGCGGGTCGGATGACGGATCGGATGACGACCCGGACGAATCGTCGGGGCGCTTCTTCAGAGTGGGCCGGTCCGGATCGTCGGACGGGTCGCCGCTGGCCGAAGTGCCGGAGCCGCCGGAGCTAGCCGTGGGGTTTTGCGGATCGGTGCGCGTGCGCAGCGTGGGCCGGTCTTTGTCGTTCTTGCCGCTCTGGAGCTTGTTGCGGTTAGTGATGCCTTGCAGGCGGGCTTTCACCATGTCGAACTCGGAAGTGGTGACGATATACTCGTCGCGCGCGGGCAGAACGTCGCCAATCTCCTTCTGAATGGCCTCCACGCGCTCGGGAGTCGGCGGGTGCGTGGAAAACAGCTTGGGGATCGTACCGGGCTGCTTCTTTTCTTCCGCTTCGATTTTCTCGAAGAAGGTCACGAAAGCGTTGGGATCGTACCCGGCCTTATACATGTATTGCAGGCCCAGATAATCGGCTTCGCGTTCGTGCTCGCGCGAAAATTGCAAAAACGACAGAGGAATCGCGAAATTCAATCCCTGGTATAGCCCATACCCCGCCCAGCCGCCCGGCCCCAGCATGATCAGCGGAATGCTGGCCAGGTTTACCAGCTCGCCCTTGGTGGCGTCCTTGGTGCCGTGGCGCGCGGCCACGTGGGCGATCTCATGGGCCATCACGCCGGCAAGTTCGGCCTCGGAGTCGGCGCGCAGAATCAGGCCACTATTCACGTAGAAGAAGCCCCCGGGCAGGGCCATGGCGTTCACCACGTCAGTGTCGATCACCTTGATGGTGAAAGGCACCTTGGCGTCGGAGTTGCGGACCAGATTTTGTCCCACGCGGTTGACGTACTCGGTCACGATCGGGTCGTCGACCATTTTCGACGAGCGCTCGACTTCCTGCGCCAGGCTCTTGCCCAGGGCGATCTCGCGCTCCAGCGAATAGAAGTTGACCCCGTTGCCGACTTTGCGGTTTCCGATGGCATTCACGTCATCCTCGGAACCGGCCTTGACGTTGGGATCGTCCTTTTGCGGAACCGGCGTTGTATCCACCGGCGTGGTGCTTTGCTGAGCCGCGGGAGGATTCGGTGTATTGGACGGAGGCGGCGCGGGTTGCGACGGCGCCTGGGAGGACGGAGCGGACGGTGCGTCCGGCGGAGGCGGCGCAGGCTGGCTGGGCGCCTGCGAAAAGGCCCAACCGGGCATCATCAACAGGGCGGAAAGCGCCAGGGGAGCAACCCGTTTGGCGATGGGCGCACTCGGAAAAAAATTCGTGCGGAACTGCTTCGCAGGCTGGGTCATGGCAGGCATCCCTCCGCTTCCACGGTTCGAAACTTGAGTATACACCCGGGCATGCAACAATATACTCGCTTTGATGGCGCGAGTGCCGCAGGGGTTTCCCGGCGCCTCGCGGCCCTCTTGCCGGAACCTGTCTCGATATAGGAAAGCGTGCCGGGGAGTTGCATTGACACCCCCGGCGGGATGCCTCTAGATTGAATTGCAACCATGTCCCAACGACGAATTCAGGTGGGCCAGCTATGGACGAAAGTCGATAGCAACGAGGTGTTTCTGGTCACGCGTCTCTACACCGAGGCCCTGGCGACGATTGCAGTCCTGCGGCGCACGGGGGCGGAAAGCGAGGGTACGGTAAAGGTAAAGATTGAGCGCACGGGCGCCGGACAATCGCTGCCCGGATTCTCGATGGCCCACGAAACCGAAGAGATCTAGCCTCGCTAGACCGAACGCACGGGCAGGTCCACCACATCCTCGGCCTGCATGATTTCCTTGCATAAAAACGGCTCCGCGAATTCCACCCCGATCATCTCCCCATAAAAGCGCGCCGTCATATCCACCTGTTGTGCAAGACGATCGAGCGGTATGTAGACCTTGGAGCGCCGGTCGCGCGCTTTGGGACGGAACTGCGAGCCGTAGGCCATGATGGCGCGGTGCCGCCGGGAAAATTCTCGCGTGATATCCACGGCGAACGATGGACGGACGGTACGGTCGTAGGTCGTCGAGTAGAGGATCTTGAACGGCCGGAAGGCCTCTCCCTCCATTTCCAGACGCTTCAAGCCCGCCAGGAAGCAGGCTTCGTAGCCGAGCCGCGCTGCCGTGTAATGGTCGGGATGGCGGCCCTCCCAGTAGGGAAGGATTACCGTATGCGGACGCAGCGCGCGGATGCGCCGCGCCAGGGCCATCTTGTAGTCCATGCGCATTTCCAGGCGCGCATCCGGCAGGCCCAGGTTCTCGCGGTGCGCCGCGCCCAGGATGCGCGCCGCAACGGCGGCTTCGCGCCTGCGGATCTCCATCGATCCGCGCGTGCCCATTTCGCCTTCGGTCAAGTCCAGGATGCCCACGCGGCGGCCGCGGCGCGCCATCTTGATCAGCGTGCCTCCGCAGGTAAGTTCCACGTCGTCGGGGTGCGCGGCGATGGCTAGCAGGTCGAGTTTCATCGTGCCTCCGGAGCAGTATGCGCGGTCTCGATTCTAGGCGGCGCGCGCGCCGCACGTCAAAGACCGAGGCGAGCCCGGCGGAGGCCGGGACGAAGGGAAATGCCCAGGCGCGAAAAGCCATTTCACGCGGCGACCTTCGGCGCTTTACTATGTAGGTTTGGCTGGCAGGCAGTTCGCTCCGTCGTTCCGGTTGGAGCCAACCTAATCGTGAGGAGGAAACTCTATTGAGCGCAGGCGCACTGGAAGGGCAGGTGGCGCTGGTTACCGGCGCGGGGCGGCGTCTGGGGCGCGCCGTTGCGCTGGCGCTGGCGGCGGAGGGCGCGCGAATCGTGGTTCATTACCGGCGTTCGGAGTCCGAAGCGCGCGAAGTCGCCGCGGAAATTGTGCGCAGCGGCGGGGAAGCGATCTGCCTGCAGGCGGAGCTGGCGCACAACGACGAGATCGATCGCCTGTTCACCGCCGCCGAAAAGCATTTCCAACGGCTGGACATTCTCATCAACAATGCCGGAGTATTTCAGGCCACGCCGCTGGCGGACACAACAGAAGCGCAGTGGGACAACGTGCTGGGTTCGAACGTGAAGGCGCAGTTTTTCTGCGCGCAACGCGCGGCCGCGCTGCTGCGGCAGAGCGGACGCGGCAGAATCGTCAATTTCGCGTCCCTGGGCGGTTTGCTGGCGTGGCCGAAATACACCGCTTACAGCGTGTCCAAGGCGGGTGTGATCATGCTCACGCGCTGCCTGGCGCGCGCGCTGGGGCCGGAAATTACCGTGAACGCCATCGCTCCGGGTACCATCTCTTTTCCCCAAGACGCGCCGGAACTGGCCGCGGCTTACATCCGCAGCGCTCCGCTGGCCCGCACGGGAACGCCCCAGGATATCGTCGCGGCGGTGCTGTACCTGGTCCATGCCGCGTTTGTGACCGGACAGGTCATGGTGGTGGATGGCGGCCGGTCGATTCCCACATGAGGTTTCGCGCGAGGCCATGCCCAGGCGCAGAAGACTCGGAGTGCGTGCGAAGGAGTGAAAATGGCGGATAGCCCGGTTGCGAAGTCGGTTGCCAATCGTCCCTTGCGGATTCTGGGAATTTGCGGAAGCACACGGGAGCACTCCCGCTCGGCCCTGGCGGTGAAGCTGTGCCTGGAGATGGCCGCGCAGCGCGGCGGCGAAGGGCGCATCCTCGATCTGCGCGCCACGGAGCTGCCGCTGTATCGCCCGGACCGCGAAGCCAGCTCCGACCATCTGACCAAGGCCAGCGCCGACGTGGATTGGGCCGACGCCATGATCCTGGCGACACCCGACTATCACGGCTCGATGTCCGGCGTGATGAAAAATTTCCTGGATTATTACTGGGAAGAGTTTGCCGGCAAACTCTTCGGATACATCTGCACTTCGCACGAAAAGGGACTGACGGTGATGGATCACATGCGCACCGTGGTGCGGCAGTGTTATGGCTGGAGCTTGCCCTACGGAGTGTCGCTCGACAGTCGCGCCGATTTCGATGCCGACGATCAGATCAAAAATGCGGCCGTAGAGCGCCGCCTGAAAATGATGGCGCACGATCTGGTGGTCTACGGCGCGGCAATTCGCGGACAATTCCTCGCCGACCTCGCGGGGGAGGAACCCAGCACCTACGCCGCCGCGTATCGTCCCAATCGCTAGGGTCTGCCGGCGAATCTGCCCCGAGCCATGCCTGCGAATCCTTGGCGGCTCAGCTGTGAATCAGACGCGCCACCAGCACGCGGTCGGCGGGAAGAAAATCGTAGCGCGCCAGGTCCGCGCGGCGCGCCCAGACCATGCGCTGAAAGGCCAGGTTTCGCGGCGCGCGAAAAAGCCCGCCAGCCGCGAAAAAAGTGATTTCCAGCCGCGTGGCAAGCTCGGCGTAGAGATGATGGGTGCGGTAGATCTCGGCGCCGATCTCGGCTTCCACGCCGAGCTCCTCGCGCAGCTCGCGGGACAGGGCCGCGCGAGGCGTCTCACTTCGGCGAATTTTCCCTCCGGGAAACTCCCATTTTCCGGCCATGGTATCGCCGGCGCGCCGCTGGCAAATCAGAATGCGCCCATTCTGCTGGATCACCGCAGCGACTACGCGAATCATGACTGTTCTCCCCTGCTGGTAATTGCCGTCAAGCATAGTTCACACGCGCGATATTGCGCCGGCCCCGTGGCCTTGGGATACTGGCGGCATGCACAGCCCCGGGGTCCTGGATCATTTTCACCATCCCCGCAATCAGGGCGATCTGCCCGGCGCCACGGCAACCGTGAATGTAACCAATCCGGTCTGCGGCGACGAGCTGAAACTTGCCGTGCGAATTGCCGACGGGCGCGTGGCGGAGGCCAGGTTTCGCGCGCGTGGCTGCCAGGCGGCCATGGCGTGTTCTTCACTGCTCACGGAAATGATGATCGGGAAAAGCGTCGCGCAGGTCCGTGAAATCACCGCCGAGCAGATCTCCGCCGCCCTGGGTGGTTTGCCGCCGGCCACGCGACATGGCAGCCAATTGGCCGAGGACGCCCTGGACGCCGTGCTCGATCAGATCTGATCCGCCGCGTTCAGCAAAGCCCGGCGCAGTGTCTCCGGGTCATTCAGGTTCAAAAGCACTCCTTCCTCGCCGGTGGCTACCTCGAGCACTTCGGCGGCGTGCGCCCACACCACCGCGCGCGCGCCTTGCTTCGCGGGAGCGGCGAGCAGTTCGCCGAAGAGCCGTTGCGCAAAGATCACCGGATGGCCGCGCTTGCCGCCAAAGGTGGGGAGGACAATGGCGCGGCCGGAGCGATAAAACTCGGCCGCGAGTTTTTCCACCAATGCAACGCTGATGAGCGGATGGTCCACCAGGAAGAGCATAATCCCATCGATCGCGTCCGGCGGCAGGCTGCGGATGGCCGCCTGGATCGAAGAGAGTTGGCCGCGCTCCCAATCGGGATTGATGACCGTGATTTCGGAATCCAGCGCCGCAGCGGCCGCGATTTTTTCGGGATGAGCCCCCAGCACCACGCGTATGGCGCCAATTCCCGCGGCCCTGGCGGGCGTGCTGCGGGTGATGTCCAGGAGATGCCCGAGGAATGTCTTGCCGCGCAAGGGAAGCAGCGCCTTGGGCGAGCCCATGCGCGACGATTCGCCGGCGGAGAGGATGACGGCGGCGAGCACGCTGGTCTCAGCGGCTCGTGGAGGGCGCGGTGCGGACGCGTTCGGTGGTCTTGTGCGCCAGACCGGTGGCACCGCGCCGCACGGCGATCAACTCCGCGGCAATACTGATGGCGATCTCTTCCGGCGTGAGGGCGCCGATTTCCAGGCCCACCGGGGCGTGCACGCGATCCAGCGCCTCCGGCGCGACGCCCTGGCGTTCCAGCGCCTGATACACGGAATGCACCTTGCGCTTGCTGCCGATCATGCCGATGTAGCGCGCCTGGGTGCCCACGGCCCACTCCAGCACGCGCAAGTCGTCGCGATGCCCGCGCGTGACGATCACCAGGTAATGCGACGCCGCCGGCTGCAGCTTGGCGAAAGCCTCGTCGAAGCTGGTGTAGATCTCCTGGGCCATGGGGAAGCGCTCGCGATTGGCGAACTGCTCGCGGTCGTCCACCACGCACACAACGAAGCCGGCGGCATGCGCCGTCTGCGCCAGGGCCACGGAGATGTGCCCGCCGCCGAAGATGTACAGCATGGGCTGCGGGAGAATTGGTTCGACGAAAACCTCCAGCGTGCCGCCGCAGATTAGCCCGTTATCGTAGCTGGCCTCATTGTTGAGGTTGAAGGTCATCTTGCGGGGGGCCTCCGAGCGAAGCACTTCCTTGGCCGCGGCCCAGACCTCCGCCTCGACGCACCCTCCGCCGATGGTTCCGGCGATGGAGCCGTCCTCGCGAACCAGCATGCGGGAGCTCTCGAAGCTCGGTATCGAGCCGTTAGTGTGCACAATGGTGGCTAGCACACCGCGTTTGCCTTCGCGACGCAGGCGGATGACTTCTTCAAAGAGGTCCATGGGATTTGGCGTAACGCCCTGCCAGCAAGGGTACGGCGCGTGCCGGCAGGTGTCAATCTTTGCCGGGACGTGGGTATCGGCCCGGTTTTCAATAGCGCGGTCTTATCGGGACCTATCCGGCTTTCGATGCGCTGGGCCGGTCCGGGAATAACTCCCGTCGGGCTAGGTCTTTATGGTTGAGCTTTTTTTCGCAATGAGATGATCGATCTGCTCGCTGTCCATCGGCCTGGAGAAGAAGAAGCCCTGCCCGAAATCGCAGTCCAGGGCCTTCAGATGCGCTATTTCGTCGGCCGTCTCGGCCCCCTCGGCGACCACATCCATCCCCAGGTTCCGCGCCAGGCTCATGATCGTACGCACGATTTCGAGATTTTCCGGATTACTCGCCAGGTTCTTCACGAACGAGCGGTCGATCTTGAGTGTGTCCATGGGAAACCGGCGCAGGTAACTCAAAGACGAATATCCCGTCCCAAAATCGTCGATGCTGAGCCGGACGCCGAGCTTCTTCAGCCCGGTGACCACTCGAATCGTTCTGTCGGCATCGTCCATCGTTACGGTCTCGGTAACTTCCAGCTTGATGGCGGTCGGATCGACCTGCGTCTCTCGCAATATCTTTTCCACCTGTTCCACGATGTCGGGATGCTTGAATTGGCGCGCCGAAACGTTCACGCTCATCGTCAGGTGGGGCTCCCCCGGATTCGCGAGGTGCCAGCGGTGCGCCTGCTCGCAGGCTTTTCTCAGCACCCAGTTTCCGAGGAACACGATCAGTCCCATCTCCTCGGCCACGCCGATGAATTCCGACGGCAGGACGATTCCCACTCCCGGGCGATCCCAACGCACCAGGGCCTCAAATCCGGCAATATTGCCGCTGGCCAGCAAAATGATCGGCTGGTAATAAACCCGGAACTCCTCCCGCTCCAGCGCGCGCCGCAGATCCGTTTCCAGTTTGAGGCGCCCGACGGCCTGATCGTGGGTCGTCTGATCGAAGACTTCGCACCGCGCCTTTCCCTGAGTCTTCGCGCGATACATGGCGATGTCGGAATCCCGCAGCACATCCGCCGCCGACGCGTAAGACTGTGTGCTGGCTGCGATGCCGATGCTTGCCGTGATGAAAACCTCCTGCCCGGCAATCAAAAAGGGTTCGGCCAGGGACTGTTGGATTCGCGCGGCCACGCGGATGCTGTCGGTCGGACTGTGAAGATCGTCCAGAAGCACTGTAAATTCGTCGCCGCCGAGCCGCGCCAGGGTATCGTCCTTGGTGCTCCATTCCTCGGCGAGGCGATTGGCGTCCGCAGGCCTCGCAACCATGTCCTCCAGCCGCAGCGAGTGCAAAATGCGCCTGGACACCTCGACGATGAGTTGGTCTCCGGCATGATGTCCCAGGCTGTCGTTCACGATCTTGAAGCGGTCAATGTCGATGAAGAGCACCGCAAACCGGTAATCCTGGTGCCGGTTCGAGCGCGCCACCGTTCTCTGCAGCCGGTCCAGGAACAACGCCCGGTTGGGCAGATTGGTGAGGGAGTCGTGAAAGGCATCGTGTACCAGTTTCTCCTGCGCCCGCTTGAGTTCGGTAATGTCTTTGAGAATGGCAAGCATGCATACCTGCCCGCCCACATCGATGATCTCGGCGGACTCCTGGCCGATGCGCTTTTCGCCGGACTTGGTATTAAATCCAATCTCCGCATCCCGAATACGCCCATGCTCGGCCAAAGTATCCATCAGGCGGGCTCGTTCTTCCGGATAGGTCCAAAAGTTCAGTTCCGAGGCCGTGAAGCCGATGACCTCTTCCCGCCGAAAACCGGTGACCTGCAGGAAACTCTCGTTCACGCTGACGTAGCGCTGTTCGGGGATGCTTGCGATGGCAATGGGCTCGGGATTGGCATTGAAGGCCTTAAAAAAGCGGTCTTCCGCCCTTCTGCGTTCCGCCACGTCTTGCGCGCTTTCCACTTCCATCCGGACCATTTCGATCTCCGCGCCCACGAACGCCCCGATGGTCGCAATCGAGGCGATTTCGCGCGCGGTATATTCATGAGGCTTGCGGTTTTGTAGATTGATCACTCCCACGGCGCGTCCGCGAGTGAGGATCGGTACCGACAAGAAGGATTCAAATTGGTCTTCTGGCAGATCATTAAAAACCTTGAAGCGCGGATCCTTCCATGCATTCAATCCAATCGCCACCGTTTGCCGGTGCTCGGCAACCCAACCGGTGATCCCCTCTCCGACTTTCAGCGTCAGACGATTGAGGATTTCCTGGCGGGAGTTCTTGGAGGCCCTCAGCACCAGATCCTCTCCCTCGCGCACATAAACAAAACACGAATCGCTCTCCACTAAACTGGTGGCGAAGACCACGAGTTTGTCGAGGATTTCGTGCAGCGGGGCCAGGTGCGCGCGAGTTGCCAGGTCGTCCAGAAAATTGAGTGTCGGTTCGTCACTTGCCCGGTCTTCCGGTTTCTTGTGTGTCATAGGGTAGGGAGTCCAGCCAGCCAGGAGTCCAGGACTTCCGACTGGTCTTTTGGTAGATCGAGAAACGATACGCCCATGCCGATCTGCTCTCGGAGGTAGAGAACCTTTCCCTTGGTCGCGAAGGTGCCGCGATCGTGGAAAATGTAGAGGTCCAGGGAGGTTCCCACCGGGAGGGTGTTCGGGCTATCGATGTAGCAGCCTTTGCTGCTGATCTGCGTAATTCTTCCTCTAATGCACGTCTCTGTTGCGCTGTCAGTGACTTCCGCAAAGGCAGCGACGGTATAGCGTGGCACCGTGCGTTGCTCGGTGAAGGTCGTACTGGAGGCAAGCGGTGAAGCGTGGGGGTGCCGCAACATGATAACCACCTCAGACATAGCAAGGTTGCCATACACGATTTGACCCGCGCCAGAGCCATTCAGCCGCGCTGTGCCGAAACAGGAATCGACCGCATGGACACATTGGCGCTCTCTCCCTTGGAGCAACGAATTTGCCGCCGGCCTGGTCCCCAGCCAGATCGACGTAGTTCCGGCGGCCAACTCCCGGGAAACGCATGCGCGGTAGCTAGCCCACGGTCCGGCAGGAGGACCGGCCAGCCAGGAGGGGCGGCGATGGGCAGGGGCAAAAAAATACCCCCGATGCCATCGTCGGGCATCGGGGGTATTGGAGGAGAATCGCTGCCTGGGAGCTACTCGCCGCCGCCCGTTGATGCGGGGGCCGGGGCGCCCTTAGTCTTGGACTTGTCCCTGTCGGAGGCACCCTCGCCGTACAGACCGTCGGGGTCCTTCTGGCAGAAGTTGCACTGGTATTGGTCCTTCGCGCTGGGGGCGATGATGTGCGCCCTGTCGTTGGTGTTGCACATTTCCGGTTGGATGTAGTCGTCCGCCGGAGCGATGGAAGTGTGGCGGGGAATGATCACCCATGGCTTGGTGAACATGACCGGATCCTCCACGGTGGCTTCATAGGTAAGGTCGTTGCCCTTGCGTGTGAAGCGCTCGATCACGTGCTCTTTGTCGCTGTGAATGTTGGAGTAGATGTCTTGCCCGCCGACGCCTCCGGCCAGCCACGTCTCATCGTTCAGGCCAACAGTATCCACCACCAGGGAATCGCCTTCCCAGTGGCCGATGGAGTGCCCGAAGTAGGAGGTGTCCAGATCATCGGGATGTTTGCGGCCATCCGTGTAGATGATGCGATACTCGGGACCGGGCGCCGATTCATAGAGCAGCGCGACGTAGTTGTCGTTCTGCACGATCTGCACGATGCCCACGCCCGCGCGGGGAACGCCCAGCGGCTTGCAGGACATCTGCGGATCGTCGGGGCTGGTTCCGCCGTAGTCTCTCGCGGCAATCGCGTTTACCTTGGCCATGTACTCGGGCTTATAGGAAGGCTGATCGGGATGCTGCTTCAGATGGGCTCCATCGTCCGGGTGCCCTCCGCCGCCTTCGGCTCCCGCGTAGTCATAAAAGATCGATCCGTCGGTGGTCTTGGTGAGAACTTTTTCATCCGGCGCCGCCTGGGAAATTCCGGAAATGAATCCGGCATAGAATCCCGTCAAATCTGGATGCCCGCTGGCGGTTCGCGGCGTCGGCGCCGCCGCCGGGTTCGCGCCGCCCCGTTGAGCGGCGGAAATGGAAATCATCGACAACGACAACATCGCCGCGAGGGCAAAAGCGGCCACGCTATAACCGATAAAACGAGATTTCATAAACTCCAATCCTCCTCAAGGGGGCCGGAACAAACAGAGACCGCCGCGCATGAATATACAGGGAAATTTCCGATTGTCCCTCTATTTTTCTTATACACGGCGTCCCGTCAATTCACAATAGACACGAAGGCACAGTACTCCCATACCCAGCTCCCATATAGGGTCGCCCGAGAAATGTGCAGGAGATCGCGAAGGAGATTGTTTGGTCCCGGCGCCTGGTAGGCGCCGGGATCAAACGGAGGGACTAAAGACTTACGTTTCGGAGCTACTCCCCGCCACCGGCTCGCTGCGGCAGCGTTTTCGATCGGGCCTGGTCGTCTGCCGAAGCTCCCTGACCGTAGACGTTGTCGGAGTCTTTCTGGCACCAGTTGCACTGGTAGTGGTCTTTGTCACTGGGCTGAATGAAGTGGGGCTTGTCGTTATTGAGGCACATTTGCGGCTGAATGTAGTCGCTGTCGCCGGCAATCTGCGCATGGCGTGGAGTGATCACCCACGGTTTCGTGAACATCACCGGATCTTCCACCGTGGCCTCGTAGGTAAGCTGATCGCCCTTACGCGTCCAGTGCTCCACCACGTGCTC
>Ga0302326_10016363_pt1 | contig 15529 bp, 16 predicted proteins | sample Palsa_T0_3_FD_202264 | JGI IMG/M metagenome (GOLD analysis project Ga0302326, IMG submission 202264) | Peat permafrost microbial communities from Stordalen Mire near Abisko, Sweden - Palsa_T0_3 | ecosystem: Environmental > Terrestrial > Soil > Palsa > Peat permafrost | place: Sweden: Abisko...
AGTCGGCGGGGTTCTGTCGAACGGCGTTTTTGAACGCGCCGGCGGCGTCGGTGTAATCCCCCTGGTCATACAGTTCCATCCCCTTGGCCCGCGACTCTTTGGAATAGGTGATGATGTCCGAGCAGCCACCCAGCGCAACCAATGCGCCAATGACAATCGGAGCGCCAACAAAAATTCGAAACGAAATTGAAGTGAAACTTCTCACGGCTACCTCCCTGTAGCAAGGGTTTCCATTGCTCGCATTGCGCAAGCGCAAAAACTGCCTGACGGGACGTAAAATAACGTCGAGTTGGAAATTTGCAAGGGGAGGGCGGAGAGGGCGGAGAGAACGAAAAATCCGAATGACGAAACCAGAAACCAGAATCAATGAATCAAACCCGAATGACGAATGACCGAATGACGTCTCTCAAAGACCGCATCGGCTGGTGCGGGTGGACTTCTAACTCCCGTTTCGTCATTCAGTCATTCGTCATTCGGGTTTGATTCGGTGATTCTGGTTTCGTCATTCGGACTTTCCTGAACCCCGAACCCTGACCCCTGACCCCTCCGTTTGCCGGATCGCGCCGACATTCATATGATCCGTCCCACATGCCGCTGGGATTAGTCGAACAGGTTGGGTTTCGCGCCACGCTGACGTTAGCGGGGTTGGGAGACTTCTTCACCTTCGTCGGGCAGACGTTTCGCTGGCTCGCGACGACTCTGCTGCGCGCCAAGACGATTCGGCTGTTGCTGCCGCAGGCGTTTGAGGTGGGTGTCAAATCCGTTCCGGTGGTGGCGATCACCGGCGCCTTCATCGGCATGGTGATGGCGGTTGAAACCGTCACGCAATTCAAAGCCATCGGCCAGGAAAACCGCATGGGCGTGCTGATCAACCTGTCGGTGGTGAAGCAGATCGGTCCCGTGCTCGCCGGCGTCATGCTCGCCGGGCGCGTCGGCGGAGCCCTGACCGCGGAGCTGGGAACGATGAACGTCACCGAGCAACTCGATGCCCTGCGAGTGATGGGCTCGGATCCAATCGCCTATCTCGTGGTGCCACGGTTCGTCGCTTGCGTGCTGCTCACGCCGATCCTGACAATGTATAGCGATTTGTGCGGGGTGATCGGGGGATGGTTTATCTCCTGCTACTTCGAAGGGATCGGCAGCGACGCATATTGGCGCTATTCGGCCATGGGCGTGGGCGCCTGGCAGATCCTCGAAGGAATCATCATGAGCATCTTCTTCGGTGGCATCATTGGAATCGTCAGTTGCTACAAGGGGTTCCATAGCGGCTCAGGGGCAAGCGGAGTCGGACGCGCCTGCACGGAAAGCTTTGTTGCCAGCTTTATTCTCATCATTGTTTCCAACTTCATCTTCGCGGAAGTTTCGCAGGCAATGTATTACAGAATCTACGGCATCCAGGGAATTTTTTGAATATCACGCGATGATCGTCATGCTCCTATTGATCCTCTCATGCCATTGATTGAACTACGCAGCATCGTCAAACGATTCGGGCGGCAGCTCGTTTTGAATCAATTGAATCTGCACGTGGACGAGGGCGAATGTCTTGTCATCGTCGGCGCCAGCGGGAGCGGCAAGAGCGTCATCCTCAAACACATTGTCGGACTGCTCGAACCCGATGAAGGCGAGGTATGGTTCGACGGCAACCGCACTGACGCGCTCAGCGAACGGGATTGGGTGCCGGTGCGAACCCAATTCGGATTCCTCTTTCAGATGGGCGCGCTCTTTGACTCAATGTCGGTTGAGGAGAATATCGCGTTTCCAATGGTCGAGCATTCGAAGCTGTCCCTTGCCGAAATCAACACCCGCGTGGACCACTGGCTGGGATTGGTGGGACTCCCGGAGGTGCGGAAGAAGATGCCCGGCGAGCTCTCGGGCGGACAGCGGAAGCGCGTTGCGCTGGCGCGGGCCATCGCGCTGGAGCCACGCGTCATTCTGTATGACGAGCCGACAACCGGCCTCGATCCGATCCGGGCAGACGTGATCAACGAACTGATTGTGAAGCTGCAGCGGCAATTGAAGGTCACGAGCGTCGTCGTAACCCATGATATGCAAAGCGCATTCAAGGTGGCCACGCGCATCGTCATGCTCTCGGAGGGTAAACTGATTTTCAACGGGAGCGCGGAGGAAATTCAACACACGACCGATCCAGCAGTCCGACGCTTCGTGCTCGGCGAGGCCGACGAACTGGAACTGGCGTCGATCAATAGCCTTTGATGCGACTTGCAACAGTCAAGAGGCCCGCGAGAATCCACATATGTCTCCCCAACGCAGAAATGTCATCGTCGGCGTGGTCGTGCTCGCGGGGCTCTGCGCCCTGGCCTGGATGCTGCTGACATTCGCCGGTGATGCCGCGGGAATCTTCGTCTCCAATGGGCTGACCGTCACGCTGACGACGGACCGTGCCGACGGCCTTGCGCCTGGCTCGCTGGTCTTCTACCGCGGCGTGGACGTGGGGCGCGTGACCAAAGTGCGCCGCATGCCGGACAACGAACACGTGGAGATCGCCTTGGAACTGGATCGCGACCCCCCGTTGCCGCGCAATCTTGTGGGGCTGATCAAAACCAACAGCGCTCTGGGCTCCACCGCCGCCGTCATGCTCGAAGTGGTCGGTCTGCCCGACAAAACCCCGCTGGTTTCAGGCGCCGAGCTGCCCGCAAAATACGTGGGGCTCGAACTGTTTCCGCCGGAATTTGCCCAGGTCGCCCTGGAAATGCACCAGCAGCAGTTGGTTCTCCATCTGGATCAGACGGTTCAGAGCATTCGCGATCAGGCCGTGAAGGTCGGCCTGGTGCTCGATTCGGTGCAGAAGATCGTCTCCGACCCCAAGGTTCAGGACCAGGTTCACCAGGCAATTGCCAATCTCCACGACGCCAGCGAATCGGCGGCGCATGTCACGGCCAAGTTCGAGAAACTCACCGACAAATTTGGCGGTGTCGCCGAAAAATTCGGCGCGGTCGCCGACAACACCAACGGCCATGTCAACGAGATCTCGCGCCAGATCGGCGGCGACACCGAAAAGCTCGGCAAAGTACTCGATCAGTTTCAGGTTGCCGCCACTACGCTCAATACCGGCAAGGGTACCGCCGGCCTGCTCGTGAACGATCCCAAGCTCTACGAGAGTCTCGTTGACACCGTAAAAACGCTCAACGGCACCATCCTCGATCTCAAACGCCTGATTGCCCAGTGGGAACAGGACGGCGTCGCGCTGAAGATGGGGAAGTAGCACGCCGCCGAGAGTCGGCATTTCTTTCGCTCCTTTCCGGGAGCATTCATGAAAAGTTTGCCACAAAGAAAAACCGGCGAGCATGCTCGCCGGCTACACGTGTTCGAATGATATCCTGCGTGGGATTGAACTATGCCGCTTTCACCGTCTTCACGCCGACCAGGAACGGTCGCGCCATCTCAACGATGGCGTCGAACGCGGTCGGATCGCCGATGGCCAGTTCACTGAGCATCTTGCGGTTGAGAACGATGCCGGCCTCGATGAGGGCGGGGATGAAGCGATTGTAGGGAATTCCGCGCTGGCGCACAGCGGCGCTGAGCCGGCTGATCCAGAGCGAGCGGAAATGGCGCTTGCGCTGGTGGCGATCGCGGGTGGCGTAAGCGCCAGCCTTACGGGTGAATTCCAGGGCTTGACGGTATTGGGTTCCCGGGCCGCCGCGGAAGCCGCTGGCTCGCTTGAGAACCCGCTTACGCTTGCGAAGATGCGGCGGACCACCTTTGGTGCGTGGCATGTGTCTGACTCTCTTTCAATTCTGAAATTCTCAGGCGGCCGTCGCGTCGGCTTTCTCGTCACTCTTCTTCTGGGCCGCCAGTGCGCGATCGTGCTCCGTCTTGAGCGGCTTTTTCTTGCTGATGCCCATCAGTTTCCGGAAATTGCGGGCATGACCTTCGGCCATGATCGCGGGGCGGCGCAGCTTCCGCCGCTTGCCCGCCGGCCGAGCGCTCATCAGGTGCGAAGTGAACGAATGATGCCGCTTCAGCTTCCCGGTCTTGGTCACCTTGAACCGCTTGGCCACGCTCTTGTTGGGCTTGAACTTGTAACCCATCACGTTTCCTCGAAAAAAGATCGCCCCTCCATCAGGGGGCGGGGATAGTAACAGGCACGAGCGGAGGAGTCCAGCAAAGTTTAAGTCCCGGTTGCCGTCGCGGGAGCGGGCATCGGCGCGGGCGCGCTCTGAGTCGCCGGTCTTGCGGCGGGCGCCGGTGCGATCGCCGGGCGCGCTCCGGCGGGCAGCGCGGCACGGGCGGGGATGTTCATGCTGCTGCCGGTCTTGGGTTCGGGGGGACGCGCGGTTGCCGGGTTCTTGTGATCGGGCTGAAGCACCAGCGTCATGCGCTTCCCCTCCATCTTCGCGTCGCGCTCGACCTTGCTCACCAGGAACAGTTCGGACTTGATCTTCGTGAAGAGGTTTCGGCCCAGGTCCAGGTGGGCCATCTCTCGCCCCTTGAACCGGAGCGTGAACTGCACCTTGTTTCCTTCCTTAAGGAACTCGCGGGCGTGGTTGATCTTAATGCCCAGGTCGTGTTCGCCGATGCGGATGGTGTCGATGTTGAGCATCTTCAGCCGGCCCGCTCGGGAACTGGCTCGCGATTTATCTTCCTTTTTTTGCTGTTGGTAGCGCCATTTGCCGTAATCCATGATTCGGCAAACGGGCGGGCGGGCGGTGGGAGCAACCTCAACCAAGTCGAGCCCGGCTTCACGGGCCATGCGCAACGCGTCCGCTGTGGACACGACGCCAACCTGCTCTTCTTTATCGTTGATCAGCCGAACCGGAGAGATGCGGATCTGTTCGTTGTGGCGAAAATTCGTAGAAATGGCCTGACACTCCTGAAATAGCTTCGGACTGCGTGGAGATCACCCGGTCGCACCGGAATCCCACGAGCAAAACACCCAGTCGCGGACGCCTCAGTCCTGGAAAGCCCGGCGAACGCGAATATCTGCCGTTTCTGACAATTCTGCTTGAACAACATCGGATAAACACGCCGCGGACATTCGTGAGAAGCTCGCCGACGATCCAATGCCGTCCCCGCACGGCAAATCTCTTCGTCTCATAATGGGCAGCGAAATCACCTTTGGCAAGGAGGAAATATTCGTAATCGCGTATATTGTCGGGTCCCAGGAACTACACCCACGCTCCGCGAAGGTCGCCGGGGGTAAGTCGAAGGTCGCAGAAGTCCCTCAAACGCCTGTTTCCCCTGAGCGATCGGGGTTAGACTCTCAACCGGCGCGACGGCCCGCTAAAGCGGGCAGGCCGGCGATATCCCTGGGGGACGCCGCCACCCCTCGCGCCGGTTTGCCCGCTTCAGCGGGCCATCTGCGATATTTGGAAAGGATGTTGCAAATGCGACGATTTCGGGCGCGGTCGTGCCGGGCACAAGAGTATCATGAGGGACGTCACCGCTTTGAGCACTGGTACCGCGATAACTCCGTCTATTTCATCACCGCCCGCTGCCGGGAACGCTATCCGGCCTTCCAATCAGAAGTCGCTAAAACTGTGTTCTGGGACCGTTTTGATCATTACACGCAACACTACGGATTCGTTCCCTGGGTAACGACGTTGCTTGACAATCATTATCACACGCTGGGGTATCTGAAAGTCGGCGAACAGCTCGGGCCGATGATGCAGAGAATTCATGGATCAGTTGCGAAATTGGTGAACGACGTGTTGCCCGGACGGCACCCCCCCTTTGGCGCGAAAGCGGACGGCGCGACTATTTTGACAGGTGCATTCGCGACGAAATCCAGTGTCGTCGGGCCTATCGATATACATTACAACAGAGCGTTCGGGCCGGCCTGTATCGGGACTGGCGCGACTATCGTCGCACTCATCGCTCAATCGACGTCGAGTTAGGGATCAAGCGGGCGCACCAACTCAACGCCTTCATGGAGGGCGTCGCGTACAAACGGTATCAACGCGGGAAAAAGGATTAAAGCCTCGGAACGCCGGTCCGCCCGCTTCAGCGGGCGGAAAGACATCGGGCGCGGCGACATCAAAGCTAACCCACCGGGTGCCACCGTTCAGAGACCTTCGCGGCCACCTGATCGACAAACTCCTGAAGCGACATGACCCCGCGGATGGCATCCGAAACATCAAAATAGGGACGAACAGAGACCTGCCGGTCAGTCTCCTCCTTCTCCCCGATGACGAGCATAAGCGGCGTTTTGTCTAGGATCGCGTTGCGAACCTTGGACCCGATTTTCTCCGGACCCAGATCCGCGACCGCTCGCAATCCAGCGACTTTCAAGCCCTGGTAAACTTCCTCGGCATACGCGTTGTGCCTCTCGCTGATCGACAAAACCGCCGCCTGCACCGGCGCCAGCCAGAGCGGAAATGCCCCGTTGAAGTGCTCGATGAGGATTCCCATGAAGCGTTCCATGCTTCCGAAGGGAGCACGGTGAATCATGACCGGGCGATGGGGGCGGTTGTCGGGGCCGGTGTATTCGAGACCGAAACGCTCCGGCAGGACATAGTCCAGTTGGACGGTCCCAAGCTGCCATTTTCGGCCGATCACATCGCGGACCAGGAAATCCACCTTCGGGCCGTAGAAAGCCGCCTCCCCCTCGGCTTCGACGAAATCGACGCTCATCTCCTGCAGCACGCCGCGGATTTCCGCTTCCGCCTGGAGCCAGACCGCCTTATTGCCGGCAAATTTTTCACTTTTCGGATCGTGCTTGCTCAGCTGGATCTGCACGTCGCTGAAGCCCAGGGACTTGAAGACAAACTGCACCAGTTCGATGGTTGCGCGGAACTCACCCTTGACTTGCTCGTGGGTGCAGAAGATGTGGGCGTCGTCCTGCGTAAAGCCGCGAACGCGGGTCAGACCGGAGAGCTCGCCAGATTGCTCGAAACGATACACCGTACCGAATTCAGCAAAACGCAACGGAAGACCGCGATAACTGCGCGGTTCGCTGGCGTAGATCTTGATGTGATGCGGGCAGTTCATCGGCTTGAGCAGATAATCTTCGCCCGACTGGCTCATCGCCCGGGCGAAGGAATAACGCAGAGCCGGATCGGTTTGGTCCCACGGATATTTCGCCGCATCGATCCCCGCCTGCTTCACCAGCGCCGCCTCTTCGTCGCGGGAGAGCGGCGCCCGCTTCCCGTCGCGGGCATCCCGAAGCGCGGTCACAAGCGGGAATGCCGACTCGCGCAGCAGCATCATCGCGGGGAACTGGCTCTCTTCGTAGTAGGGATAGTGTCCGCTGGTTTTGTACAGCCCCACCCGCCCGATGTGCGGCGTGTAGACCATCTCATACCCCCGGCGAAACAGCTCCTTCTGCAAGAACTCCTGCAGCAGAATCCGCACCATTGCCCCCTTGGGCTTCCAGAGAATCAGTCCCTGCCCCACCATATCGTCGATGGTGAAGAGCCCGAGTTTCTGCCCCACCACGCGATGATCGCGCTGCTTGGCTTCCTCCGCTTGTTTGAGATGCTTTTCGAGCTCCTTCTTATCGAAGAAGCTGGTGCCGTAAATGCGCGTCAGATGCTCGCGGTTGCTGTCGCCGCGCCAATACGCCCCGGCGACACTCAAGAGCTTAAATGCCTTGATTTTCCCCGTGCCCGGCACGTGCGGCCCACGGCAAAGATCCAGGAAGTCGCCCTGGCGATAGGTGCTGACAGTTTTCTCCCCCGCCTGTTCCAGTTCGGAAATAATCTCGTCCTTGAATCGCTGATTCTCGCCGCGGAGCAATTCCCGCGCGTTGCCAGGATCCACGTCGTCCCGATGAAACGGCAGGTTCTGATCGACGATCTTCTGCATCTCCGCTTCGACCTTCGGCAAATCCTCGGCTGAGAAATTCGTCGGCAACTCAAAGTCGTAGAAGAAGCCGTTCTCGATCACCGGGCCGATCGTGTACTGCACGTCTTTGCCATAAAGATGCCGCAGCGCCTGGGCGAGCACGTGTGCGGTGCTGTGGCGCATGACAAAAAGCCCGTCGGGATCGCGGTCGGTGATGATCGCGACCTCGTGGGAGCCGCTGAGCGGATAGGTGAGATCGACAAGTTTTCCGTCGACTTTCCCGATGATCGCCGCCTGCGCCAGCCGCTTGCCGATCGACTCGGCAAGCTGCGCAACAGTTGTTCCGTCGGGGACTTCCTTGACGCTTCCATCCGGGAGCTTGATCGCCGCCATGAATCCTCTTCCTCTCAAACGTGACAGATGGCCTTCGCCCGTTGCGCGATGGCCGGATCGGGGTCAGGGGCATGGAAAAGATCATAGGCGATCTGAAGATTCGCCCAGAGCTCCGGCCCCGTGTCCAGCGCGAGGCCAATGGCTTTTGCCGTTTCGGCGGTAATCCGCTTCTTGCCGTTGATCATCTCATTTACAGCGCTGATGGGGCGGCTGATCACTTTGGCCAGATCGCCCTGCGTCCAGCCGCGGGCGGCGAGTTCATCGCGCAGATATTCGCCGGGATGAAACACTTCGGCCGGCTTAAAAGTTTTTGGCATGGCACTCCTCTCAATGGTAATCCTCGATACTCACAATAGCCGCGGTCTTCCGTCCCTGCGTCGTAATCTGAAGGATGAGCCGAAATTGGTTGTTCAGCCGCATCGACCGTTGATGACTGCGTTTGCCCTTGAGTTTCTCGTAATGAAGGCTCTTCATCGCGTAAAACGCTCGCTCATCGACCGCTGCACGAATAACTCCCATCACCTTGCGGTAAGCGCGAACAATATCGACACTAAAGCCGACGTTGTACGTCTCGTCGACTTCGAGTCGCTCCAGTTTTCTATCGACGTGCCTGACGTCCACCAGGTTGATGTTACCCTAACGCCCATAGGGTGACAATCCAACGCACCATTCTGCTAGCTTTACATCCGCTGCCCGGGCATTTTGCAGGTTTCGCGTGTTTTTGGCCCCGGTCCGCGACGCTGACGGTCTTGCCCCGAGACCCCTTGCGGCTTACAGTGCCATCAACCGAAACCGCTGACGTCTGCCTATACCAGTCCACCCATCCGATTCGGAGAGCTCATGATGCGATGGTCCCTCTTTGCCGCCTCAATCCTGGCCATCAGCTTGCAAGCGATGCCGGCTCGGGGGGACGATGAAATCGTTGTCGGCGAGTACGGCTCGATGACCGGCTCGGAAGCCACGTTTGGCATTTCCACTGATGACGGCGTGAAGCTGGCCGTGAAGGAATTCAACGACAAGGGTGGCCTGAACGGCAGGAAAATCAAGCTGATTGCCTACGACGACAAAGGCGCTCAGCAGGAGGCGGTCAGCGCCGTCACACGACTGATACAGGAAGACCATGTGGTGGCCGTCATCGGCGAGGTGGCATCGAAAATGTCGATCGCGGGCGGGACGGTGGCACAGCGGCTGGGCGTTCCGATGATCTCTCCCTCGAGCACCAATGCCAGGGTCACTGCCATCGGCAACATGATTTCGCGGGTCTGCTTTATCGACTCGTTTCAGGGATATGTCGGCGCCACTTTTGCCAAGAACAAGCTCGGATTCACCACCGCTGCGGTGCTTTACAACCGTGCGCAGCCGTATTCCAGCGGACTGCGAACAGATTTCATGAAGGCGTTCACGAAGCTCGGTGGAACGGTTCTGACCGAGCAGGCTTACTCGGATGGGGATAACGATTTCTCCGCCCAACTCACCGCCATCCGCGAGGCATCACCGCAGTTCATCTACATCCCCGGGTACTACACCGAAGTCGTGAACATCGCCCAGCAGGCGCGGCGGCTGGGCATCACCTGCCCGATGATCGGCGGCGACGGATGGGTCTCTGACGAGTTGAAAAACGCCGGCCATGCGCTGGATGGTTGCTATTTCTCCGATCACTATTCGAAGGAAGACGATCGCCCGGAAGTGAAGGAGTTTCTCAAGAAGTTCCAAACCGCCTACGGCCAGTCGCCCGATAGCATGGCGGCCCTCGGCTATGACGCCGCCAGCTTGTTGTTTGACGCCATGGGCCGGGCGAAGAGCTTCGACGGGCAGGCTCTCGCTGCCGCCATCAACAGCACGAAGGATTTCAAGGGAGTCACCGGATCAATCACGCTCGACGAACATCGCAACGCCAAAAAGCTGGCCGTGATTCAGAAGTTGGATAACGGCAGCTTTTCCTTTTTCACTGTTGTGGAACCACCCAAATAGGCAGCCTGCGCTACGAGTTTCCAAAACCGCGTGATTCATATCGATCCCCAGAGGCTCGTGCAGACGCTGACTGACGGCATCGCCGTCGGAGCGCTTTACGCCCTCATCGCTCTCGGATACACGCTGGTCTTCGGCATCCTGCAGTTCATCAACTTCGCTCACAGCGACATCTTCGCGCTGGGGGCGTGGCTCAGTTATGCCGTCGCCACCGGTCTGATCCGCGCCGCCAGCAGCGGCCCCCGGTTTCTGGGCAATCCGGTCTTTCTTGCCATTGCGGTCCCCCTCGGCGTAGTCGCACTGTGTTCCGCGGCAGGCTATTGCATCGAGCGATTTGCCTATCGTCCGCTTCGCAGCGCGCCGCGGCTGAACGTGCTGATCACGGCCATTGGCGTATCGCTCCTCTTGGAAAACACGGGCCAACTCGGCTGGGCATTTGGTCCATATCCCAAACAGGTTCCGCAAATTTTGCCGGATCAGGTTCTCTTCACGATGACAGGCGTCGACGTCCACCTGGTGGACGTCACTGTCCTGGTCGTCGCGATCATCCTCATGGCAGCGATGCAATTTCTGATTTATCGCACGAAATTCGGCATGGCCATGCGGGCTGTCTCGTTCAACGTAAAAACGGCTGCGCTGATGGGAATTAACGTCGACCGCGTCATCTCCATCACCTTCGTCACCGGCTCGGCGCTGGCGGCGGCGGCGGGATTTCTCTATGCGATGAAATATCCGCAGCTTCAGCAAACGGCATCGTCCGTCTGGGTGCTATTGGGGTTAAAGGCGTTTGTCGCGGCGGTTGTTGGAGGCATCGGCAATGTTCGCGGCGCGATGCTCGGCGGACTCCTCATCGGGCTGATCGAATTCTTCGGCGTGCAGTATCTTTCCAGCGATTACCGGGATGTCTACGTCTTTCTGGTTCTGATACTGGTGCTGCTGATCCGTCCGCAGGGATTGCTCGGGGCCAAGCGCGTGGAGAAGGTGTAACCCCCGATGACCTCCCACGAGCGACAGCTTCGACCGCCGATCTGGACCGCTCTGCCCCGCGCGCTCTGGCCCTTCGCCCTCGCCGTCGCGCTGGCGGCTTTGCTCTACTTTGTCATCGCTCCGCGCATCGGCGGATTCGCTTCGGATCTGCTCATGAATTCCGGAATCGCCATCATTCTCGCGACATCGCTCACCGTCGTGAATGGCTTCACCGGCCAGTTCTCCATCGGCCACGCCGGCTTCATGTCGCTTGGGGGATACACCGCCGCCACGATCATCTACTACGGTTCGTACCGGATCTTCGGTGATTTCGACTTTCATGGCGGGCTGCTGAGCTGGACCGGCGCCGGCGCGTTCGTGGGGCCGCTGCTGAGCAAAGGGGACGGCCTGTTCGTCATCGCCTGTATCTGCGGCGCGATCGTGGCGGCAATCGCCGGCTGGGTCGTCGGCTTGCCATCGCTGCGACTTCGGGGGGATTACCTGGCGATCGTCACGCTCGGCTTCGGCGAAATCGTCCGGGTCATCATCCAGGGAACGCCCGATCAACTCGACGTCACGTCTACCGACCCTGGCCTTGGCGATCTTTCGTTTCCAAAACTGCTCACACACATGGGGGGTGCTCTGGGCTTCAGCGGCGCACCGGCGTACAGCACCGTCTTCTGGGTCTGGCTAACCGTCGCCCTGACGCTGGCGGCGATCATCCGGCTCAAGCAGTCCAGCTACGGCAGAGCGCTGCTCTCGGTGCGCGAAGACGAGATCGCCGCCTCGGCGATGGGCGTCAATATCACCAAGTACAAAGTGCGGGCGTTCGTCTTCTCCGCCTTCTTCGCCGGGTTGGCCGGGGCGCTCTATGCGCTGAAAGTCGGCACGATCAATGCCGGCGAACTGGCGTTCCAGAAGAGTTTTGACATCGTCATCATGGTCGTGCTGGGCGGGCTTGGATCGGTCTCCGGCGCGGCGCTGGCGGCCGTGATTCTCACTCTGCTGCCGGAGCTGTTGCGCGATCCGCCGAGCCTGTGGCCGTGGGGATTTGTTGCCGCCGCCCTCGTGGCTATCCTGATCGGATTGTTCGCACCGCGCAAGCGCGGACCGCTGCTTACCCTGATCGGCGTCTGTGCCGGGTGGGAACTGATGCGCTGGGGGGCCGCCAAAGCGGGGATCAGCTTGTCGGACTACCGCATGGTGATCTATGCGCTGGCGCTGATCCTCATCATGAACGTTCGGCCGCAGGGATTGTTTGGCGTTCGGGAGATCTGGGATTACCTTCCGCGATCCTGGCAATTCTGGCGACGCCAATCCGCGATCACAACGCCATCCGGAGCGCCCGCATGAACGACGCGCTGCTCAACGTGCAGGGTGTCTCGATCGCCTTTGGCGGACTGAAGGCGGTGCAGAATTTCAATCTCTCGCTGCCCGCTGGAAGCCTTTACGGACTGATCGGCCCCAACGGCGCCGGAAAAACGACCGCGTTCAATCTGCTGACAGGCGTCTACCGTCCCAACCGCGGATCAGTGCACCTCTGTGGCCGGCGCGTGGATGGGAGACGCCCGTATAAGATCGCCCATGCCGGCCTGGCCCGGACATTCCAGAACATCCGGCTCTTCGGCGAACTGTGCGTGTTCGACAACGTTCGCGTGGGCTGCCAGATGCGACACGCGCACGGCATGTGGACCACCATCCTGCGCAGCGGCGGCTATGTCGCGGCGGAACGCACGATACATCAACAGTCGCTCGAGCTGCTCGACATTTTTGGCCTGACAAACCAATCGCGCGAACAGGCGAAGAACCTGGCCTATGGCAATCAGCGCCGGCTGGAAATCGCCCGGGCGCTGGCGACGGCGCCGAACGTGTTGCTGCTCGACGAGCCGGCCGCGGGGATGAATCCCCGGGAGAAGATCGAGCTGATGAACCTGATCCGTTTCATCCGCGAGAAGTTCTCGCTGGCGATTCTGCTGATCGAGCATGACATGACGCTGGTGATGAACGTCTGCGAACGAATCACGGTGCTCGATCACGGCGAGACCATCGCCGAAGGAACACCGGCGGACATTCGAGGGGATCCGAAGGTGATCGAGGCATATCTGGGAGAGCCGGGAGAGGAGGAAGGTGAAACCAGAATGACCAAACCAGAAACCAGAATCAAGCCAGAATGACGCGAATGACGAATAATGCCCGAATCGCGGAAATGCGGATCGGTCGGTCTATTGCAATCACCAGTGGCTTCTCAGCGTCGGTCGCTCCTTCCCGTTTAGAAGCGGTTTCAGAACCCGCGGCGACTTGCCCCCTCTCCCGGTACTCCGGGAGAGGGGGTAATGAATCGCTTTTTAGCCGCCGGGCATGCCCGGCGCGTCGCGCAAGCGAAACGAGCACGATCGACATCGCAAGTTCGAATGACCGAATTCGAATTTCGAAACCGAGAGTTTGCCGAGATCGCCCCCCGTTTCGAGCTTTGTCATTCGACCTTCGGATTTGATTCGAGGATTCGAGCTTCGTCATTCGAATTTCGAGACCCGCCTTTCGTCATTCGAATTTCCACGACGGCGTTCGAATTTCCCGCTATCCTGCGAGCCACGTGCTCCTGTCCATCGACAATCTCCACGTCGCATACGGCACCATCAAGGCGCTGCACGGCGTCTCCCTGAATATTGATCGTGGCGAAATCGTCGCGCTGATCGGCTCCAATGGAGCCGGCAAAACCACGCTCCTCCGCACCATCAGCGGCCTCCTCCGTCCCACGGCCGGCGAGATGCGATGGAACGAAGATGATTCTTTGGGCGGCGCACAGTCACCCACCCACATGGCCGCCGAGATACGCTATGCTTCCTCGCCGCGCAGAACCAACGCCAATCTCGCGTCGCTCCCCCCGCATGAGATCGTCCGGCTCGGAATCAGCCACGTGCCGGAGGGCCGGCAGATTTTCCCGGATCTAAGTGTGCGCGAAAATCTGCTGCTCGGCGCATATCAGCAGAATTCGCGCCCGCAGGTTCAGGCGGATTTGGATCGCTGTTACACGCTTTTTCCCGTGCTGGCCGAGCGAACCAGTCAGCGTGGCGGGACACTCAGCGGCGGCGAACAGCAGATGCTCGCCATCGGCCGCGCGCTGATGGCCCGTCCCAGGCTGCTGTTGCTCGATGAACCGTCGCTCGGTCTGGCGCCATTGGTCGTGCGAAAAATCTTTGAGATCATCCGCGAGATCAACGCCGCCGGCACCACCGTCTTTCTCGTCGAGCAGAACGCCCACATGGCCTTGGCCATCGCCCACCGCGGATACGTGCTGCAAACAGGCGAAGTGCTCCTCACTGACACGGCGCACAATCTATTGCATCATCCGGATGTGAAGAAAGCGTATTTGGGCGGATAGGTCCGCGACGGCTTACGCGGAGCTTGCCGCAGTCAGGGTTCGGAATCGGCTCAAAAGCCGATTAACCCGCGGAAGCCCAAGATTTTCGGGCGACTTGGGACAGCTGGCGCAGGCGTGCCGAAAGCCTTCCGAGGAGATTCACGTACATCAGCACAAAGATCACCAGCGGCAATCCTCCCAAAATCCAGCCGCAGCTCACGACGGTCCGCACGCCTCTGGCACGCAGCGCGGCTCTGCCTTCGACTTGCTGCAAAATGAGCAGGGCGACGACAATCGCGCCGGAGATGCCCATCGCGAATTTCAGGAATCGAGAGCGTTGCGAGAGACCCGCATCCGGAATCCGAAGCGTCAGCTTTTCGAAGTAGTGCAACTGTGCGAACAGTCCGACAATCGCGACCGTCTCGGCAATGGCTCCCAACACGGTGATTACGGTCATTAGCTCAGGAACCGTCAGCGCCGCGGTCCTGACGGCGGAGAGCACGAGGCTCATCAACGAGATGAGAATGGTGACGCGCACAAGCTTCCGCACCCTTCCATAATCGGCCTCCCCCAGCCCGCTGGGATCCGGCTTGGTCGCCAGATAGCGCCCCCACGCATACATCAGGGCAATCACGGTTGAGAGGATCGTCACGGGCGAAGCGGAGAAACGCACCTTATGGGTGAGCAGGATGACGTAAGTGACCACGAAGACCACCATCACCCCCATGTACCAGAGCATCCAGACAATTCCGTGTCGCAGCGAGTCGAGCCAGGCGGGGTCGGAGTGTTCCAGCAGATCCTGCCGCAGTGCAAGCCGGACGAGCGTGCCGCACTCGGGGCATTGCCCGTCGGTGAAGAGTCCGCGCAAGTTGTACCCGCAGCGCCGGCACGGCGTGTCGGAGTCGATAGCCTCTGACGGAATCGGAACTGGTTGTGATATGTTTGTCATTGCCCCACCCGTCGACGTCTCAGCCTTTTATCTCTCTCCAAGAATAATCGACGGAACCGCCCATCACAAAGCCGGGTGCACGCCCTCTGCGCGCTACCCCCTCTCCCGGTATTCCGGGAGAGGGTTGGGAGAGGGTTGGGGGGGGGTTG
>Ga0302326_10016365_pt1 | contig 15528 bp, 9 predicted proteins | sample Palsa_T0_3_FD_202264 | JGI IMG/M metagenome (GOLD analysis project Ga0302326, IMG submission 202264) | Peat permafrost microbial communities from Stordalen Mire near Abisko, Sweden - Palsa_T0_3 | ecosystem: Environmental > Terrestrial > Soil > Palsa > Peat permafrost | place: Sweden: Abisko...
TCCATCAAAATGGAATGTCGCACGGCCGGGTGGAAGCTGCCAGCGTGCTGGCCACCCAGGAGACGGTAAAGTTGCGCAGCGATTGCCTGCACCTGTCCGCCGCGGGCCAGGGGGACGATGTGGCCGGGATTGGGACCACCCTCTTTCACGCCTTCACCCAGCGGAAGGGACTGACCGCCACGGACGCACAGATCAATCGTATTCCGGCGCCGTTCGCGGAGATCATTCGCAATTCCTTTGCCCGGCGCTGGACCCTGGCCCAGGTCAGCAACGCATTGAAGCCGGTTCTGCCGGTCGCCAGCGTGATACCGCCGCCTCCGGTTCCCACCCCCGTGCCGGCTCCTCCGCCTCGGGCTGCAACTCCTCCGGTTCCGCCGCCTCCGCCCCGCGCTGCAGCAGCACCGCCTCCGCCTGTGGCTCGACCCGTGCCCCCTGCCCCCAGGCCGCCCGTGAGTACACCGCCGATAGCCGAGCGGCTGACGACTCCGCCTATTCCGGCGGCCAGAGCGGCTCTACTGGAAGAGGATGACGAGCCGGTCACCAAGCGGCGCCCGTTTGCCTTGTACGGTGCGATCGCTGTTGTGGTACTGGCGATTCTCGGATGGCTGCTGATGCGGCCTCACTCCGAGCCTGCGCCCGCAACTGCTCCGCAAACTGCGGCGCAGCCGGCGGCTCCTCCGCCCGCGGTGGCCGAGGAAGCACCGGCTCCGAAACCAACGGCGGCCAAGCCATCCGCGGCCAAGACGCCGGCAACGAAACCAACAGCCGCGAAACCATCGCCGTTGAGCCCCGGAACGGCGGCTTCCGGTGCCGAGGGCCGGGCTATCTGGCGAGTCGTCGCCTATACCTACAAAGGGCAAACCAAGGCTGACGACATGGTGTCGAAGATCAACGAAAAACATTCGAATCTCGGCGCTGAAGTTTTCAGCCCCAAAGGCGGCGATTACCTGGTCACCGTCGGCGGCCCCATGGATCACGATCAGGCGACAAAGATGCTGGACAAGGCCAGGCGCGCGGGTTTGCCCGAAGACAGCTACGTGCAGAATTTCTCCAGGTAGGCTCTCCACGAACGATGGAAAGACGTACCTGGGCTGCAAGGCGTGTGGGAACTCCATTTCCAATCTCAGTCCCGCCAGGGACGGCTGAACGTAGCCCAGGACGATAGTCCTGGGTGGGTTTGAACGGACGACCCAGTCCCGCAGGGACGGCTGAAAATAGGCCGCGACGTATTCCTGGACAACTTCAGCCGTCCCTGCGGGACTTAATCATGTCTCAGGATGTACCCAGGACTATCGTCCTGGGCTAAGTTCAGCCGTCCCTTCGGGACTAAATTAACCTCTTTCGCTAAGCGGTTATTTTGCCTATGATGCAGAGGGCGTTCAAGAGCACTTTTGAGGGGGCACCACGGCATGCGCAAGTTGGGTATGGGAGTACTGGGCGTAGGCGAAATGGGAAAGCAACACGCTATGAATCTGCGTCGCCTGGTCCCGCACGCGCAACTGGTAGCGGTCGCCGATGTGGATGGCGCCCGCGCCAGCAAGGTCGCCGAAGAGCTGGAGATCGACCACTCCTACGCCAGCCTGGAAGCAATGCTCGAACGCAAAGACATCCAGGCCGTGCTGATTGCCACCCCGGATAACTTCCATGCCGGCGCAGTAGAAGCTGTCGCCCGGGCAGGCAAGGACATCCTGTGCGAAAAACCGCTCGGCGTCAACGTCAAGAGTGCGCAGAACGCCTTAAACGCAGTCGCGAAAGCAGGGGTTCGTCTGCAGGTCGGCTTCATGCGCCACTATGACCCTGCCCACGTGGCCGCCAGCAAGCGCATCGAAGCGGGAGAAATCGGCGAGCCCGTGATCTTCAAGTCCCTTGGCCGCGACAAAGATATGCCTCCGCTTAGGGCTTATCAGGCCGGGATCAATGGAATGCTTTTCTACACCAACACCATCCACGACTTCGACGCGGCGCGCTGGCTCACTCATGACGAAGTGGCCGAGGTTCACTCCTACGGCACGGTCGCAATCCGTCCAGAGATCGCGGAGTTCGGAGACTTAGTGGCCAGCACGGTGAACCTTCGCTTCCGCCGGGGCGCGATCGGGAATGTCGAATCGTATGCACAAAGCCTGTACGGCTACGACGTGCGCACTGAGATCGTAGGATCGAAAGGATCGATCCTTATTGGAGGCCTGCGGCAAAACTCCGCCACCTTCCTGAAACCGAGCCACGGTTCGTACGAGTTACAGGATCACTTCCTTACCCGCTTCCGGGAAGCCTACCTGGCCGAGGTCGTCGACTTTGTCGATACGATCCTGAGCGACCGCGCGCCTCTCGTCACCGGGGAAGACGGTTTGCGTGCGGTAGAAATCGCCGTCGCCGCCGAGAAGTCCTATCACACAGCAGCTCCGTGCGTCGTGGGATGTTCCGCTTAACAGCCGTGTTGGGGTTTACTCATCAGGCCTGTTTCTGCTTGAAACCTGGGTGCCATGGGAGCCTTAGGCACCGCCATTTTCCGTCGACAGCACTCTTCCGCAATGGTAGAGTGAAAGGCCAACCAAGACCCCCGGTTTCGCCCCTTTCCCCTGTTTTACTTGTCTGTCGCTGGTAACCGCTGCAAACAACCACGCGCCAAATCTCCCCAGGGATCCAGTCTCAAAATCAACTGTGGCGAGGAGAAGGATGTATGGCTAAGCGACCCGGTGGCGTGATGGTGCAAGGCACCGAGGCCACACGCTCCCAGTTGATCCCGGTCATTACCAAATGGAATGAGCTGGGAAAGACCGCCCAGCTTGGACCGGTGCTCTTCTGCATCGTGGTCTTCTTCGGCATGGCGACGTTCGGTTCCACCACCACCATCGTGTATGGGATTGTGGCCGCGGATGGCAAGCACTACATCGATCCTCGCTATTGGATTTACACCTCGAACTTCCTGATTATGCTGGCTGTCTTCCTGACCATGGTGAGCATGTGGTTTATCTACCGCATGATCGGCAAGGATAAGTCCTGGTATGTGCTGTTAGGCGCCGCGGGCTTCAGTGCCTACTATCTTTGGCTCATGCAGGTGGATCACGATTTTCTGTGGATGTACGAGTTCTTCCACCTGCACCTGGCGGGCGGAGAGCCCGATGCCAGTGCCCCGTTCATTCAATTGTTCATCCAGCATTTCCTGGGAACCGGGTTCTTCGAGGAAATCGTCAAGGCGCTGCCTATCTTCGCCCTGGTAGCAGCCGCGCGCTATATGACCCCAGAAGTACGGGCCAAGATCGGGGTGGAGGAACCCCTGGATGGCATCCTCATCGGCGCCGCTTCCGGGGGAGGGTTTGCGATCATGGAAACCCTCATCCAGTACACTCCCCGCGACCTGGTGAATACGTGGACTACCACGGTTTTGCAATTCCGCGGAGTCCCAAGCCAGAACATCGACGCGACGCTGAACAATATGAATGGCGACCAGTTGCGATATCTGATTAACCAAGGTAGCGACTTGCTGAATACCGCACCGGGGATCAAGTGGCTCATTATCCGGTCGATCGATTTGTCCTTTGGGCACATGGCGTACGCCGGTTACTTCGGATATTTCATCGGTCTTTCTGTGATCAAGCCTGAACAGCGATGGAAGATACTGCTTATCGGGCTGGCATCTGCCTCCCTTCCCCATGCGTTATGGGACACGGTGGCGAGCATGGATACCGTCCCACTGCAGGCTGCGATCGCGCTGTTATCGTACGCAGTGCTGGCTGCCGCGGTGCTCAAGGCTCGCGAAATTTCGCCCAATCGCAACCTGCTGCAACCGAGCGTAATTTTTGGCGCGAGCCGGACAGTGCCGGCCTATGCTGCGCCGGTGCCGAGCGCGCCGCCAGTGGCCTACGCTGCACCGGAAGTGAGCGCTCTCCCAGTCGTCCGGCCTGGGCTGGCAGGGGACGCAACCCCCGCTCCCCTGATATCTCCCTCCGTTGGCCCGGCGGGCCGCATTGCCAACCGGCTGCGTGTAGGCACCAAGTTCCTGGTCATTGTGCCCGGGTTACGCTTGCTCGAACACCAGGTGCCGGGATTGCTGGCACAGTCACCGGGAGGCCCGGTTGCCGAGGTGACCCGGAACCCCAGCGATCCATCAGTCCTTGGGCTAACCAACCTTTCCAGCTCCGCCTGGGAAGCAGTCTCCAACGGCTCCCGGCGCCAGATCGCGCCCGGGCAGACGATCAAGCTGGCTCCCGGCGCAAAAATCGACTTCGGCTCAACCGATGGCGAGGTTGGCTGAACACTACCTAGAGGGATGGGCAACATGGCAACTGAACTGCCTCGCGAAAAGCTGAAAGAGCTGATGGAAAAAAACGGAGACAGTCTTCTCCAGGACCGTGACCGCTGTGAAGGCCTGTTGAAGGACTATTGCGGCGGCCATCGCCGCGAGATCTCCGCCATTGTCGGCGCTCTCGAGGAAAGGGTCCCACTGGAACTCAAGTCTTCGTGGCAAACGGCGATGACTCCCGAGGCCATGCGGGCAAGGCTGGTACAACGGCTTGAAGACAACCGCGGACTGGCGCCCGAGATTGCCAACTACGCTGTCGATACCTGGTCCTACGCACTCGGGGTGGGTCTGGGACGAAGCTCCGACCGGGTACAGGATGTGCCTGCCGCCTACGTCAACGGTATTGCGACGGGAGCGTCGGCTGCAGAACGAGCCGCCGCGGATCGGCCGGCGGGCTCGCTACCGGCCGCAGCCCCCGTGGTTCCACCCGTGGTGGTGAAGGCCGCCATGAGCAATCAGAACAAGGCGGTCGTGGGTGGAGTAGGTTTGCTGGCGGTCGCCGCTGTAGCCTTTGCCCTGCTGCACCACCCTGCACCCACGCCTCCAGCGGGCGGCAATGTTCCTGACGTGCAGCATGGACAGAACCCACAAAATCCGAGTACGCCGAATGCGCAGAATCCGCCACCCGCACCGGACGGGCAACCCAAACCGAACCCCGACCAGAGCGTGCAGCCAGCCGTGAATCAAGCCAACGCCGGCCCTTCTCAGCAGGGAAAGTTATCCTCTGTAACTTCGGGCGCGTCGGTGGCGGTGCGGCTGGATAGCGACTTTAACTCCGATAACTCCACCGTCGGTCAACTGCTTCCGGCTACGGTGGTTACTCCGCTGACCAGCGACGGCAATGTGGTGGTGCAAAGGGGTTCGAGCGCGCAGTTAAAAGTCGTCAAGATCGACAAGAGCGGCAAGATCTCGGGTAAGTCGCACGTGGAATTTGCTTTGGTCGGCCTGACTGCGCATGGCAAACTCCTGCACATCTCCGGCTCTTCCAAAGGCGTCGACGGGCCGTCGCAAGGTGTGAGGACCGCGGAGAGAACGGGCATCGGCGGTGCCGCAGGCGCTGCAATCGGCGCCCTCGCGGGCCACCTGTTTCATCACGCCGGCACAGGCGCGGCAGCGGGAGCGGGCGCCGGCGGAGCCACGGGTGCGCTCACCTCGCACCCTGCGCCAGTAAAGGTGAGTGCCGAGACCGTGCTGCAGTTTCGTTTGACGAAGGGGATTCCGACGGGGTCTTAGGTAGCAGGCTTAATAGAACCGCGAGATTGAGAGTTAGGGGATGGAAACCGCAGGGCTCGACTAAGGCGAACATGGAGAAAACGTACCTCAGCGGCTGATGCCGTGCACTTGGTTCCAGGGCTTTCTGTTTTTGTATGGGTGTCGGTTACTAAAGCCATGCCTTTCTCCCTCTCTTTTGCATGGGCGGAAGGCCATGGGCTTTATTTCCTGCGAGACTAACGGGAGAAAACAATTATGGCGGTGCGACCCGGCGGAGAATATGCAGGCAGACCACTCCATGTAATCTGGCTGCTCGATTGTTCGGGATCCATGGCCATCAGCGGCAAGATCGAGGCTCTGAACAATGCGATTCGCGAGGTTGTGCCCGCTATGCGCAAGGCCGCGGAAGGTAATCCCGAGGTCCAGTTCTACGTGCGGGTAATTCGCTTCTCCAGCGGAGCCGCCTGGCATATCGCCGAACCTACCTTGCTGACTGACTTCAAGTGGGTCGATCTGCATGCGGAAGGAGAGACCGACCTGGGCCAGGCATTTGCCCTGTTGGCGGAAGAAATGAACAAGATGCCGCCAGAAGCCCGCATGCTGCCGCCGCAGATCGTGCTCATCTCCGACGGCAAGCCCACGGATGACTGGAAGGGAGCACTCCAGGCCCTGCTCAACATCCCCTGGGGCCGGCGCGCAGTACGGCAGGCAATCGCCATTGGGCAGGATGCTGACCAGGAGACGCTGCGCAAGTTTGTCGACAATCCGGAGAAGCCGGTGCTCAGGGTGGACAACGCCGAGCAGCTGGTGCGCTATTTCCGCTATGTTTCCACTTCGGTAACGGCGACACCCCCAGGCAAAGACCCGGCGGCGGTCCCCGCGGTGTTTGCACCGCCCACCGACGACGATGCGTGGTGAGGATTTTGTCAGCCGCGAGCACAAATACTCTATCGTGGCTGAGGTGAAACGATGAGCTGGAAAGTAGCCCACGCGTGCGTACGAGGCAGCTCCCATCAGCGCTCCGGACTCCCCAACCAGGATGCCGTGCAGTGCACCGTCACTCCAGCTGCGCAAGGAACCGTGGCGGTGGCAGTTGTGTCGGACGGCCACGGAAGCCCGCGACATTTCCGCAGCCAGATTGGCTCCTCGCTGGCGGTGAGCACGGTAGCCGCCACACTGCAGGCCTTTCTTCGCGATTCTGTGGCCAGCAATGGCCAGGTGCCCTTTGTCCCCGAACAGGTGCACGAGCTGGAACGAAAGATTGTGAGTGGGTGGCTGGCCGCCGTCCAGTCTGATCTGGAAAACAACCCGTTTACCGAAGCGGAGCTGACCGCCCTGGGACAGGAAGAGGGCGCCGAGGGCCGGGCGGCAGTCGCCAGCTCTCCGGAGCTGGCTTATGGCGCCACTCTTCTGGCCGCGGCAGCAACGGACAGAGTGCTGCTGTATCTACAGCTCGGCGACGGCGAGATCCTGAGCGTCACCGCGCAGGGAACGACCACGCGCCCTCTGCCCCCGGACGACCGGCTGATTGCTAACCAGACGACCTCTTTGTGCCAGCCGGAAGCGTGGAAGGACTTTCGTTCCGCCTGGGTGACCAACGGGGCGCTCCCATCACTGGTCCTGCTCTCGACCGATGGTTATGCCAACTCCTTCCGCTCTGACGAGGACTTTTTAAAGATCGGGCAGGATTATCTGGACATTATCCGGGAGCAAGGCATCTCCTCGCTGGCCGAAGAACTACCTGCCATCTTGACCGAAGCGACGCAGCAGGGGAGCGGCGACGACATTACCCTCGCCATCTTGCAGGATGATTTGAGCGCCGCAGGAGCCGCGAAAGTGCCGCGGCCCTTGATGACCCCCGCGTCGAAGTCCGCGTTGATTGAACAACTCAAGGCCCGTCACAGCAGCCAGCAGCATAAGTTGCAGGAACTTGCGGTCAGTGTGGAACAAACGCGCAGGGACAACCGGCGCCTGCGCAATACTCTTCTCCTTCTGGTGGGCGCTGTGATCGCAATTGTGGTCGCGGTCTTTCACAGCAGGATTTTTCCTCCTTCCCCCGAGCGGCCGCCTTTGCCTCCGGTAACGGAGCCGACGCCCGCCAGCAACAAGCCCGTGGCTACGCCGGCCCGCAAACCGCTGACGGAAGAATGGACGTTGCAGTTGAATGGTAAGGAGATCCCGCTCAGCAAGGGAGCGAACATCCCCTCCGACTTCGTTCATCCGGAAGCAAAAGCCGGGGACTACCCGAATGACTATGCCCAGGTGGCATGGGATCCCGAGAAGCATGCGATGGTGCTGATCAACGGTTCGAAGGATAAGTGGAGCGCGAGCAACGGACAAAAGGCCAACGTCAACGAAGAAATCAAGCTTGGCCAGAAGCCTTTTACCATTCTCTTTGCGCCCAGGACTAAGGGAACGCTGGCTCCCGCCGCCGAGGCAGCGGCAGGATTGGATCCGCAGTAGTGAGGCGCCCCTGACCATGGAGGGAATGTTGAAGCGGGGGCAGGTGTTGATCGCCCGCAATATGCAATCTGCCGCGGTCATCGAAGATACGCTGGGCGAGGGCGCCCAGGCTGAGGTGTACCGCGCGCGCATTGGCGATGCACACTATGCCTTGAAATGGTATCGCCCGGAGTATCTGGCCGGAGACCAGAGACTGTGGGAGCGTTTGAAGGTTGCCATCAACAGTGGAACCCCCACAGAGCAGTTTTTGTGGCCCTTCGACCTGGTCTCGTACCCCCGCACCCATGCTTATGGCGGGTACGTGATGCCCATCAAGACCCCGGACTTCGTCAGCATGGTCGACCTGATGCGTCGCCAGGCGGAGCCCTCTTTCCGTGCGCTCACCATTGTGGGCTTCCGCCTCGCACACAGCTTTCTCAAGCTCCACGCTGCCGGCCTGTGCTATCGCGACATCAACTTTGGCAATGTATTCTTCAACCCCGACACGGGCGATATTCGCATTGCCGACACCGACAACGTGGATGTGAACCTGAAGCCGGGCAGCATCAAGGGGACGCCGGGTTTCATGGCTCCCGAAGTGGCCACCGATCTGGTGGAACCCAACGCCGCCAGCGACCGCTTCTCGCTTGCGGTTTTGCTCTTCTTCATTTTCGTGATTGGTCATCCTTTGAAGGGCAAGCGCGAGCTGACGTTGCCCTACGATGGAGCCGACCCGGATCAATCGCACCGGCTTTGCGCGGTCGATCCGGTGTTCATCTTCGATCCGGATAACGATTCCAATCGCCCGCAACCCGGAGTGCATGACAACCCACTGAGCTTTTGGCCCATCTACCCCGGCTCGCTACGCAAGCTTTTCATCCGCGCCTTTACCGCCGGCTTGCGCGATCCGGACGCCCGGGTGATGGAGAACGAGTGGCGTAAAGAGATGTGCGCGCTACGCGATGCCATCTTTCACTGCCCACAATGCGGCGCGGAAAACTTCTTCGACCTCGAGCTGTTGCGGCAAAGGAAAGCGCTCGATCCCTGCTGGGGTTGCCAATCGCTGCTGAGCAATCCTCCGCGCATGCGCATGGGCGCAGCGTACGGCTCGCAACTGGTCATGCTCAGTCCCGGCGCGCAACTCTTTGCTCACCACCTGGAAGGGGACGCGTATAACTTCAGCGCGCCGTTGGCCGAAGTGGTGACCAAGCCTCTGGGATTGAGAAATCTCTCCTCAGACTGCTGGAGCACGCACACCCAGAATGGTTCAACGATGGAAGTGAAGTTCAACGAAGTGTTGCCGCTTACGGCTGATTGCCACATTCATTTTGGGAAGACGGAGGCCGATATACGTATCACTTAGGGTATACATACGCCATATTGCGCCATTTTTTATACACAAAGCCGTTATTTCAGAATAGTCTTAGCACGTTGCCAAACGTGATCTCTTCTGCTCCTTCCCGGAAGCTCTAGCGACCCATTGTCATCGTAACCTGCTCTTTTTGCGTTACTTCGCATCGATGGCGAGTTAACCCCGGGAGTGCTTGCTTCTCGAAAGGAAGTGTCCGTATGGCTGTTTTCCTCATCAATCCCAGCGATCATTCTTTTGGTACGGCGGTCATCACCCCGCGCTGGCTGTATGTCCTGGCTGCGGCCACGCCACTCTCTTTTGGCGATCCGGTCATTGTGGACGAGACGCTCGAGGCGCTGGTGCCCTCGACCATCCAGAGCGGCGACTTTGTTGGCATCGGTATTCACACCGGCAACGCCCTGCGCGGCTACGAGGTCGGCCGCCTGGCGCGGGAGCGCGGCGCTTGGGTGATTTATGGCGGTATTCACGCTACGTTGTACCCCGAGGAAGCACTCGAGCGGGGCCATGCTCACTCGGTCGTCAAAGGCGATGGCGACGTTATCTGGTCCAAAGTATTGAACGCATGCAGGCAGGACGCGCCGGACAAGATTTACGAGGGCGGCAGGATCGATGCCGATCAGTTCGTGGCCGCTCGCTGGGATCTGCTGCCACCCGATAAATACATGTGGGCGTCGGTGCAAACGGTTCGCGGCTGCCCCAAGCATTGCTCTTTCTGCTCCGTCTGGCGCACCGATGGCCAAAAACCGCGACAGAGGAGTTTTGAAAGCGTGATTGAAGAGATTGTCCAATTGCGGCGCAAGGGCTTTCGCTATATCGCCCTGGCGGACGACAACTTCTATCCCGTGACGTTGACCGATCTGCGGCTTGCCCGGGAACAGAAAAATTACGTCAAGCTGGCCGAACTGGAGCAGATCCGCAGCGACAAATTCGGGCTGATGGCGGAGCTGGCCAAGCTGCCGAAAAACATGGTCTTTTTCACCCAGATCACCATGGAATCGGCAGAAGATCCGGATTATCTCGATGCCATGCGGAAGGCGAACATCAAGGGCGCGCTGGTTGGTGTGGAGGCCGTAACGCCGGAAGGCCTGAAGTCGGTCTTCAAGGAGTTCAACTTATCGGGTGAGGGCCTGGTCAAGCAGCTCCAGACCTTCCGCTCGCATGGGCTGCACATGTTAGGCTCCTTCATCTTCGGGCTTCCTTCGGATAAGCCAGACACCTTTAAAGCCACGGCCGATCTTGCTTCCCGCGCGGGGCTCGCTTTCGCCCAGTTCGTGATGTTGACGCCGTTTCCGGGGACGGTGGATTTTCTGCGTTGGGAAAAAGAGCAGGAGAAGACTCCGGTATACGTCGAGGGCATTCCGGTGACGCGATTCTGGCTGATTCCGGCCGCGACCCGGCCCAAGATGTTCATGCCTCATCCCCTGATGAGCTCGCAGGAGATCAGCAACAGAACCCAGGGTGTGTGGGATCGTTTCTACAGCTTTTCTTCCGTCTGGAAACGTTCCGAGTGCACGCCGACCTTTCGCTCCCGGATTGCCTTTGTTTTTCTGTCGAAGCTTTACCGCAAGATGTATGCCGGCACCGGGATCAGCACCGACAGCGCACGGCGCAAGAAAGCCAATTCCGGCGCCCGCTGGTTGTCGCGGTATACACGGAAGTTTTTTACTTCTGAACCCATGCCTGAGCTGGCCATGCCGGTCTGGACGTCCCGGCCTCCGGCTGCCGTAATAAGTCCGTTCCCTGTTCTGGAGTAGTGCGCAGCGGCCAGGGACTTCAAGTGTGTGTGAGAACCAGGATTCGCGAATTAAGTCCCGCAGGGACGGCTGGAAATAGGCCGCGACGCAATCTTGGACAACCCTTCAGCCGTCCCTGCGGGACTTAATCATGTTGCGTGATGTACCCAGGACTTGCGTCCTGGGCTAAGTTGAGCCGTCCCTGCGGGACTGGGTCGTAAATCCCTGTAAAGCCCGGCTGCCAAATTGCGCCGTCGTGCGGGCTGGATGCATCTTAAATAACGGGTAAAATAAGATTATGCGGCGCAGGCTAACTCCTTTCGTTCAAGTCGCGTTCGGTCTTCTGGCAAGCAGTCTTCTGCATCCGCCGGCCTTGTTGGCCCAGCACGTCGGCTTAGGCGGATCGACCTCCCCCGCACACTTTGGCGGACAAGTTCATGTCGGCCCCGCCCCATCGCTCCCAAGTCCCTCGCGCAGTTCCGGCTTCCCTTCGGGGCCGATAGCTATGCCCCCGGGGGTGCGCTACCCATCGTCGCCCATTCGTGAAGGACAATACCGGCCTCCCGCGGGCCCGTCCCGCCGGCCCGACAATGACCGGCATGGCGTGGGATATCGTAGCCCTTCCATCTACGCCGGATACCCTTGGTTGAACTCGTTAGGCTACGGCTTCCCGGTGGCATACGGAGGACTTGCCTACGACGGCGGCCAGGACGATACCCGACCCGGGCCGCAGCAGGCCGATTATGGTGACCAACCGCCAGCGGACTACGCACCCGAACCTCCAGCCCCGCAAGTGGCCGACAACGCGCCGCTGACCTTTCGACCCTCGTATCAAGGGCAAGCCGACAATGCGCCGGTGAGTGCTCAGCCTGCCACCACTCTGATTTTTAAAGATGGCCGCCCGCCCCTACAGGTTCATAACTACGCACTTACCGCCAACACGCTCTATGCCTTGGACGGTGACTCCCGCAAGGAGATACCGCTCTCGCTGCTCAACATGCAGGCGACGGTCGAAGCCAACCGTGCTGCCGGTGTGGATTTCGCGCTGCCCACCAGCCGTTAGAGAGATACGTAGCTGTTGCTGTATCTTTCTACAACTTTCGTAAGTACGCAAAGTGCCTCAATCTGCAACCTTTGTGCGATCATATTGAGCTTCCGCAGATGCTAGCCTTGCTCTGCCATGAAGCAACAAATTCGTCTTATCGCATGCTCGTTGCTCCTCCTCAGCCCGGCCGTAAGCCTGGCTGGCAAGAAGCCTGCCCCCCAACCGCAGGTCAGTCCGACGAAGATCACGGCGGACGCCGCGGCCTTCCTGGACAATGCCCTTGACACCATGCGGCAACACGCCTTGCATGGACAGAGCGTTGATTGGACTGCGGTGCGGACGGAAGCCTTCAAACGCGCTGGCGGCGCCTTCAATCCCATCGACACGTACCCTGCGATCTACTGGGCGCTGGTACAACTCGGTGATCCGGGAGCCCACCTTCGCTTGCCCCCCGGCCTTTACCCTGACCAGATCGCACTCCTGCAACAGGCGGAGCGCGATGCGGTCAACAGCGCGCCTGCTGCTGCGCGCGAACAAACGTCCATTCCCACCCCCTTTACCACCCGCCGTTTGCCCGAAGGGCATATCGTAACGGTGCAAGGTAGAAATTTTGGCTACGTCGTACTGCCCCGTTGTTCCGCCAAGGATAACGACGGCCTGCTACTGTACGCAGCCGATGTGCGCCGCATCCTGACAGATCTCTCCGCGCAAAGCCCCAAGGGGTGGATCGTTGACCTGCGCGGCAACACCGGCGGCAACATGTGGCCGATGCTGGCCGGCATTGGACCGATTCTGGGCGATGGCAGCGTGGGCTCGTTCGTTGCCAACGACGGAAACGTCAGCTGGTTCTATCAGGACGGCAAAACCGGTACCCGCAATCCCGCCGGCCTGGAAACGGTTTCCCTGACCCTGCAAGAGGAGCCCGTGCTCCAGACCCCATCGGTTGCTCCAGTCGCCGTTCTGGTGGACAGCAGCACCGCAAGTTCTGCCGAAGCAATCACCATTGCATTCCACGGCCGCCCCGCAAGCCGTTCTTTTGGAAGCCGTACCGCCGGCAAATCGACTGCGGTGCAGCCCTTCAAGCTGGATGATGGGGCGGAACTTTACCTCACCACGGCCATCGACGCCGATCGCAGCGGCAAGGCGTACCCCGATGGCTTTACCCCTGACCAGGTAGTTTCCTTCAACGGTGGCAGCATGCCGCAGGAAAGCAATGATCAGGCCTTGTTGGCGGCACAGACGTGGCTGGTGGCAAGCACCACCACCGTTGCACCGCAACCGCCTGCAACACTCAACTCCAAGACGCGGCGCAAGAAGGCCGGAGTCCAGCAGAAGCTGGCTTCTACCCCACCGCCCGTGCAGCAGCCGAGCAATGCGCCGGCGGTAGCTGCGGTGCAGGCGCCAACAAGCGCTCCGGCGCCGGCGCCCGTGGAGGCCCCCGCCGCTGCTCCTGCGGCAGCAGTTGCCGCGGCTCCTGTTCCAGCGGCAGTCGTTGCCCCGGCCCCCGTCACTACGCCAGCGGAAGTAGCGCAGACTCCAGCTCCAGCAGCAGCGGTTGCACAGACCCCAAACAGCGCTGACGTCGCCACGCCCATCCAAGCCATCGGCAACGCTCCGGTGCCGGCAACCCTGCCGGCGCAAAGCTCGGCTCCGGACACCGCAGCGCAGACCAGCGCTCCGGCGGCGGCTGTAGCTGCGCCACCGCAGATGGTGGCCAGCACGACTCCGGCGGCTCCGCCTGCACCGCCGGCGCCCAAGCCTAAAGTCCAGCACAAAAAGGTTGTAGTGCACGAAGGCAGCTAACGAATTAGGCTAACTACATCGACGTTCTCCCCACTGGGGAAAGGTGCTTGAAAGTGCACCTTGAACGAAGGCGCACCCATCTGAGGTGCGCCTTCTTATTTATATTGGGGCATGGCGAAGGTGGAGGCCCTGTTCAGCTCAGAGCAGGGAGCGGCGGACCGGCTGATACCACGCTGGATCGTGCTGCGCGCGCTGGGGCTGATTTACTGCTCGGCATTCGTTTCTCTCCTGTTTCAGATTCGCGGATTGATCGGGCCTGCGGGCATCCTGCCCGCGGACCGGTACCTGGCGGCGGTCGCGCAGTCGTTTGGGCCCGGGACCCGCCTTTGGTTCGCCCCGACAGTGCTCTGGCTTTCCAGCGGCTCACACATGCTCATGGCAATGTGCTGGCTGGGACTCGCCGCTTCCCTGCTGCTGACGGCCAACATCTGGCCTAGCGCCATGCTCCTGATCTGCTTTGTCTGCTTTCTTTCCTTCGTCAGCGCGGCCCAGGATTTTTCCGGCTACCAATCGGACGGCATGCTGCTCGAAGCAGGATTTCTGGCGCTGTTCTTCGCCCCGCCAGGCTTAAGGCCGGGGCTGGGCTATGATCATCCGCCGTCGCGGGCCAGCCTGTTCCTGCTGCAATGGGAGTGGTTCCGCATCTACTTTGAATCGGGCCTGGTGAAGCTGCTGAGCGGTGACACAGAATGGCGCCATCTGACCGCGATGGACGAGTACTACCAGAATGGCCCCCTGCCTACCTGGATCGGTTGGTACATCCAGCATTTGCCGCACTGGTTCCATTGGACGACGGCGCTGGCCACGCTGGTGATGGAACTGGCCATCGTCTGGATGATCCTGCTTCCCCGCCGCTGGCGCGTGCTCTGCTTTTTCATCGTGACTCCGTGGGAAATCGGAGTGATCTTCACCGCAAACTACACCTTTCTGAACTACCTGGTTCTGGCCCTCGGATTTCTCTTGTTAGACGACCGCTTCTTCAGCCGCTGGCTAAGAATTAGAGCGGAGAGGACTCCACCACCACGCCGGACGCTCGAGAATTTCGGGCTCGCCGTCAGCGCCGTGCTGCTCACCCTGGTTGCTTATGTAACCACCGTTGAACTCCTCTCCATGCTCTTCGGCCGCTTGCCATTGCCCATGCAGCCGGTGACCATGCTCGAGCCTTTCCGCATCGCCAACCAATATGGCCTGTTCGCGGTCATGACCCGGGGCCGTTACGAAATCGAGTTTCAGGGCTCTCGCGACGGCCAGGAGTGGGTCCCCTATCCCTTTCGCTTCAAGCCACAGGCGCTCGACCGGGCGCCCGGCATCTATGCCCCCTATCAGCCTCGGTTTGAGTGGAATCTCTGGTTCGCTTCGCTCGGTTCCTGGCAGCAAAACCCCCTGGTGCCGCGCACCGAAGAGCGCCTGCTGACCAACGACCCCGACGTGCTCGCGCTCTTTGCCCGCAATCCCTTCGCCGGTGACCCGCCCCGCCAGGTACGGACGGTGCTTTGGCAATACTGGTTTACCCCGATGGAGCAAAAGCGCGCCACCGGCGATTGGTGGACGCGAAAGTTGTTAGGGGTGTACGCCCCGGTGCTGGCGCGGGATGCTGCGGGTGGGGTCACCATGGTTGCCA
>Ga0302326_10016367_pt1 | contig 15527 bp, 19 predicted proteins | sample Palsa_T0_3_FD_202264 | JGI IMG/M metagenome (GOLD analysis project Ga0302326, IMG submission 202264) | Peat permafrost microbial communities from Stordalen Mire near Abisko, Sweden - Palsa_T0_3 | ecosystem: Environmental > Terrestrial > Soil > Palsa > Peat permafrost | place: Sweden: Abisko...
GGTGCGCAGGTTGGCGCGGATGGAGACGAACATTCCGGTGTATCCGGAGAGCCCGGAGCAGGCGGCTCCGACCAGGAAGCTGATGACCACCTTGGCGGCCAGCGGCGCGGTCAGCGGATAGGCCAGATAGCCCGCGTAGAGCACGCCGGCCAGGACTACGGCCATGATGGCGATGGTCTTGTACTGGCGGCCCATGAAGGCTTCAGCGCCCTCGCGGATGGCCAGCGCAATGTGTTGCATGTCGGCCGTTCCCTGGTCGGCGGCTAGAACTGAGCGCGCGAAAAGGAGCGCGGCCGCCAGGGCTAGGACTCCGGCTGCAAGGGCAATCCAAAGATAAAGTGAGTCATTGCCTGAAATACCGCTGGCGAGTGGATCGGCCAGCGTGGCAATTGATGCCATCGAAACGAACATTTGGGGGTATTCCTCCTGAGAATTTAAACCGGCGATGCCTTCATTGACTGGAAAAGAAGGAGTTACCTTGCTTCGCCAACCTGGAATTCTGGGCCCAATGCGGTCATCACGGTACGTCGAATAGAAACACGGCGGCAATTCAGTCGTCAATATGCTTTGGTTCGGAAATGGCCTGCAGGGGTGGGATCGCTGTCCCTTTTCCTGGACGGGCCGGGTTGGTACAATCGACAAGGTTTAGGCTTGACCCGGACCGGGCCATTGGATAGTCCTTGCCAGGGAGGTTGCGAAGATGGGCCGTATCGCGTCCGGTACGAAAGAACGAGCGCAAGTGCAAACGCCCGAGTCTCTGCGTCGCGCAGGTTCCGGCCCGGCGCCGGAGTTGCTGTCTGCGCCAGCCTCGGTGATGGAGCCGGTGACCCCGGCGCAGCTGGTCGACTTTTACCGCTTGATGTACGCTGCGAGACGCATAGACGACCGGGAGATCATGCTCAAGCGTCAGCAGAAGATATTCTTCCAGGTCTCAGGCGCTGGACACGAGGCGTTGCAGGTGGCTGCTGCTGCTGCTATGCGCTCCGGCTACGACTGGTTTGTGCCGTACTATCGCGACCGCGCGCTCTGCCTGGCCCTCGGTGTCACGGCCGAGGAAATGTTTTTGCAGGCCGTGGGCGCGGAGGCAGACCCAGCCAGCGGCGGGCGCCAGATGCCCGCGCATTGGAGCAGCCCGAAGCACCACATCGTCAGCACTTCTTCCTCTACGGCTACCCAGGTGCTTCATGCCGTGGGCTGCGCTGAAGCGGGGCGCTATTACGCGCGTTTTCCAGACGCCGCGAAGAGGCCAGGCAAAGACGCGGGCACGGATTATCGCAGCTTTCACGATATTGAATTCCATGGCGACGAGGTGGTGCTGACCTGCATTGGTGAGGGTTCAACCTCGCAGGGCGAGTTCTGGGAGGCTCTGAATACGGCCTCGAACCTGAAACTGCCGGTGATCTTTTGCGTGGAAGACAACGGCTACGCGATCTCGGTGCCCGTGGAGGTGAACACGCCCGGCGGGAATATCTCGCGGCTGGTGGCTAACTTTCCCAACTTTTATTTTACCGAGGTCGACGGCACCGACCCCGAGGCCAGCTATCACGCCTTCGCGGCGGCGGTGGAGCATTGCCGCGCGGGCAAAGGGCCGGCTTTTGTGCATGGCCACGTCGTGCGGGTTTACTCACATTCCTTTTCCGACGACGACAAGAACTACCGGCTCAACGAAGAGCGCGAAGCCGACGCGATGCGCGATCCGCTGCACAAGCTGCAGATGCGCCTCTTGCGTGAGGACATCCTGAGCACCGGCGAGCTCAATGAGATGGAGCAGGAGATCGATGAGCAGGTTGCGGCTGCCGCTGTGCGGGCCGTGGCCGCGTCGCTGCCCCCGGTTGCGAGCATCCCTTTGCACGTTTACTCCGAGGATTTTGATCCGGCCCGTGCGGAACTTTCGTCCCAACCGAAGAGAAGCGATGACGGCAGTCACGATGCGGACAAGACAATGGCCGACCTGATCAACGCTTGCATGCGGGATGAGATGCGTCGCGATCCGCGCATTGTGGTCTATGGCGAAGACGTGGCCGACGCCTCGCGCACCGAGGCGCTGAAAGAAGCCAAGGGCAAAGGCGGCGTCTTCAAGCTGACGGCGGGGTTGCAGACGGAGTTTGGTTCCGAGCGAGTCTTCAACTCGCCGCTGGCCGAGGCCAATATCGTCGGTAGGGCAGTGGGATACGCCGTGCGAGGGATGAAGCCGGTGGTGGAGATTCAGTTCTTCGACTACATCTGGCCCGCGGTGCATCAGATTCGCAATGAGCTGGCGTTGATGCGCTGGAGGTCCAATGGCGGCTTCCGCGCGCCGGTAGTGATTCGCGTGGCGATCGGCGGCTATCTTACCGGCGGGTCGATCTATCATTCGCAAAGCGGCGAATCGATCTTCACCCATATCCCAGGACTGCGGGTGGTCTTTCCGTCGAATGCCCTCGACGCCAACGGTCTGCTGCGCACGGCGATCCGGTGCGACGATCCGGTGATGTTTCTGGAGCACAAGCGGCTCTACCGTGAGCCTTATGGGCGCGCGCCTTATCCCGGCCCCGACTACATGATTCCCTTCGGCAAGGCGGCGATCACGCGCGCCGGGACGGACGTGACCGTGGTGACCTACGGCGCGCTGGTGCCACGGGCCTTGCAGGCGGCGCAGAAGGCGGAGCGCGAGCATGGCATTCAGACCGAGGTGATCGATCTGCGTTCGCTCAGCCCTTACGACTGGGACGCAATTGCGACTTCCGTCAAGAAGACCAGCCGGGTGATCGTGGCGTACGAGGACACCAAAAGCTGGGGCTATGGGGCGGAGATAGCGGCGCGCATTGCCGATGAGCTCTTCGAGGATCTGGATGCCCCGGTAAGACGCGTCGCGGCGATGGATACCTTCGTGGCCTATCAGCCGGTACTGGAAGACGCCATTCTGCCCCAGCCTGAAGATATTCTGCGGACGATTGTGGAGTTGCGGGCGTTCTAGGGCCTTTTACCAGGAGAGACTTTGCAGCCAGACCCTTCGGTGAAAAGGGTTCTCATTTACCGCCTCGGCAGCCTCGGCGATACGGTCGTCGCACTGCCTTCCCTGCGTCGGATTGAACGAGTCTTTCCCAACGCCGATCGGCGCATGCTCACCAACTTTCCCATTCACGCCAAGGCTCCGGCCTCCGCCGTGGTGTTGGGAGATTCGGGTTTAGTTCATGGCTACATGCGCTATACCGTGGGCACGCGCAGCCCCTCGGAGCTGTTGCGCGTGGCGAGGGAGATTCGCAGCTTTCGGCCCGAGGTGCTGGTCTACCTGATGCCGGTGCGGTCTTCGCGTGCGGTCGCCCGGGACAAGTGGTTTTTCCGGCTGATCTGCGGAGTCCGGCGAATCGTCGGCCTTCCCGGCGCAGGCGAACTGGAGAACCGCTTCGATCCCGCCACAGGACTCTACGAGTCCGAGGCGCACCGGCTGGCTCGCTCGATCGCCGAGCTGGGAGACGCGGGCGTGGATGACATTGCGAATTGGGACCCGCGCCTCACTTCAGCGGAAAAGGAGGTGGCGGTAAGGGCGCTCTCCGAGCTAGGCGGCAGGCCGCTGATCGTGTGCGGGCCCGGATGCAAGATGCAGGCCAATGACTGGGAGCAGGACAACTGGCGCGCGCTGCTGGGTCGCCTGTATGCCAAATACCCTGGCTACGGGCTGGCGATGACCGGCGCCCCGGACGACATGGAGGTTTGCGAATACGCCGCCCGCGACTGGGCTGGAGCCAAGGTGAACCTGGCCGGCATGCTTAGCCCGCGGGAATCGGCCGCCGTCTTCAGCCATGCGGCGGTGTTTCTGGGGCCGGACTCAGGTCCGAAGCACCTGGCCGCCTGCGTGGGCGCGCGATGTGTCTGCGTCTTCTCCGCGCGAGGATTGCCGGGGAAGTGGTTTCCGCCGGGCAACGGGAATTTCGTGATTTATCACGAGCCGGAATGTCACGGTTGTGGCCTGGAAACCTGCATCGCAATGCAAAAGAAATGCATTCGCTCAGTGAGCGTGGATGAGGTGGAAAGGGCAGTTGACCAGGTTTTGGCCGAGCCTTGACCCGAGGCCGGATCGCCGCTCAGGCGGCCGAACGGCCTGGCGCTGAGACGGATACGGCCCCTGGACCGGCAAACGCTCTGACCTCGGCTAAGAAATTCGTTCTGTGGGTCTCTTCGATGGTGATGTCGACGAAACCGAGAGCCTTTAGTCTTTCCGTAAGTATTTTCGCTTTGGCCGTGCCTTGATCGTAGTGGTAGTGAATCTCGATCACCAGGTACCTTATCTTTTTCACCAGTTCGTCCGGGCTCGAAGCAAAGAGATCGAATTCCGCGCCTTCGATATCGATCTTGCAGATATCTATGTCTTCGTTCTCGAAATATTGGTCGTAGAGGGCCTGAAAGGTTGTTGTTGGCACCAGCACAGGAGGCGCGGAAGACTCGACACGTTCTTGATACATACTGTCGCCCGTGCCGCCGCGGCTGGGTGTCATCGGAATTTCGGAACCCAGGGTGCCGCACACCGCCGCGTTGATGGCCACAGCAGATTGACCCAGATTGGTGGTTAGATTCACCTGAAGGCGCCGATAGGTGAGCGGATTCATTTCGACGGAAACAACACGCGCCAGTTCAACGCCCGCAATTCGCAACATCAAGGGGAATCCGCCGCCGTTCGCGCCCAGGTCGAGGACGCGAACAGGCCCTCTCACGTTGAAGGCTGGCAGATACCTGCTGTACATGTCGGTGGCAATGCACATGCGCGTGCCGCACTGATCGCCTCCGCGATGATCGACGAGGATGTCGAATCCCTTCTTGCGATAGGCGACAAACCCGGTCTTGCGATCGAACAAGCGCCCCGCGAGCAGCATCGGCCAATTGTCGAAAGCAAAGACAGCTTCCAGTCCCCGAAATGAATGCTTGCCCAACATTGTTGCCTCCCAGCTTTTCTTTGGCTCTTACTCAGTCTTGGTGGTTCGCGAGGGTCCGGTCTTTCAGCAACGCTTCGCCTTCATTGTACCAATGGCGCATTCGTGTCAGCTTAGCGCAGAATTCCTGCGAGTTTGCTTCAACAAGTAGTTCACTGCCTCTGGCAAAGACGAAAAGGACAGATCGGCGAGGGCGGAGGCTCTTGTAGCGCCGGTTTTTTGGCGGTCTGGATCGCCCTCGATAAAGACTGTCGTGAGGTCGAGGTTGCGGCCGAATTCTATGTCGCTGAGGGAGTCGCCTATGACTAAGCTCGTCGCAGATTCGATCTCAGGGAATTGAACTTGCGCCTGTTCAAAGAGGCCAGGTAACGGTTTGCGGCAGTTGCATTGCTGCTTGTCGTGCGGGCAGAAGTAGAAGCCGTCGATGTGAGCGCCGGATTTTGCCAGGACGGCCTGAAGCTGGGAATGGATGTGCTCGACATCGGCGGCGGTATAGAGGCCGAGGGCGATGCCGCGCTGGTTGGTGACAACGAGAACACGCAAACCTGCCTGATTGAGCTGCGCGATGGCTTCCGGCACGCCGGGAAGCAGCTCGAAATACTTCCAGCCGGTGACGTACTGGTCCTCAGGCAGTTTGCGGTTGAGGACGCCGTCGCGGTCCAGAAAGACAGTGCGCAGGGCGGCGCGAAACTCTTCGCCGGTTGTACTGTTTTGGACGCTGTCCAGGTCGGGGCCTTTTGGCTCGGTCTCCACCCGGCTATGATAGCAATAAGTTGATGACGGGCCGGGAGCGGCCGGTCCATGGCGGACCCAACAAACGCTACGGCAAAGGAGCGCATGGCGAATTATCCGGATCGAGAGACGGTCTTCGGCAAAGCGATTGCCGAACACCTGGAAGTGATTCGTGGTCTCGAACAACATCAGGAACTGCTGGAGACCATTGCGCGGGTAATGGCGGCGGCGCTGCATCGCGGCAACCAGATCCTGTGGTGCGGCAACGGCGGCAGCGCGGGAGATTCGCAGCACCTGGCCGCGGAGATCGTGGGGCGTTTTCGACGCGAGCGGCGTGGGCTGCCTTCGATTGCGCTGACTACGGATACTTCGATACTGACCTCGATTTCGAACGATTATGGCTATGAGGCTGTCTTTTCGCGCCAGGTGGAGGCGATTTCGAAACCGGGCGATGTGCTGGTGGGGATTTCGACCTCGGGCAACAGCCATAATGTGATCGCGGCTCTGGAAACAGCGAAGCTGCATGAGGTGACGACGGTGGCCTTTACCGGCGAGGGTGGCGGGCGCATGGGCGCGCTGGCCGATCATCTCTTTGCGGTGGGTTCGCGGGATACGGCGCGCATTCAGGAGGCGCATATTCTGGCCGGGCATATGCTTTGCGACTGGCTGGAGCTGGATTGGATTGCGTCGCAGGCCGAAGCCGCCGCAGAACCCGCCGAGGCCAGGGAAGCGGGTGTTCTTTGATCCAGCAACTCCACGAAGTGATTCACAAGATCGAGCAGGAGTGGCCCGCGAAGCGCCTGCTGGTGCTGGGCGATGTGATGCTGGACAAGTACATCTGGGGCGAGGTGGGGCGGATTTCGCCGGAAGCCCCGGTGCCCGTGGTCCGGACCACGCACCAGAGCGAGCAGCCGGGTGGCGCGGCGAACGTCGCACTGAATCTGGCCAAGCTGGGCGCCAACGTCTCCCTGGTAGGGTTTACCGGCGGCGATGCGGATGAAGGGCTCCTTGTAGCCAGTCTTCGGTCGCACGGAATCGATCCGGCGTTCGTTTCATGCGCCGGCTTCCCGACGATCACTAAGACACGGATTCTGGGTGGACGCCAGCAAATGCTGAGGTTGGACAGTGAACGGCTGGGCGCCCGGCCCGAGGCTGGCTACGATCAATTGCTTGCGCAGGTGCTAAGAGAGCTGCCGGGGTGCCACGCGCTGGTCTTATCGGACTACGCGAAAGGCGCGCTGGCGCCGAGCCTCTGCCAGGCGGTGATTGCCGAGGCGCGCAAGCTGGGTATTCCGGTGCTGGTCGATCCCAAGACAGCGGATTTTAGCCGTTATCGTGGGGCGACGACGATTTGTCCCAATCTGCATGAGCTTTCGGTAGCTTCGCGGGAGGATGCGGGTAACTTTGAGGCGATGCTGGCGGCGGGCGAGCGGATGGTGGCTGAGTTTGACCTGGAATATCTGACGGCGACGCTCAGCGAGCGGGGAATCGCCGTGATCCGGCCGGGCAACCGCTTCCTCGCGCCGGCTGTTGCCCGGCAGGTCTTTGATGTTTCCGGCGCTGGGGATACAGTGATTGCGGTGCTGGCGCTTTGCCTGGCTTCGGGGTTAACGATTGAGCCGGCTGTACAGCTGGCGAATATCGCGGCTGGAATCGTAGTGGGCAAGGTGGGCACGGTTCCGGTGGAGAAGCATGAGCTGCTGGCGGCGCTGGCTCCCGACATTGCGCTGCACGCCGAGGACAAGGTGCTGACGCGCGAGGAACTGGTAAGGCGTGTCGCGGTGTGGCGGGCGAATGGCGAGCGGGTGGTGTTTACCAACGGCTGCTTCGACCTGCTGCATGTGGGGCATATTACGGTGCTCGAACAGTCGCGGCGGCTGGGCGATAGGCTGATTGTGGCGATCAACAGCGATGCGTCGGTTTCCTGCCTGAAAGGGCCGAGCCGGCCGGTGGTCGAGGAAAATGCGCGGGCACGGGTGCTGGCGGCGCTGGCGGCTGTAGACGCGGTGGTGATCTTTGGCGAGGCGACGCCGCTGGAGGTGATCGTGGCCTCGAAGCCCGACGTGATCGTGAAGGGTGGCGACTACAACGAGGAGACCGTGGTTGGCGCGAAGGAAGTGAAGTCCTGGGGCGGCAAGGTGGCGATTGTGCCGATTGTCGAGGGACACTCGACGACGCGGTTGATTCAAAAATCGCTAGCTGGGGCTTAACTACAAGTTATCGAGCCATTGGCGCAGACTTTCGGCGAAATTTGGATCCGCTTGGGTTGGCGTACTGAGCCAGACAGAGGCTTTCGTGCCAGCGACAGCCTGGTATGCTGGCGGCGCTTGCGTCGACGGTGTGACTACTGACTTTGCAAATAGCCATAGAGAAGGCGTATGCAGCGAGCTTGCCGCCGTCGTAAGGTCGTAGCGGTCTTTCACCAGCCAATGCGCGGGAACGAGGCGGCTGCGTGGGTCGTTGAAGACCGGAGCGACGGCGTCCGTGACGGGCTGGTCAAGGATGACTCCGGCCAGTTCGCTGTGGCCGGCAGCGAGTTCCACAGCCAGGTTTACTCCTAAGCTAGTTCCATAGACAACGATCTTGTTTGGGGGGATGTGGCGGGTTTGGCTTAGCCAGGTGAGCGCCCATTCCGTGTCCTGGCGCAGCTGCTTTTCGCTGGGATGGCCGGGCTGGCTTTGGCCGTAGCCGCGATAGTCGATGGCGAAGACAGTTAGGTTGGCGCGATGCAATGCGGCGAGCGCGTCGACGCAGTCGCTCAGGTTGCCGTCTGCGCCGTGAAGATACAGGACGGTGAAGCGAGAGCCTTCGGCGGGAATCCACCAGCCGGTGAGTTGGGGAATGCCGGTTTCCGTGACCGCGAAGCGGATTGGCTCGTAGGCCAGGCCGGCGCTTGCGGGGGTGCGCGTGATCGCGGCTTTGGGGTGGTAGAGAAGCTGCCAACTGCCTTGCCAATAGAGCAGGCAGAGCGAGAGCCATGCGCAGGCGGTGATTCCCACGAGAGTGATTGCGACCGCGATTAACAGCCAGCGTGCGGAGACGTTGGGGAATGCCTGGGGCGAGTGGCGCATCTCGTCCATTGCCCTCTCAAAGGCCGATGGAGTGCGTTGATTCTGCCTCGCTTGAGGCTTGACTCCGGCGCTGGTCTTCTTTGGGCGGGATGGCTTGGAAGGGGGCATTCGATCGGGTATCGTTCTGGGGGCCGCTCTGCGTGAGGGACGCTGCTTTCAGGGTAACGTTTCGCGGAGGTTGGGGCGGAGAGCGCCGGTCTTTTCGTGGCGGTTCGGCTACCATTGAGTTGAATGCCAAGGAGTTGTTCCGAATGCGGGAGATGATTCGAGTCTGTTCTGAGAGCGAGTTGCCCAGGGAGGGCGAAGTCTGCGAGATGGCGGACGGCCACTTATGCGTGGCGCGGGTAGGCGGTGAGATTGCAGTGCTGGGCAACGTCTGCCCTCATAACGAGGGGCCGCTGGGACAGGGCATGATCGAGGATGGCAAGGTTGTCTGTCCGTTTCATGGATGGGCCTTCGATGTGAAGACTGGGGTGACGGATCAGAGCATGCAATTGAAGGCTCGTGTTTTTGAGGCGGTGGTCAAGGATGGGGCTCTGTTGGTGAGGCCGCCGGAGCCGGGGACTTAGAGCAGGCATCACTAGTGTCCCGAGTCTGAAGTTGTTTTAACAAATGTTGTCATCCTGAACGAAGTGAAGGATCTGCTGTTCAGCGATTTATGCCGTCGAGGCAACGCTCAATTTCAGCGATGAACTTCTGACTCGGGACACTACAGCAGAAGCAGAATTGGTATAAGGTGAGGCCTCGGAGGTCGAGCAAATTTTTCCTCAAGAAAAATCCGCCCTGCACGCTGGGCGCTACATTACGGTAATTCTGCTTCTGCTCTAGTGGTCGGTTGCATGATATAGCGGAACACATCGAGGCTTCCTTGAAGTGTTCCGCTATCTTTTCATCGTTGAGAGCTTCTCTCGCTCAGTACTTGACGATGGCGGCGAAGGAGTCTGGCTTGAGGCTTGCGCCGCCGACGAGGGCGCCGTCGATCTCTTCCTCGCCGAGCAGGGCGGTCGCGTTTTCCGGCTTGACCGAACCGCCGTAGAGGATGCGGGTGGCGTTGGCCAAGTGCGAGCCGAGGATGTTGGCCAGTTCGGCGCGGATGATCATGTGAGCTTCGACGGCCATTTCGGGAGTGGCGGTTTTGCCGGTGCCGATGGCCCAGACTGGCTCGTAGGCGACGACCAGGGAGTGGGCCTGAGCGGCAGTGATGCCGGCGAGTGCGCCTTTGAGCTGGGCGAGGAGGACTTCTGCGGTGAGACCGGCTTCGCGCTCGGCGAGGACTTCGCCGATGCAGACGACGGGAACGATGCCGTGCTTGAGCGCGGTGTGCAGCTTCTTGTTGACGATTTCGTCGGTTTCGTTGAAGTACTGGCGGCGCTCGGAGTGGCCGATAAGGGTGTGCGTGGCTCCGACGGCTTTGAGCATGGCTGCGGAGGTTTCGCCGGTGTAGGCGCCCTCGTCGGCGAAGTGCATGTTTTGCAGGCCGGCGGCAACGTTGGAGCCGGCGACCGCGGCGACTGCCGTGGCCAGCGAGGTGACCGAGGGGAACAAGGCGATTTCATCGCGCGTGTGGCCGGCGACGAGGGGCAGAAAGGCATCGACGAAAGCCTGGGCTTCGGCCGGGGTTTTGTACATCTTCCAGTTGGCGGCGATCAGTGCTTTGCGGGACATGTTGTGTTGGGTTCCTCGGAGACCATTTTAGTTGATGCAAATGGGATACGGCTGGGTGAGAGTATGATGTGACTATAGTCTGTGACTATGGGAGGAACTGAGATGTCCACGACGATTGCTGCCGGGGAGTTCAAGGCGAAGTGCTTGAAACTGCTGGACCAGGTGGCGGAGGATCGCAAGCCGTTGGTAATTACCAAGCGGGGGCGTGCGGTGGCGAAGCTGGTTCCGATGGAGCCGCGGGTCGAGTTGTTTGGGGCTTTGCGGGGGAGCGGGACGATTCTTGGCGACATTATTTCGCCACTGGAGAACGAGTGGGAAGTTTGTCAGGATGAGTAGGTCGGCTTCTTCGAACGATGCAGATTTACCGCTGCTTCTGGATACCCATGTGCTCGTCTGGCTTGTTTTGGGTGAGCCAATGTTGGGTTCGCGAACCAAGAGCACTATTGCTCGCGCCTCGCTTGAGGGCCGGATACTTATCTCGGCGATAACTCCGTGGGAGATCGGTGTGCTTGTAAGCAAGGGACGCATTGATCTTCGCCGGGATGCTTTGGCGTGGGTGCGCTCTGCCTTGGAACTACCCGGTGTCCGATTTGCAGAGTTGAGCCCCGAGATTTCGGTTGGGAGTACGAGGCTGCCTTGGGAGATGCACGGCGACCCGGCTGACCGCATTCTGGTGGCGACGGCGCGGCATCTTGGCGCGGCGCTGGTGACGGCGGACCGGAAGCTGCTTGGGGAGGCCGGCAAGAAGCACTTCCATGCGATGAATGCGAGGGTTTGATCGCATCGTCGCATTCTGGCTGGGTCAGGAAGAGAGTTCCTGAGCGGGGAAGAAGTCGAAGGCGCCGGGACCGGTCTGGATCTCTTCCTGAAGCGGGAGGGCTGGCGGCTCTTCTTGCAGGTGAATGAATTTTCCGATTTCCAGGAAGCTGAAGGCGGTGAGGCGATGGAATTTGCGGAAGGCAGTCATGATGGCGACGAACTTAGGGTAGTCGCATAGCTCGGGGTGATGGAATGCCGCGAAGGGATGCTGCGCCTGCAGGCGGCACAGGTAGTGATCGACGCGCAGATCGTAGACGGGATAGGCTTCAGGATTGTGCAGGCTACAGTACTTGGTGGCGAAGGAATAGAGGTTGTATTTCTTGCCCTGGATGGCGATCCTGGCGATCTGGTTGACGAGTTCGGGCGAGCCAGCGGCCAGGGCATTATCCATCTCATCGATGTCGGCATGGATATGGCGGGCGACTGCATCGACGGCGAAGAGGTGGGTGTGATGGAGCGCGTTGACGGCGACCACCTTGAGCAGGATGTGGCGCGGGTCGGCGTTGTGCGGGTACTGGCGGACCAGTTCGTCGAGAGATTGCTCGATCAGCTCATGTTCGCGGTCGTAGGTTTCACATGCGGCCTTGACTCGTTCAGCGCTTGGCGTTTCCATTGCGTGAGTCATCTGGGAGATTCCTCGTTCCCCACTTCATGGGGAGATCCGAGGGAAAGTCTCGGATGGGCGCAATTCTACACCGGACTGGCGGCTCGCAGATACTCGCAAAGCAGCTCAGCACGAATGCCAACGTCAGCGAAGGACTTGATCGCAGAACTCGCGGGTGGTGAGGATTCGGGTGCGTCCAAGCGACTGTAGCGCGAGCAGTCCGGAGCGATGGTCGCCGGTTACGGCGTAGTCCGGCTGGGCGGCGTCGATGAGGTTCAAGAGATAGTTGTCGGTGGGGTCGGCGGACTGATGTTTGTCGGGCAGCGATTTATCCCAAACGGTCGTGCGGTAGAGGTTGTTGATCATCTTCCCGATGCGCTGTGGCTGAAGGATGGTTCGGAGCTTTGGATAGCGGCTGGCGGCGCGGATTTCTTCGATTTGCTCCTGGCATGTGAGCAGTTCGAAGCGGCCATCGACCCACTCGTCTGTGATTGCTCTTGGAGCGCCTCTCGGGGAGATCAGGGAGCTCCAGAAGATGTTGCTGTCCAACAGCACGATCATTGGCGGCTACGGGCCCAGGCCAGAGCCTCTTCAATGGCACTGTCGATCGCTTCCTGGGGCACATTGGCGTTCTGTTCTCGCGCAGCTCTCAATGTTTCCAGAAAGATGCGCTCCCGAACGGCTTCTTCGACGAACTTGGAGAGGTCGCCTTTGCGGCCACCGCCGTTATCGGCGAGGAATTGGCGGAGCGAGGTGTCGGTTTCGGTGGAGACTACTAGATTCCAGCGGGTTTGGGAGGTTGCCATAGGTGCTCCTACACTATCAGCGATTTAATTATACAGATATGCAGATAAACACCCAACCATGACGCTAAAGGCTGGTTACGACACTTCGTGGTTTAGGGCCGTATTCGTTGAACGCGAGTCAGAGTTGCCGGAGCTCTTCGGGGATCGCCACTTAAGATTTGTCAATAAGTCCGGATTGGGTCTCTTTGTTGCGATTTGCTTCAGCGCTCAGGCGGCGGGATCGTGAGCGGAGGTAGGTTTTGCGTCGGGTTTGATTTGCTTGGACTCCGATAGCAGGGATTGAAGCTCCTGGGGCAGGCTGGAGAAGGGGATCATCTGAGCCAAGTCCTCTGCCGTTAGTTCGCGGACTTCGCCGTCTTCATCCGTCAATGGTTTTCGGTTTGCCATGTTTGCGCGCCTCCCGATCATTCGCCTTGCGAAAGCTGATGACTCTGATTCCGCCGGGTTGGGGTATGAAACAAAGTACGTGCAAGCGTCCCCTGAGGTACCCGACTGCGACGGTGCGCTTTTCGCCTTTTCGCTCTTCCATCTCGTAATTAGCAGAGGAGAAGTCGAAATCGGCTGCTTCTTCAAAGCCCAAATTGCGTTCACGAAGATTGCGTACGTTCTTTGCCGGGTCGAACGCGATCTCCACATTTTTATTGTAACTACATTTCCTGGTCGGCGAATTACCTGAAGATCGTCAAGGGGCCAAAAGACCCCTTGGCAGAGAACGCGATTGGGAGATTCAGATGCCAAGGCTGAAGTCTTGGCATACCTCGACCGCGGCAGGGCTACTTATCGGTCAGGGCTTCCACGCCGGGGAGTTTCTTGCCTTCCAGGAACTCGAGGCTGGCGCCGCCGCCGGTGCTGATGTGGGTGATTTTGTCGGCCACGCCGGCCTGGTTGATGGCGCTTACGCTGTCGCCTCCGCCGATGATGCTGGTGGCCGCTATGTTGGCTGCTACGGCGTGGGCGATGGCGTTGGTGCCGATGGCGAAGGCGGGAAACTCGAAGACCCCCGCGGGGCCGTTCCAGAGGATGGTCTTGGCTTCAGCGACGATTTCGGTGATCAGGACGATGGTTTTCGGACCGATGTCGAGGCCTTGCCAGTCGGCTGGGAAGTTTTTGGAGGATTCCCAGGGCTGGGTCTTTGCGTCGGGGGCGAAGCTGTCGGCGAGAATGTTATCGACGGGCAGGATGAGCTTGACGCCGTTCTTTTTTGCCTTGGCCAGAGCTTCCTTGGCGATGTCGATCTTGTCTTCTTCGACAAGCGACTTGCCGGTGGTGACGCCGAGCGCGCGCTGGAAGGTGTAGGCCATGCCGCCTACGATGACCAGCGTGTCTACCTTGTCGAGCAGGTTGTCGATGACGTCGATTTTGCCGGAGATTTTGCTGCCGCCGATGATGGCTACGAAGGGCTTTTCGGGCGATTCGAGGGCTTTGCCCAGGTAGGTCAGTTCCTTTTCCATGAGCAGGCCCGCGGCGGCCGGCTTGAGGAAGTGGGTGATGCCTTCGGTGGAGGCGTGGGCGCGGTGGGCGGAGCCGAAGGCGTCGTTGACGTAGAGATCGGCCAGTGAAGCGAGCTGCCTGCTGAAGGCTGCGTCGTTGGCTTCTTCCTGCGGATGGAAGCGCAGGTTCTCCAGCAGCAGGACCTGGCCGGACTCAAGGTTGCTCGCAAGCTCGGTGGCGATTTCGCCGATGCAGTCGGGCGAGAAGCCGACGTTGACGTCGAGCGAGACTTCTTCGTCGAGCAGTTCGCGCAGGCGGTCTACTACCGGGCGCAAGGAGTATTTGGGATTGGGCTTGCCTTTGGGGCGGCCGAGATGCGAGGCGAGGATGACCTTGGCGTGATGGCGCAACGCGTATTCGATGGTGGGCAGCGTGGCGCGGATACGGGTGTCGTCGGTGATGGCGGAGCCGTCTTCGGTGAGCGGAACGTTGAAGTCGACGCGGATGAAGACGCGCTTGTCTTTAAGATCGAGATCGCGGATGGAGAGCTTGGGCATTTTTTTACTGACCTTCTGCGGCGAGAATCAATCCTGCGGAAGGACCGCATCGAATTCGATTTCCACGCGCCATTTGGGATTGAGAAGTTGAGCCACAACGACCATCGTAGCTGCTGGGCGGATCTGCGCGAAATATTCGCCGTGGACGCGGCCTACGGCTTCCCAGTCTTCGACATGGGTCAGGTACATGCGGGTGCGGACGACATCCTTCAGAGATGAGCCGGCGCGGGTGAGGACTTCGGCGGCGATCTCGAAGATGCGGTGGGTCTGGGCTACGACGTCAAGACCGTCGGCGCCTACTGGGCCGGTACCGGAGATGTGAATGGCGTTGCCGATGCGCACGGCTCGGGAGAAGCCGATGATGGGCTCGTAGGGGGATGTGCCGGGGAGGTTTTGGCGCATGGATTTTACTCGATGGGAGATGCCCAGCGGAGTTTTGTGGGAGCCCACCCTTGCCGCACAGTACGCGTCAAGGATGGGGCGCCCAGTCTTGTTTTCCATCTGAGGAAGACAAAAGCAGATCCTTCGCCAGGATAACAATGCTGCAGTTAGATACCCTTGCTGACCAGAAAGCCGATGAGATCGACGACGCGGTTGGAGTAGCCCCACTCGTTGTCGTACCAGCTTAGAACCTTAACGCTGTTGCCGACGACCTTGGTGAGCGGTGCGTCGACGATGGAAGAGAGCTTGTTGCCCTTGAAATCGGAGCTGACGAGCTCGTTTTCTTCGTAGCCGAGGATGCCTTTGAGCTCGCCTTCGCTGGCGGCTTTGAGGGCGGCATTGATTTCCTTGACGGTCGTGGGCTTTTCGCTGATGAAGGTGAGGTCGACGATGGAGACGTTGGGGGTAGGAACGCGCATGGAGAAGCCGTCCAGCTTGCCTTCGGTCTCGGGGATGACGAGCTTGAGGGCCTTGGCGGCGCCGGTGGAGGTGGG
>Ga0302326_10016369_pt1 | contig 15526 bp, 11 predicted proteins | sample Palsa_T0_3_FD_202264 | JGI IMG/M metagenome (GOLD analysis project Ga0302326, IMG submission 202264) | Peat permafrost microbial communities from Stordalen Mire near Abisko, Sweden - Palsa_T0_3 | ecosystem: Environmental > Terrestrial > Soil > Palsa > Peat permafrost | place: Sweden: Abisko...
AGCCTGGCTTTTACCTTCCTTGCCTGGATCTGCTCGTAAGCTGGATTCTTCATCCCGAACCTCCTGCGGTGAGCTGTGAGAATAACCCACCTGTCCGGGATGTCTATTAGCAGCTACAGACTCTTTCTGCTCACCCTACAGTCTCTAGACATAAACGATCCGTACGTGGTGGAGCGAATGCTGGCCGCTTCGTATGGTCTATCGATGACGTTGTGCTTCCGGAAGGAACTGGACCGATTTCGTAACGTTTTGCTGCCCTCGCTTGCTCAAAACGTATTCAGTGCGATGTTTGCCGAAAATGCGCCATTCTCTACGACTCATGCTTTGCGAAGGGACTACGCAAAAGGAATTATTGACCTGGCTCTTAAGATGCAAGGAGGCCTTCTCACCACACGACAGAAAGAAAGAATCACTCCGCCATTTAGAGGGGGAATCCAAAACTGGAGATATAGGCCCGACTACGACGCCGGAAAATACAAGGAAGGAAACGATCCACTTGGTTTCGACTGGGAAAACTACACGATGGGTAGTCTAGCAATAGGTCGTTCAACATATGATTTTTCCCATCGAGATTTCCTCCGCGTTAAGGAATAGATTCTTTGGCGAATTCACGATTTGGGCTACTCGCTAGCTCGTTTTGGAGAAATTGACAAGGAATTGGCCCAGTCTCGCTGGCGCTACCGGGAGGACCCTGGTAATAGTCCCGAAAGATACGGAAAAAAGTATTCCTGGATCGCATTTTATGAGCTTTCTGGATACCAGCGTGACCATCGAATGATTGAGCCCAAGCCGTGGCGAGACTCGGAGCCCCATCCCGACGAAATTGATATTGACCCTAGTTTCCCGGATGAACCCGTTGCCCAGCACGTTATCAATGAAGATCTCTTAGGTACAAAGCATCGAAACGCCAGGCTTTGGGTCAAGAACGGACCCATTCCCGCCTTCCGCAGATATTTCTTGTCCAGGTGGTTCGGAGCCGAGAAGGGGCTTTGGATACTGGCTCATGCAGTACGCTTCAGGCGCGGGAATGAGGTCAGGCGTACAGGATTTGCAAGAATCCGAGCGTTTTTCCTAAGAAGTGCAGACCTAGTGAAACTCAGGAGGATTCTGCGATCAAAGAACGTGATGTTCGCGACAGTTAGAGACACGCAAAGTGTGAGCGGCTTTTTTGCTGGCGAAATGTGCTGGCGAGACGATATTCCGTATGCAAGCGCAGAGAGCATCCGTCGCGTGGTCGGCAAACGACGGATTCCACTACCTCCGACAGTGACATTTACAATCAAGCTTGGCGAAAAAACAATTCGCATGGGACAACCTTGGCCGCCGTGGCAAGACCAACTAATCTACGAATCCGTAGACGTTGTACCTCTTGCGCAAGACAACGACTTTTCAGCAAGGCCTGCGCTGGAACGTGCAAGGGGTTTGATGCCGACTCGACAGCTTCTTGGGTATTCAGACCTTTGGCTATTTCTTCCCTCGTGGAATACGATCGATTTGTCAGGTCGTTTGGCCTCAATAGCCACGGCGATCCCTGGAATTGGAAGTTCGGAATCCACCTTGTTTTTGCGCGCGGACAGCCTGCGAAAATATATGGCAGATACCCGGTCGCGCCTGCTGTGGGTAGTGTCGGGCGAGCGACAAAAACTCAACGATTCGGGAATGAACGCAGCGTATCAACAGTACGACCAAGTATTTCTTTGGGAACCCAGAGGCATCAAAAAGATCTACGAGAAAAATAGGCCCGATAGAGTCGCCGTTCGGCGGCGCCCTGCGCGTCGGGCAATCCCTCTGATATAAGGGCCGATGCTTTTTCTTTTCGCAGGTGTATCACTTTTCCCCGCTCTGTAACCTTACCCCCCTCCGCCATTGACTTGCCTATCTCCGCGTCCTAACATGCGGTTCGGATGAATTTGTTTACGGCATGATCGGCCAAACAATCTCGCATTTTCGAATCCTGGAAAAGCTTGGCGGCGGCGGGATGGGTGTGGTCTTCAAGGCCGAAGATATCAATCTCGGCCGGCCCGTCGCGCTGAAGTTCCTGCCTGGCGAAGTCGCGAAGGATCCCACAGCGCTCGAACGTTTCCGCCGTGAAGCGCGCGCGGCTTCCGCACTGAACCATCCCAATATCTGCACGATTTATGAAATTGCCGAAGATGGCGGCCGGCTGTTCATCGCCATGGAATATCTCGACGGCCAGACGCTGAAGCACCACTTGGCAGGCAAGGCCATGCCGGTCGGCGAAATGCTCGATCTCGCCATCGAAATCGCCGACGCGCTGGCAGCCGCTCACGATAAGGGCATCGTCCACCGCGACATCAAGCCCGCGAATCTTTTCGTCACGCAGCGCGGGCAGGCGAAGATTCTCGATTTCGGTTTGGCGAAGAATGTGACCAGCAGTTCGGCGAATTCGCTGGCGATGATGACGCAGGATACCGCGCCACTCATATCCGAAGATCATCTCACCAGTCCCGGCTCGACGCTCGGCACCATCGCGTACATGTCGCCCGAACAGGCCCGCGGGAAAGAGCTTGATGCGCGCACGGATCTCTTTTCGTTCGGCGTCGTGCTGTATGAAATGGCCACCGGCCAGGCGGCGTTTGCGGGCAACACTTCAGCCGAAATTTTCGACGTCATCCTGAACCGTGCTCCCGCGCCGGCCAAGACCGTGAATACAAAGCTGCCGAACGCCCTCACGGAAATTATTGACCGATTACTGGAGAAAGATATTTCCGCGAGATACCAAAGCGCCGGAAAGCTGCGCGCTGATCTGCAATTGCTCAAACGCGATCTCGATTCTGGACGGTCTGCTTCGGCGCCCGCTCCATCAGCGCCGGCGCAAAAATCCGTTGCGGTTCTCTATTTCGAAAACGCCAGCGCCGCGAAGGACGATGAATATTTCCGCGATGGAATGACGGAAGACATCATCACCGAGCTTGCCAAGATCAATGGTCTTCAAGTCTTCTCGCGCTCCGAAGTCCTTCCGTTTCGCGACAAAGGCGCCGGCGCGCCGCAGGTCGGCCAGCAACTGAACGCGGCGTTCGTCCTCGAAGGCAGCATCCGCCGCGCGGGAAATCGCCTGCGCATCACCGCGCAACTCGTGGACACGCGAACGCGGCATTCCGTCTGGGCCGAGCGCTACGACCGCCAGATCGAAGATGTCTTCGCCATTCAGGACGAAATCGCGCAAAGCATCGCCGCCGCGTTGAAAGTGAAGTTGACCGAAACGGAGAAGCAAGCGATTGCCAAAGCGCCCACCGCCGACGTGAAAGCGTATGACTACTACTTGCGCGGCCGGCAATTCTTTTATCAATTCCGCCGGCGCGGCTACGATTTCGCGCGGCAGATGTTCACGCGGGCCATCGAAATTGATCCGGGATACGCGCGAGCGTATGCGGGCGTGGCGGACTGCTACTCCTATCTCTACATGTATTGGGACGCCACCAAAGCAAATATCGAAGCCGCTGAGGACGCCAGCCGGAAAGCGCTCGTACTCGACCCCGGCCTCGCCGAGGCGCACGTGGCGCGTGGCCTTGCCATCTCGTTGAGCAAACGCTACGACGAAGCGGAAACAGAATTCGAGACGGCGATTCGTCTCGACGGAAAGCTCTTTGAAGCGTACTACTTTTACGCGCGTGCCTGCTTTCAACAAGGAAAACTGGCCAAGGCGGGAGAACTCTTCCAGAAGGCCTCGGACGCAAAACCCGAGGATTACCAGGCTCCCAGCATGGTAGCCATGGTCTACGAAGGTATGCACCGAATAGTCGAAGCAAAAGCAGCCCACGCCCGCGCCCTGAAATTGGCAGAAAAACATCTTGAAATGCACCCGGATGACGCGAGAGCGCTTTATCTCGGCGCGACAGATCTTTGTCAGCTCGGAGAACGATCTCGCAGTTTGGATTGGGCCAGGCGCGCGCTGGCGATTGATCCGGAGGACTGCGGAATTCTCTACAACATTGCTTGCGTATATTCGCTTCTCGGTCAGAAGGAAGAAGCGATCGATTGTCTCGATAAAGCGATGTCGCACGCGGCGTGGTACAAAAGCTGGGCACAGCACGATACCGATCTGGACACGCTTCGAGATCATCCGCGTTTCAAGGCTGTGATGGATCGGCAGACGTAATCCTTTCGCTGTAACAAAAAGCGGACGCGCCTGCTGAACGGCATCGCTGCAATTGTTGACGGCGTTACTTCTGCTACAATGCGGGTCGAGATGTACCGTAAAACTGTCTGCGGCAGCCCCAAGTTTTTCGCGCTGTTTCTTCTAGCTCTGACGTTCACTTCAACTGCAGTTCTCTCTGCGAAATCTCAGAGCCAAGCATCGCAGCAAACTGCGGCGGCCGTTTCAAATCCTGCTGGGATAGTGAAGCTGCGAATTGATAGCGAGATCGAACCGATCCTCGCGGACTACATCACCAACGGAATTGACCGCGCGGCGCAAGAGCGTGCCTCGTTAGTCCTCATCACGATTGACACTCCCGGCGGACTCGACACATCAATGCGGCAAATCATCGCCAAAATCTTGGCGTCGCCTGTGCCGGTGGTGACTTTTGTGTCGCCGACTGGTTCGCGCGCCGCGTCGGCGGGATTTTTCATTCTTCTTTCGGCCGACGTTGCTGCAATGTCGCCTGGCACGGACACGGGCGCGGCATCGCCGGTTATGATTTTTGCCGGATCGTCGGTGCAGATTGACGAGACCATGCGCCACAAAATCGTCAACGAAGCCGAAGCATATCTCAGAAGCTACGTGAGCCAACGCGGCCGCAACGTGGATCTCGCGGCGACTGCGGTGTCCGACGCGAAAGCGTTCAGCGAGAAAGAAGCTCTCGACGGGAAGTTGATTGATCTCATCGAGCCCTCGCAGGAGGCGCTGCTCGCGGAGCTCAACGGGCGCACGATCACGCGATTCGACGGCTCGAAGATGAAGCTCGATCTCAGCTCGCCGGTGGTGACGGAAGTCGAGATGACGGCGCGCGAGAAATTTCTCTCGCGCATCGTGCAGCCCGATGTGTTCTTCATTCTCTTGATCGTCGGCGTGCTCGGTCTCTATGCCGAATTCACTCATCCGGGTCTTTTCGCCCCCGGCGTTATTGGCGGAATTGCGCTTCTGCTCGCGCTATATGCGATGCATCTTCTGCCCGTGAATCTCACTGGATTTCTGATGATCCTCCTCGCTCTCGCGCTATTTATTCTCGAGGCGAAATTTCCAACGCACGGAATACTTGGCGTCGGCGGCGTTGCCGCGATGGTGCTCGGCGCGCTGATGCTGGTGCGTTCGCCGCTGACGGGAATGGGCGTAAGCCTCGGCGCGTCACTTGGCGTGACGATTCCATTCGCGGTGATCGTGATTCTGCTGATGCGGCTGGTACTGCGCTCGCGCGCGTGGAAGCCGGCCACGGGGAGCGAGGAGCTGATCGGCGAAGTTGGGGAAGTGCGGGAGCGAGTCAGCCCGCAGGATGGAATGGTATTCGTGCATGGAGAACTTTGGCGCGCGCACGCCGCGAGCGCCATACCTGAGGGCGCGCGCATCCGCGTGCGAAGTGTCGACGGATTGACCCTGCACGTCGAGCCCGTGGACGCATCTGTGAACCGGCCGGTCGCGTGAAGCAAGTCTAAGGAGAATCATCCAATGCCTTTCACTGAGACTTTGACTATCGTTGCGGTTTTTATTTTTCTGATTTGGATTTTCAATTCGGTGAATGTGATCAAGGAGTGGGAGCGCGGAGTGATCTTGCGGCTGGGGCGAATGTCGCCGGAGCCGAAGGGCGCCGGGCTTCGATTCGTGGCGTGGCCGATCGACAAACTCACGAAGATCTCGTTGAGAATCGAAACGCTCGACGTTCCGCCGCAGGACGTGATCACGCGCGACAACGTGTCGGTGAAGGTAAACGCGGTGTGCTACTTCCGCGTGGTGGACGCCAACCGCGCGCTTTCGCAAATTCAAAATTACCTCTATGCGACTTCGCAGCTCGCGCAGACGAATTTGCGGAGCGTGGTCGGGCAGTTCGAATTGGACGAGATTTTGTCGGAGCGCGAAAAGGTAAACTCCAAGTTGCAAGTAATCCTTGACCAGGATACGGAGCCTTGGGGTATCAAGGTAACGAAGGTTGAGGTCAAACAAGTCGACATCCCGGAGAATATGCAGCGCGCCATCGCCAAACAAGCGGAGGCCGAGCGCGAACGCCGGGCAAAAATCATTCACGCAGAAGGCGAAATGCAGGCTTCGACGAAGCTGGCGGAGGCGGCTCAGGTTCTTCAGACTCAGCCCGCTTCGATCCAGCTCCGCTACCTGCAAACGCTGACGGAAATCGGCGTCGAGAAAAACACGACGATTGTTTTTCCGTTGCCGATTGACATGATCCTGCAATGGACGAAGACAATGGGGGGAAATAAATAAACGTGGCCGGCGGAAACGGAAAGCGCGGAGGGGGTGACCGGGTACTCGAAAGCCGTCACCTCGTTGGATTGTTCCTGGGAGTTGTGTTGCTGTGCAGCGTGTTCTTCACGCTTGGCTACGTCATGGGCCGAACGCAGTATGGGCCGCCGTTGCCGCTTCATGCTTCCGCGGCGGGCCGGGATATTGTGACTGGCGTGGCGCCCGAATCGACGACGCCAGTTGAAACGATTCCAGCGCCGGCGAATGGCGAATGGGATTTTTACTCGAAGGATAAAGATCCCAATCATTTGCAACCCGCGACGACTGCGCCCATAACGCCAGTACTTTCAACTGCGCCCGCAACCTCCGCTTCAAATTCGACAATTTCGGACAAAGCAGCAAACAAAGCGCCGCACAATTCGGAAACAATGCGTGCGACACAGCCCACCCCGAAGCCTGTCTCTGCAAATGCGATGGAGTTGCGCCGTTTTCAGGCGCCGCGAATTCCGCGTGGACAGGTTGTTCTTCAACTCGCGGCCATGACCAAGGAAACAGACGCAGTGTCCATGGCCGATGCCGCGCAACGGAAAAATTTTCCGTCGTTCATCGTGATGCCCGCGCCGGGGGATAATCTCTATCATGTGCAAGTCGGGCCGTATGCCGATGTGCCAGCGGCCGAGCGCGCCAAAGATTCTCTGGATCACGCCGGATTTAAAGCCATCATTAAGCGCTGAGTGAAGAAAGTCCTAGCATCGAACTTCGTTTCGCCTCGACTAATTCCCGGCAAATTCCAGATGATCCTCGTTCTTTTTATATTGGGACTTAATCTCCAAAACATTAGCTGGCCGATGTCTACGCAACTATCGGCATTCTTACCGTCCGTCGCTATCGCGCAGGGCGCGGGGACCGTGCCGCGCAAGATCGCTGGGAAGCCTTGGAGCGAACACGAATGTGCGCACGGTGTAGAACTGCGACTGAGTTCGATGGAGCCAAGTCAAGGGAGCTTGCAGTTGGTCGAAGTCCGGAGCGCCAACCAACTTGCAGAAGTTACCGGCCAATGGGATGGAAACGAGATTCCGTTCTGGCCATCGGAGAGCGCCGGTAAGATTGATTTCGATGTACGGACGGCATTACTTGGAATTGACCTCGAGCATGCAAGCGGAACAGCAGACTTCGTAGTATCGACCAAGACTCGTGAGGGAGAATCCTTTGTATGCACCGTGAGTTTGGACGTGAAAGCGGGCCGGTTTGCCACTGAAGAGTTAAAGGTGGCGCCGCAGTTCGTCGAACCTAATCCGGGGCAGCTTGCGCGTGCGGAGGCGGAGCGTAAGAGATTGCGAGAGATTTTTGCGTCTGTGACGCCGGAGAAACTCTGGAATGGACCGTTTCGTATACCAATCACAGGAGCAACAACGGGCGGCAATTTCGGAAAGCGGCGGGTGCTGAATGGGCAGCCTTCTTCGCCCCACTCGGGGGTAGATTTCGCGGCGCCCGCGGGTACGCCAGTGCATGCGGCACAGCGCGGGCGCGTGGTACTCGCCGAGCCGCTGTACTTTTCTGGAAATACCGTGATCGTGGATCACGGATTGGGCGTCTACACCTTCTACGGACATCTTAGTTCGTTCGACGTAAAGGTGGGTGATGAGATCGGTGTTGGCGGCGTTCTGGGAAAAGTAGGCGCCACCGGGCGAGCGACCGGGCCGCACCTGCATTGGGGATTGACGGTTAATCGCGCGCGGGTGAATTCGCTCGATATCGTAAAGTTGCTGTGATTCGAATTTGTCCCTCGGATGGCAGGCGATTTCGCCAGCTCTCGTTGGCGGATTTGCTGCTGCTCTCGCCGAAAGCAGGCTGGATTTTTGGTTCTGGATGGTCTAAGTTTGTTTTGGATGAACCAGAAGGCTATCTTGAAACTGGCAGCAAATACCGATAGGTAGCGGGTTTCATTGCTTATCCTTCCGTTAGCAGAATGCAAGCCGTCACTAAACGCTGAATGAAGCTATCGCGGCCTCTCCGCAGCGTTCTCGCGATCGCGTCGGGATTTTTCCTGGCACTCTCTTTCCCTGATTACAATTTGCCGCTGCTCGCTTGGGGCGCGATTGCGCTGCTGATTTTGGCGTCGGTGGGCGCGGGCCTGCGCGATGCGCCGCTTTATGGGTTTCTGCACGGCGTCGTTTTTTACCCGACGTGCCTGCCATGGATCGCCGTCGTCATCCGGCAATATGGCGACGTGGAGCCGTTCGACGCGGCGGGAGTCGTGCTGCTGATTGGAATTGCGGGCGGAATTATTCTGGCTTCATTTTCGTTGAGCTTGGCGTGGCTCAGCCGCAAGAGCAGCACGGCGCCGTTTATCATTGCGCCGTTTCTGTGGGTGACGCTCGAGTTTGCGCGCACGCATCTTCCGTACATCGGATTCCCGTGGAATCTCACGGGCTATGCGGCCAGCGGAAATCTTGCGTTCGTGCAGCTCGCGCCGCTGACGGGGATTTTTGGTTTGTCGTTTGTGATCGCGGCATTTAACGCGCTTCTGGCGTGGGCGGTCATAACGCGCAGCCGTCAGGCATTGACCGCGCTTGGAGCCGCCGCGGCTGTTCTGATTCTCATCGCTCTCGTGGGGCTGCATTTTGTGCCGAAGCCCGCGGGACGCTATGTGGCGCATCTCGTTCAGACGAACTTCCCGCAATCCGAGCACTATCCGGCGAACTGGCTGGACATTCACGCCGGGGAATTGGACGAACTCGAAAAGCTCAGCGTGGATGCGGCGCGCAAGGAGCCGGGGATTATCGTCTGGCCGGAGGTTCCTGCGCCATTCAGCCTTCAGGATTCAAAATTCGATGTGCGCGTGCAACGTATCGCGCGCGATTCCGGCCAATATTTTCTTCTCGGCGTGGTGGCTTGGAAACTTAGTCCCGGGAAGCAGTTGGAAGCGACGAACAGCGCCGTGCTATTGAGCCCTGCCGGAGAGCAGACCTACACCTATGATAAAATTCATTTGGTGCCGTTCGGCGAGTACGTGCCGTTGCGCCAGTGGATTACATTTGCCGGGCGCCTGACCGCCGATATTTCCGACTTCACGCCGGGGACTGTATATAGCGTTGGCCAATTGCCCGGCGGCCGCTTCGGAACTTTCATTTGCTACGAGGCGATTTTCCCATCGGAAATTGCGAACTTCGCGAGAGGCGGCGCCGATCTGCTCATCAACATATCGAACGATGGGTGGTTCGGGAGATCGGCTGCGCCGCCGCAGCACTTGATGATGTCGCGGGTGCGCGCGGTGGAAAGCCGCCGGTGGATGCTGCGCGACACGAATAACGGATACACGGTTTCGGTTGATCCATACGGCAGGATCGTGGCCGAGATGGCTACGGATGTGCGCGGCGAGTTGGATGCGCCCTATGATTTTCGAAGCGATCGGACGTTGTATTCGCTTTGGGGCGATTGGATCGCTTGGCTGAGTTTGATCGTCTCGATCTTCATTCTGGCGCGAGCGATCGCGGTGAAGCAGGCGCGAAGCGAAGCATCGCAGCCGACGGCAGCGCGCACGAAATCGAAAGAGAGACATCGCCGGCGTTAGATTTGCGTTGCGCTCATTCGCGTCGGCCGATAACTTTTGCAATGCAGTTGCACGAAATTAGGAGTGGATAATTTAGGAGTGGAAGATTTCAGATGCCTGATCACCTCGAAGATCTCGAACACAAATATTCGGAGCTGAAGAGCCGCCTCGAGCTCGTGCGGAGTTATCTTTGACGTTCCCGACAACCAGAAGCAGCTAGCCACCCTCGAAACAAAAGTCAGCCAGCCAGATTTTTGGTCCGATCCGGAAAAAGCCCAAGCCATCTTGCAGGAGCGCAAGCTGGTGGAAGGGCGCCTCGCGGCGGACGAGAAGCTCAGGGTCGCCGTGAGCGATCTTGACACGTACTTCCATATGGCTCATGAAGAAACAAACGCCGAGCAGCGCGAATCGGTGGTCGCCGACATCGCCAACGAGCTGAAAACCACGGACGCGTACGTCGCCGACCTCGAGACGAAGACGCTGCTCTCCGGCAAGACCGACGCGCTCAACGCCATCATGACCATAAAGCCCGGCGCCGGCGGCACCGAGTCGCAGGACTGGGCCGAGATGCTGATGCGGATGTACTTGCGATGGGCGGAGTCGAAGGCAATTACGGCGAGCATCCTCGATTCGACGCCGGGTGAAGAAGCGGGAATAAAAACCGCCACGCTGCGGTTCGAGGGCGAAAACGCGTTTGGATTACTGACAAGCGAGACTGGGGTGCATCGGCTCGTGCGAATATCGCCATTCGATCAAGCCGCGCGACGGCACACTTCGTTCGCATCCGTGTTCGTGATCCCCGAGATTGACGACCGGATCGAAGTTGTCGTTAAGCCCGAAGATCTGCGCATTGATACTTTTCGCGCCGGGGGGCATGGCGGGCAAAACGTCAACAAAGTGGAATCGGCCGTACGATTCACGCATTTGCCCACGGGAATCGTGGTGCAGTGCCAGAACGAGCGCAGCCAGCACAAGAATCGCGAGACGGCGATGAAGATTCTGCGTTCGCGGCTCTACGAGCACGAGCTTGAAAAGCGGCAGGCGGGGTTAAAGAAGCTTGACGAGAGCAAGGGGGATATCAGCTTCGGCAACCAGATACGCTCGTACGTTCTCCAGCCCTACCAGATGATCAAGGATCATCGGACGAAAGTTGAGCGCGGGGACGTGGACAAGGTCCTGAACGGCGATATTGACGACTTCATGCGCGCTTATCTGATGGCGCGGCGCAAGGGTGGGAGTTTGGCGCCTGTGGTGGAGGACTAAAGCCTGAGCTTTGTGCCTATCCGAAACACGGCGGAATGAGTGCGTTTCGCGCTGGTGGACTTTGCAAATCAGCCCAGAATATGCCCGTTTAACACGCGTTTAACTCGTTTCAGGACTAGGCGTTGACAGCAAACAGCCTGCATGTTACGTTCCATTTTTCGCGTTTCCCCACGTGAAAAGCGAATTTAACGCCAGATTGAGAGCCAATCGCCCACACCAGAGGAGATTGTTTTGACCGCATCCGAAGAACGCTTCTTGTTTACGTCTGAGTCCGTAACGGAAGGCCATCCGGACAAGATTGCCGACCAGATTTCCGACGCCGTCCTCGACAAAGTGATGGAGCAAGACCCCAAGGGCCGCGTCGCCTGCGAGACGCTGGTTACGACCGGCTTGGTGGTGATTGCCGGTGAAATCACGACGCAGTGCTATGTGGATTTCGACGATGTGGCGCGCAAGGTGATCCGGCAGGTGGGCTATGACCGCGCGAAATACGGCTTCGATGCCGAGACCTGCGGCATCATGTGCTCGATCAAGAAGCAATCGGCCGACATCGCCATGGGAGTTGATACGGGCGGAGCGGGCGATCAGGGCTTGATGTTCGGCTTCGCGTGCGACGAGACGCCCGAGCTGATGCCCATGCCGATTCAACTCGCGCATCAATTGACCCGCCGCCTTGCCGAAGTCCGAAAGAAAGGCATCCTGAATTTCCTCCGGCCCGATGGAAAATCCCAAGTCACAATCGAATATGTTGACGGCCGTCCGGCGCGCGTGGATTCCGTGGTGATTTCCACGCAGCATAGCGACAAGATTTCGCACGACGAGCTTTCGAAGGCTATCAGGAAAGAAGTGATCGGCCCGGTACTTCCGGCCGCGATGGTTGATTCGCGCACGAAGTATCACATCAATCCCACCGGCAACTTCGTCATCGGCGGACCGATGGGAGATGCGGGATTGACGGGCCGCAAGATCATCGTGGATACATACGGCGGTTACAGCCGTCACGGCGGCGGCGCGCTTTCAGGCAAAGATCCAACGAAGGTGGACCGTTCGGCGTGCTACATGGCGCGGTACGTTGCGAAGAATCTCGTCGCGGCGGGCGTCGCGCGCAAAGTGGAAGTGCAGCTCGCGTACGCTATCGGTGTGGCCGAGCCGGTATCGGTGATGGTCGATACGTTCGGCACCGGCGTCATTCCGGATTTCCAGATTACCGAAATCGTCCGCGCGAATTTCTCGCTCACACCCAAGGGCATCATTGAAGCTCTCGATCTCCGGCGGCCGATTTATTTGCAGACGGCCGCGTACGGCCACTTCGGGCGAAACGAGCCAGGATTTACTTGGGAACGCACCGATAAGGCCGACAAGATCCGCAACGAAACGGCTTCGCGTGGCGCCGTGGCTGTGTCGCGCGGCTAATTCCTTCGCGATTACAATTCAAACGCGATTACAATTCAGGAGAGAAATTACGTGGATACAGCAGCGAAACTTGCCGGTGACGTGAAGGATCTCGCGCTCGCGGAGCGCGGAAAACGCCAGATTGAATGGGCGAATCAGCATATGCCCGTGCTTCAACTGATTCGGAAGCAATTCATCAAGGATCAGCCGCTGAAGGGCATTCGCATGTCGGCGTGCTTGCACGTCACGAGCGAGACGGCGAATCTGGCGATCACGTTGCGCGATGGCGGCGCGGATCTTGTTCTGTGCGCGTCAAATCCGCTTTCGACGCAGGATGACGTGGCGGCCTCGTTGACGAAGGATTACAACATCCCGACATTTGCGATCAAAGGGGAGGACAACGCCACATATTATTCGCATATCAGCGCGGCGCTCGATCACAAGCCGCAAATTACGCTCGATGATGGCGCGGATCTCGTCTCGCAACTGCTCAACAAGCGTACGGAGCTTATTAAGGGCGTGATTGGCGGAACGGAAGAGACGACGACTGGCGTGATTCGTCTTCGCGCGATGGCCAAGGACGGCACGTTGAAGTATCCGATCATCGCCGTCAACGACGCGCTGACGAAGCATCTCTTCGACAATCGTTACGGCACGGGCCAATCCACGATTGATGGCATTCTGCGCGCGACGAATCTGTTGATTGCCGGGCTGAAATTCGTCGTCGCGGGATATGGTTGGTGTGGACGCGGGCTGGCGATGCGCGCGAAGGGTCTTGGCGCTGACGTAATCGTTACCGAGATCAATCCGGTGCGCGCGCTTGAAGCTGTCATGGAGGGTTACCGCGTCATGCCGATGAACGAGGCCGCGAAAATCGGCGACATATTCGTTACCGTCACCGGCGATAAGTCCGTGCTTGCGGCGGAACACTTCGAGAACATGAAGGACGGCGCGGTGCTCGCGAATTCCGGCCACTTCAATGTCGAGATTGATATCACGGCGCTCGACAAGCTTTCGAGTTCGAAGAAGCAGGCGCGCCCATTCGTGGACGAATATGCGATGAAGGACGGCCGCAGAATCTATCTTTTGGGCGACGGGCGTCTCATCAATCTTGCGGCAGCAGAGGGGCATCCCGCTTCCGTGATGGATATGAGCTTCGCGAACCAGGCGCTCTCTGTCGAGCATTTGATCAAGCATGCGGCCGAGTTGAAGCCGCAGGTTTATTCCGTGCCGGAGCCGATTGACCGGCAGATTGCGAAGTTGAAGCTAGAGTCCATGGGCGTCCAACTGGATAAGCTCACGGCTGAGCAAGAGCATTATTTGACGTCGTGGGACGAGGGGACGTAATCGTCCTGGTAAGAGCGCAACGAAATTCGCGTAGCAACCGAAGATCCCTCACTGCGTTCGGGATGACAATTTTGATACTTGTTGCGGATTTTTGCCTGGGAAGCGGCTGGCCCCTGCGACGCGAGCATTATTTCAGGATTCACCCGGCGACAAGGATCCGGCCGGGCGTACTTCAGCAAGGCTGATTCGAAGCGATTCGGCAACTCTTCGATTACGACTGGCACTTTTCGAATGCGAGATTGGGCCAACTGGGCGATTGATACGGCGAAAGTGCGCGGCGCGACATTTGCTGACGCGCGCGTTATGGATATTCGCCATCGCGATGTCTCGACGAAAAACGGCGAAGTCGGAAATCTTTCCGAGAGCGAATCGCTTGGGATCGGCATACGAGTTATCGCGGGCGGCGCTTGGGGATTTGCTGCCACCGATCGGCTAACTCGCGAAGGCATTCAAGCTTGCGCTGCCGAGGCCGTCGCGATCGCTAAAGCGTCGGCGCTAGCGAAGACGCACGACGCCGTTCTTGCTCCGGAAGGTCCTCACGTAGATACCTGGCAGGGCCCATTCATCAAAGATCCATTTCGCATTCCCGTTGAGCGGCAAATTGATGTCCTCCTCGCCGCCGACAAGGAAATGCGAAAAGTGAAGGGCGTCACGCTGGCCGAAGGCTCGATGTCGTTCCGGCGAATCGAGCAGTTCTACGCGTCCACGGAAGGCTCGGCGATTCATCAGCTCAAGATGCTTTCCGGCGCAGGCATCGTCGCGACAACTTTTGCGGGCAGCGAAATTCAGAAGCGCTCGTATCCGAATAGCTTCGGCGGCCAGCACATGCAGCAGGGATACGAGCTGGTCGAATCGCTCGATCTCCCCGGCAACGCGCAGCGCATCGCGGAAGAATCCGTGGCGCTGCATTCCGCGCCGCAATGTCCCGAAGGCACGTCCACAATTATTTTGGAAAGCGCGCAGCTTGGACTGCAGATTCACGAGTCCGTCGGGCATCCGATCGAGCTCGATCGCGTGCTGGGGATGGAAGCGAATTTTGCGGGGTTGAGTTTTCTGACGCTCGACAAGCTGCGCACGCTTCGCTACGGATCGGATATCGTCAACGTGGTCGCGGATGCGCGGCTGGAACACGGGCCCGGTCTCGGCACGTTCGGCTACGACGATGAAGGCGTACCCGCGCAGTGCACGCCGATTATCACCAATGGATTGTTTACTGGATATTTGAGCAACCGCGAAACGGCCGCCGCCATCGGCGAAAAGCGCTCCGGCGGGACGATGCGCACCGAAAGCTGGGCCAATCTGCCAATCATCCGCATGACGAATATCAGCCTGCTTCCCGGGTCGTGGAAATACGACGACCTCATCGCGGACACGGATGACGCGATTCTCATGGCCACGAATCGCTCGTGGTCCATTGACGATCACCGCTACCAATTTCAGTTTTCGACCGAGATTGGATGGGAAGTCAAGAACGGCAAAATCGGCCGCATGCTCAAGAATCCGAGCTACAGCGGCATCACGACGGAATTCTGGGGAAGCTGCGACGCCATTTGCTCGCGCGAGCACTGGACGCTTTGGGGCACGCCGAACTGCGGCAA
>Ga0302326_10016373_pt1 | contig 15525 bp, 13 predicted proteins | sample Palsa_T0_3_FD_202264 | JGI IMG/M metagenome (GOLD analysis project Ga0302326, IMG submission 202264) | Peat permafrost microbial communities from Stordalen Mire near Abisko, Sweden - Palsa_T0_3 | ecosystem: Environmental > Terrestrial > Soil > Palsa > Peat permafrost | place: Sweden: Abisko...
TGCCGCTCTTCGTTGATTGTGCCGAGCATTTTACGCATGCGAGCTTCGAGATCGGCGGCGTTTGCGGATGAGACCGGCGAGGGTTGCGCGCTCGGCGCTGCCGTGCGCACCGCGACCGGCCGCGAAGTCGGCGCCAGGGTGGGACGGGCCGTTGCCGGACGCGATGTCGTGGGGCGCGCGGTCGCGGGCGGCCCTGTGGCGCGCGCGACCGCAGTCGCGGCCTGGGTCGGTGCCGAGGTGGGCGCAGGCACGGCCGTCGGGGCTACGGTCGGCTCTCGCGTCGGCTCACGGGTCGGAGCGACGGTCGGCTCACGGGTGGGTGCTTCGGTTGGAGCCACCGTGGGCCGAGGCGTCGGGGGAGCGGTCGCGGGCTGCGGCGTCTCGGTCGGCGCGATCGTCGGACGCACGGTCGGAACCGGCGTTGCCCGGACGGTTTCTTCGACGGTCGGCACAGGAGTAGGCCGAGCGGTTGGAACGATCGTGGGCGTTGGCTCAACAATCGGCGGTCGTGTTGGCGCGACTGAAGGAATCGCGGTCGGAAGAAATGTCGGCTTGAAGCTGACGGCAACCGGTGGCGGACGCGGGAGGCGAAGTGGCGTTTGCTTCGGGACCACTTTCGGGGTCGGGACGTAGGTCGGCGTGACCGTCGGAATCGTCGTCGGCTGCTCGGTGATCGTCACAAGCGGCGTCGGCGTGGGCTGTGCGGATTCGAGCGTGATCACGGTCGAGGCGACGTTCGCTTGGGTCTGTTCGGGTGGCCCCGACTCGCTTCGAAACGCGAGAATTTGGAACAGCACGAAAAAGAAAAGCACATGCACGAGCAGCGAGAGCCCATAGGCTCCGCTGAAACGCCGGCGGTCCCCAGGGTCACGCGCGCTCACTTGGCCGCACTATGACGCTTGCCGCAAGCTTCCATTTGTCGCGCGAACTCAAGGAGGCGGTCCAGTCGCGTCCGAGAAGCGCGCGCACCATGGGAAGCGTCAACCGAGATGGCAAGCGAACAAAGATTGTCGCCACAATCGGACCGTCGTCGCGCGACCCACAAATGTTGCGAGCGATGTTTCTCGCCGGCGTCAACGTCGTGCGCTTGAACTTCTCGCACGGCACGCACGAAGAACACGGCGCGGTAATCGACGACGTGCGTCGCATCGCGAACGAACTCGACATGCACGTCGCGGTGCTGCAAGATCTTCCCGGGCCGAAAGTACGAACCGGTTCGCTCGATGGACAGGCGACCGTCCGCCTCGAAAGCGGCGCACCCTTTACGCTTACGACACGGCAGCTGCAAGGTTCGCCGACGTGCGTCTCGGTGAGCTACGCGAATCTCCCGAACGACGTTGAAGCCGGCAAGTCGATCTACTTACAAGACGGCACGATTGCGTTGCGGATCGACGAAGTCACGTCCGATGAAGTGCGTACGCACGTCGAGGTCGGCGGCGATTTGCGGGCCTCGCAAGGCATAAATTATCCAGACGGGACCTTGCAAATCGAGTCGGTCACGGATCGCGACCTCGAGCACCTGGCGTACGGGTTGACAAAAGACGTCGACTGGGTCGGTGTCTCGTTTGTGCGTTCCGCCGAAGATCTTTTGCGCGTGAAGTCGTTCATTCACGAACGCAAACACGACACGCCGGTCATGGCGAAAATCGAAAAGCACGAAGCGCTCGAACACATCGCCGAGATCATCGACGTCGCAGATGGCATCATGGTCGCACGCGGCGACTTGGGCATCGAGGTTCCGCTCGAGACGGTCCCGATGATTCAAAAGCATTTGATCGAACGCGCGAATCGTGCCAGCAAGCCGGTCGTCACCGCGACGCAGATGCTCGAGTCGATGATCACCAACGCGCGGCCGACGCGCGCAGAAGCAAACGACGTTGCAAATGCAATTCTTGACGGCACCGATGCCGTGATGCTGTCGGGCGAAACGGCGCGTGGAAAATATCCTCTCGATGCGGTCAAAGTCATGGCAACAATTGCCGGCGAAATCGAAAAAGACTATCCCCACGCTGAAATGAAAGCGCGCCGCCTCGAATACCACGACGGCTCGATCGCGACGACCGTCGCCCAGGCCGCGGCACTTTGCACCGAAGCCCTCAGCCTTCGCTCGGCCGTCACCGGCACGACGACCGGCAACACGGCACGGCACATCTCATCATTCCGGCCGACCGCGCGTATCTACGCGATCACGCCGCGCCGGGAAGTCGCGCGCCGGCTGTCTGTCGTGTGGGGGGTTGAAGCGCTCGTCGTGCAGCCCTATAAGATGTTCGAAACGATGCTCGAGCTTGCCGAAGCCCGCCTACTCTCCGAAGCCATCGCCGAACGCGGTGAAGTCATCGTCGTCACGAGCGGCATGCCTGTCGGCGAAGGCGGCACTAACGTCGTCAAGTTGCACCGGATCGAGTAAGACCTAAAGCGGCATTGCCGGACGCGCACGTTCGCGCGACGATTGAATGACTACCCGGCTTTGCGCTCTTTCAACAACGTTTTGGCATGCTGAAGTGAGACGCCGGTCGTTGCGCCGCTGAGCATTCGCGCGAGCTCTTCAAGGCGCGCGTCGCGGTCGAGGTCGACGATTTCGATGAGCGTCGCTGACTTTGTCTCCGTTTTGCGGAGCGCGACTTGACGGTCTGCAAAAGCGGCGATCTGCGCGAGATGCGTGACGCACACGACCTGCAGATCGCGCGCCAGGTCGGCAAGTCGCGCGCCGACGGCGTTTGCGGTCGCGCCGCCTACGCCCGCGTCGATTTCGTCGAAGATGATCGCAGTACGGGCGGACCGATCGGCGAGCACAACCGTCAGCGCCAGCATGACGCGCGAAAGCTCGCCGCCAGACGCGCTGCGTCCGAGCGAGCGCGCCGGCTCCCCCGGATTCGCAGCCAGCATGAACTCGCAACGTTCCGCGCCACGCGAGCCAACCTGCTCGAGCGTCTCGAACGCGATTTCGAATCGCGCCGACGGCATGGCAAGGGCAGCAAGTTCATTCGAGATTTTCTTCTCGCACGTTTTGGCTGCAGCGTGCCGCAGCTTTGTCAGTTTCGCCGTGGCATCGCGCAGGTCGGCCGCGGCTTCGTCTCGGGATCGCTGCAACGAAGCTCGATGTTCATCGCCGTGTTCGAAACGCTTCATCGTTGCATCGAAGCGCTGCTTGGCCTCGAGCACGGCCTCGATCGAGCCGCCGTATTTCTTCTTCAGACGATCGAGCAGCTCGAGCCGCCCGGTGATCGCATCGAGCTCCGCCGGATCGATGTCGACTGCTTCGAGCTGACGCGCGATACGGCCGGCAAGCTCGGAGGTTTCGCTCTGCAACGCACTCGCCGAATTCGCAAGCTCTTCGAGCTCACGCGCGTAGCGTCCGACGCTCGACAGCGATGTCGCTGCTCCGCCGAGACTATCTGATGCGCTCGCTTCCCTCTCCGTCAACGTATCATGCGCCGCGCGCAAAGCGCTCGCAATACGCTCCGAGTTGACGAGCAGGTCGCGCCGTTCGCGCAGGCGTTCTTCTTCATCGGCTTCGGGCGCAGCATCGGAAATCTCGCGCGACGCAAATGCCGCGTAGTCGGCGTCGGCGAGCGCCCGGCCCGCTTGCGCCTCGAGCTCCGTGAGCTGGAGAACAACCGCAGCGTGACGTTCGTACGCCGCGCGCAGCCGGCTCGCAGTCGCAAGCAATTCCGCACCGCCGAAACGATCGAGCGCATCAAGCTGCTGCGCAGGTACGAGCAGACGTTGGGCTTCGTGCTGCCCAACGACCTCGGCTACTTCGCGGCCGATCGAACGCAATTGGGCTGCGCTTACGGGCACGCCGCCAACGCGTGCGCTCGTCTTTCCGTCGGAGAGCTCGCGCACGATCGCAAGCGTTTCGTCCTCGTCGATCTCGATGCCGGCAGCTGCGATTGCTGCGAGCGCGCGTGCGTCGGGTTCGATTTCGAGCGAGATGCGCGCGCGTTTCCGGCCTTTGCGCACAGCATCGGTCGCGGCGCGCGCGCCCAGCACAAAATCGATCGCATCGAGCAACATCGTTTTGCCGCTCCCGGTCTCGCCCGTGATGGCGGTCAATCCGGCGGCGGGTTCGAGCTCGGCGTGCGCGATCAGCTCGTAATCTTCGACGGTTAGGCGCCGCAGCGCCATTAGCGCGATGTCCCTCGAATCGACACGCCCCAGCGCAGTTTTTGTTCGAGGCGCGAGAAGTAGCGCAGCTGTCCGTGGTGCGCGAAACGAAACGGCTTCGGGGCGCGGCGAATGACGACATTATCGCGCGGCTTGAGATTCGCGACCATTTCGCCGTCGGCGACGAGGACCGCGTGGAGGCCCTCCGAGTTGACGCAAATCTCGATCGTCATGTGCGTCGGAACGATCAGCGGACGCGCGAAGAGCGTGTGCGGCAAGAGTGCTGCGATCCCAAATGCATCGACGCTCGGTGAGATGATCGGGCCGCCGGCCGAAAGGAAATACGCCGTCGAACCCGTCGGCGTCGCGACGACCACGCCGTCGGACGGAAGATCGGCGACATGCTCGCCGTCGAGCGCCAGACTGAACGTATCCATCCGTGAAGCGTCGCCCTTGTGCACGACGATGTCGTTCAGCGCAATGTGAGCCTTGCCGTCGGGCAGCTCCGCTTCCAGCGCAGCACGTTCCTCGATGACCAGATCAGATTTATCTTCGAGCACACGCTTGAGATCGGTGCGCATGTGACCATTGCCGTCGAGCTCCAGCTCCGTGAGGAAACCGAGGCGCCCCGTGTTGATGCCGAGCAGTGGAATATCGTGCGGATATGCGATCCGTGCCGCGCGCAAGAGCGTTCCATCGCCACCGATCGCGACTAGGTAGTCGGCATCTTCGACCTTCGCGCCCTTGTCGGCGAGATGCAGCGTCGCGTCTTGACTCTCGCACAGCGCAACGCTATAGCCGGCATCGCGCGCTCCGCCCGTCGCCTCGGTTGCGACGCGCCGCGCGTTTTCTTGCATGAGATCGACATAGAACGCGACCGTGTGCGCCATCAACCGTGCGCCTCTTCGACGAGACGCTCGATATCGCCGTCAGCGAGCATATTTTCTCCGCGCCGCAGCTCGAGCAAGAATTCGACGTTCCCGGCCGGACCACGCAGCGGCGAGACGATTGCAGCGACGACGCCCAGACCGAGTCCCGGCGCGGCATCGCGAAACTCGCGCAGGACGTCGCTATGTGTCTGCGGGTCGCGTACGACGCCGCCGCCACCGAGACGCTCGCGTCCGGCTTCGAATTGCGGCTTGAGCAATGCGACGATCGTACCGCCCTCACGCAAGTACGAAATCGCGCGCCGCAAGATCGTCCTTAGCGAAATGAACGACGCGTCGGCGACGATGAGGTCGAAGCCGTCCGGGAACGCATTGTCCGGAAGCGTGCGAAAATTTGTGCGCTCAACGACCGTCACGCGTGGATCGTCGCGCAGTTTCAAGTCGATCTGTCCGTAGCCGACGTCGACGGCGACGACGTTCGCAACGCCGCGCTGCAAAAGGCAGTCCGTAAAGCCACCTGTCGACGCGCCGATGTCGAGCGCATGCAAACCCGCGGGATCGATGTTGAACGCCTCCAACGCAGCTTCCAGTTTTTCGCCGCCGCGACTGACGTACGGGCGCGGGCGTTCGATCTCGACCACAGCGTCGATGGGAACAGTCGTTCCAGGTTTGGTGAGCGCACGTCCGTTCACGCGCACGCGTCCGGCCATGATTAAGCTCCGCGCGTGCGAACGCGTCACGCCGCTGCGCTCGGCGACTACCGTGTCCAGCCTAGTGGTTCTCGGCTGTGGCGGCACCATTGCCGGCGGCGTCGATCTTGCTCTGCGCATCTTTCAGCAACGCCTCACAGCGTCGCGCAAGATCTTTGCCTTCTTTGAAGAGATCGACGGAACGATCCAGCGAGACGTCCTCGGTCTCAAGCTGTTTTACGATCGCGTCGAGCCGCGCGAGCGCGGTTTCGAACTCATCCGCTTTCTTTTCCATCCGCTTCTTTCCGTTCGACGCGCGCGACCAGCGTTCCGCGAGCGACCTTCGCCTCTACCGTGGCGCCGTCGGGGATCGACGCCGCATCGCGGATCGTCTTCCCTTCATACCGTACGATTGCGTACCCACGTTGCAGAATCGCTTCCGGATCTTTGCCGTTGAGCTCCGTCGTCGCGACCTTAAGACGCTTCGCCAGCGCGTCCAGCCGCCGATCAGCCGCATGTTGCAGCCGAACAGCTACCACGTCGAAGGCGCGCCGCCGCTCGGCGACCCGGCTCTTTGGATCGCAGCGCTCCAGGCGCCGCTCGAGCCCTTGAAGCCTTGAAGCATGGCGCCGCACGCCTTCATCAACGCGCATCGTCAACGCGCCGAGTGCGCGATCGACATGTTGCCGGCGGATGCCGACGATGCGGCCGGGATCGGTAATCGCGGAACGCCCGATCGCGCGTTCTAAATGCGTTGCACTCGAGCCAATCTTTCCACGCGCCAAGCGTTCGATGCGGCTCGCGCGACCCGCAATCGAGCGCAGCAATTCATCGCGCGGCAAAGGCGCGACGATGTGCGCGGCAGCCGAGGGCGTCTCGGCGCGTCGATCTGCAACAAGATCGGCGATCGTGAAATCCGTCTCGTGACCGATCCCCGTAATCACCGGCCGCGGCGCTCGCAATATTGCGCGCGCGACCTCTTCGGTGTTGAACGCGAACAGATCTTCGTACGATCCGCCGCCGCGCGCGACGACGACACAATCGACCTCGAGACGCGAGGCGCGATTGATCGCGCGCACGATCTCGGTCGCTGCCCCGATTCCTTGAACGGGCGTCTCGCAGAATGTGACCTCAATGTACGGTGCTCGAGCGCTCAATATCTTGAGAAAATCGGCAGCGCCGGCGGCACCCTTCGCGCTCACGAGCGCAAGCGAAAAGGGATACGTAACGATCGGCCGCTTACGCTCCGCGGCAAACGCGCCCTCGACCTCGAGCTTGCTCTTCAAATTTTCATACAGCTCGTGGAGACGCCCGACGCCTTCTTGTTCGACGCGATACGCGATCAGCTGATACTTGCTGTTCTTTACGTACGCGCTGATCTCGCCGTACGCGATAACTTGCTGTCCGTTTTCGAGGCGCGGTAACTCGCGCGCCTGATCGCTCCAGACGACGCAGCTCAAGAGCGCTTCCGCATCTTTGAGATCGAAATACACGTTACCATTCGGACGCGCGGAAACGTTCGATATCTCACCACGCACGCCGATATTGCGCAACCATTTGTCGTTTCCGAGAACGTTGCGCAAATAGACGGACAAGCGCGAAACCGCAACGATGCGGGCGCTCGCGCTCTCTTTCTGCTGCACTACGGCGTGTTCGCGGGAGCCGGCGCGGCCGTGACTGTTTGGCCGTTGTTGACGTTCATGAAATGCTCGCCGTCGCCCACCATGCCCGGTGGAACGGGGGTCGTCGTCTCGGCCGGAACGGCTTTGGGAGCCGCTTTGACCGGCGTATCCTCGACCGACCCGCATGATTCGGGCGGCCCCGTTCCCTGTAGGAAGTACTCGATGCGGCCACTGCCGCACAAACGAACCTTGCGTACTTCGCTCTTCGGCATCTCGAATTCATGATGCGGAACATCGGCGAGCGCCGCTTTCATGAAGCGCGCCCACACACGGGCCGGAATGTTGCCGCCGTACGACTCGTTCATGCGCGTGTAGTTGTCGTTGCCCAGCCACACTGCCGTGACGAGATCCGGCGTGTAGCCAACGAACCACGCATCGCGAAAATCGGTCGTCGTTCCGGTCTTGCCGGCCGCAGGACGCCCGATGATTGCGTTCGGATAGCCCGTACCCTCGGTAATCACACTTGTGAGCATTTGCGTCATCACGAATGCGGTCCCGGCGCTGACGACCTCGGTTTGCTGCGGGTATTGATTATCAAGAACCACCGAACCGAAACTGTCTTTCACGAGCCGAATCGGTGAGGGATCGATGTGGATCCCGGCATTCGCAAGCGTAGCGTAGCCGGTTGCCTGTTCGAGCGGCGAGATACCTTCGCTCCCGAGAGCGAGCGACAGATTCGGCTCGAGTTTTTCCTTGATCCCCATGCGCTTCGCGTACTCGATGACTCGGTCGATGCCGAGACGCTCGGCAAGCTTCACGGCGACCACGTTGCGCGACTGCGCGAGCGCATAGCGCAACGTCATCGCGCCGTAGAAGCGATTGTCGTCGTCTTTCGGACTCCACATCGTCCCGTCGCCCATCGGATACGAGACCGGCGTATCCTCGACAATCTCGGTCGGCGGAATCCCGCTGTCGATGGCGGCCGTATAGACGTAGACTTTAAATGAAGAGCCCGGTTGACGGCGGGCCTGCCATGCGCGATTGAACTGATTGTCGAGCGTCCATCCGGTGCCGCCAACCATCGCGAGAATTTCGCCCGTCTGCGGACGAATCGCGACGAGCGCGGCTTGATGCGCGTTGATTCCCTCAACCGCTGCCTGCGCGACGCCCCAGTCGATAGCGCTCTGCGCGAGCTGCTGCATCTTCGGATCGAGCGTCGTATCGACGGTCAAGCCGCCTTCGAACGTCGCTTGCGTTCCGAATGTTTCATCCAGCCGATGCACGACGTACGTCGTGAAATACGGATACTTGTACGATTGCAAGCCCTCCGCACGCTCGCCAGAAAGATTGATCGGATCGGTTTCGGCTGATTCAGCCTGTTCGGGCGTAATGAGGCCGTTGGCGAGCATCCGGTCGAGGACATGATGCTGGCGTTGCTTGGCAAGATCGAGGTTGACGTACGGTGAGTAATCGGACGGCGCCGGCACGATTCCGGCAAGCATCGCGGCTTGCGCCAGCGTGAGATTTCCGACATTGGTTCCAAAATACGTGTGAGCCGCGGCCTCGACGCCATACGCGCCCGAGCCCAAATAAATCAAATTGAGATAGCGCTCGAGGATCTCGTCCTTCGTGTAGTAGCGCTCGATCTCGATCGCAAGCAGCGCTTCTTGAATCTTACGCGAGATCGAGACTTCATTCGAGAGAAAGAGACCACGCGCGAGCTGCTGCGTGATCGTCGAGCCGCCTTGGATCGGCTGATGCCGCCAATCCGCGAGGCCGGCGCGCAGGATGCCTTCGAAATCAATCCCGTGATGCGTGTAGAAATGCGCGTCTTCGCTGGCGACGAACGCGTTACGCACCATAACCGGCACTTTATCGAGCGGCACCCAAATGCGGTTCTGCTTGTAAAGATCCGCAAGCACGGTGCCGTCGCGCGCAAAGACTTGCGTCGAGCGTTCGGGTTGGAAATCTGCCATGCGGTTGATGTCCGGCAGATGGGTCGAGTACGTCGCGATGATACCCGCGGTGAGCCCGGCAACGATCAGCACGGCGAGCAGCGCGATGAAAGCAGCGGTCCGCAAGAAGCGATTGAATCCGCCGCCGCCTTTCTTTTTCGCAGCAGGCTTCTTGCGTGTAACGGTCGTGCGTCGCGCCGCCGTGCTCACGCGCGCGCCCCTTGCTTCGAGACGTTGGAGAGTACGCCGTTGACAAAGCGCGGCGATTCATCCGTCGAAAACCTTTTCGCGAGCTCAACGGCTTCGTTGATAACGACGGCGGCCGGCGTCTCGCGATGGGCCAACTCGAACACGGCCATGCGCAGCAAGAGACGATCGATTGTCGGAAGACGATCGATTGTCCAGCCTTCGAGGAGCGGAGTGAGAACTGCATCGCTTTCGGCTGCATGGTCGAGCGTACCGGTGACGAGGTCTTCGACGAAGCGACGGTGCTCGGAATCAGCCGTGCCGCACGTTTCGACAACCATGTCCTGCGCCGGGCGGTGCCCAACCTCGACACCGAAGAGCGATTGCAGCGCCAGCTCGCGGGCATGTTTGCGTGACGCCATCTATGCTTCCGTCAACACATGCTCGCGCAAGAACGCTTCGTCGAGGAAATCGATCGGGACGCCGCCTTCTTGGAATCGCGCATCTTCGAGGATTCGACGGCATATCGCAGTCGTCGTCTTCACGCCCTCAATACGGGTTTCGGCGAGCGCGCGTTCCATACGTGCGAGCGCCGAGGCACGCGTTCGACCGACCGCCACAATCTTTGCCAAAAGTGAATCGTAGTATGGCGGAATCGCCAGACCCGCAAACAGATGCGTGTCAACGCGAATGCCCGGCCCGCCGGGCAACTCGACCGCGGTGACGGTGCCCGCGTCCGGCGCGAAATCGCGCTCGGGATCTTCTGCGTTGATGCGGCACTCGATCGCGTGTCCGTGCGGCGACAGATCGGCCTGACCAAAACCGAGCGGCTCACCAAACGCGATGCGGATTTGCTCTTTGACGAGATCGACGCCGTAGATCAGCTCGGTCACCGGATGCTCGACCTGGATCCGCGTGTTCATCTCCATGAAATAGAACTGGTCGCCCGCGACCAAAAATTCCAGCGTCCCGGCATTCGTGTAACCGCACGCTTGTCCGGCGCGCACAGCAACTTTGCAGAGCTCGTCACGGAGGTCAGCAGCCAAGCCGGGCGCAGGCGTTTCTTCGATCAACTTTTGGTGCGATGGCTTTTGGATCGAGCAGTCGCGCTCGCCGAGATGCACGACCTCGCCGTGCGTATCGGCAAGAATTTGTACCTCGATGTGCCGCGGGCGCACGATCAGCTTTTCCATGTACAGCCGGCCATCTTGAAAGTTTGCTTCGGCTTCGCTTTGAGCGCTTGCGAACGCGTTGCCGATCTCGCCCTCGCTCGCGACTGCACGCATGCCGCGTCCGCCGCCGCCTGCAGTCGCTTTCAGAAGGACCGGATAACCGATCGATTTCGCAGCTTTCTTCGCATCGTCCAGGTTCGCAAGAATTCCGCTGCCGGGAATCGTCGGAACGCCGGCACTGTCCATTATTTGCTTTGCATTAGCTTTATCGCCCATCTGTTCAATGACGCGCGGCGAGGGGCCGATAAACGTAATACCGTGATCCGTGCAAATCTGCGCGAAGCGCGAATTTTCCGCGAGGAAGCCGTAGCCCGGATGCAACGCATCGGCGCCGGTTATCAGGGCGGTCGAGATAATATTCGGAATGTTCAGATACGAGCGCGCAGCCGGTCCGGGTCCGACGCAGAACGCTTCGTCTGCCAGGCGGACGTGCAGCGCCGACCGATCGGCTTCACTGAAAATCGCGACCGTCGCAACGCCGAGCTCGCGGCAAGCGCGGATAATGCGTAGCGCAATCTCGCCGCGGTTGGCAACGAGTACTTTTCTAAACACGCGAGCGGTCGATTGCAAAAAGGGGCGCGCCGTAGTCCACAGCCTGTCCTTCTTCGACGTAGACGACCGCAACACGTCCGGCGCCGCGCGAGCGAATCGGATTTCGAATGCCGAGTGCCTCGATGAACGCGAGCTCCCGGTCCGCATCGACGACCGAGCCGGCGGCCACGGGGGGTCGCAAAAACCGCACCCGTCCTACCACATCGGAGGTCAGGACGTCGTACTCAGGGCCGGGTCCGGCGGCTTCCTCAGTTGGGCTCACTGCCTGCTCGAGCGGCTGCACCAGACTCCGGGATAGCTCGATTTCAATTTCGCCGTCGGCGATGCTAATCGCCTCAAGCCCCTCACGAACCAGCGTCTCGGCGAGCGGCCGCACCCGCGATTCGATCACGTCCTCGAAGTTCACGTCGGCTGCCCTTCCGCTCGGGGCGCAGGCCGCCCTACGAATGGAAGGGAACCTAGCTGGGCAACCGGTTGTTGTAGCAAACGAATGTCTCTCTTAGAAGGGGCGTTGCCCCTTACGCCGCTTCAGCCCAAAGTGCTGTTCGTGTATCCGCGAGGCCTGGAGCTTGGCGAGAGCCGCAGTATACTGGAATCTGCCAATATCGAGTGCCGCTCGGCTGATTTAACGTTCCCAATCGCCGCGGCTCCCGGCGCCGTGTCGGTCTACATGATCGACTACGAGCGGCTTGCGGCCCTCGGCGACCACGATGCGATCGATCGCGCGCTTTCTATTATAAATGCCACTGGCGGCACCGCCATTGTGCTCTCGGAACCCGGCGATTTTGATGCGGCCTGGCTGGCCCAGAACGAGCACGTCGGTGGTTGGGTGACGCGCCCGATCGACTCGATCGCGCTGCTCTCGGCGGTTCGCACCGCGGAGCGGACGCTCGAACTTCGCGACAACACGCGCGATCTGATCGACGAATCGGACCAGCTGCTGCAAATCGGCGTTGCGCTCTCAGCCGAACGCGACATCGAATCGCTCGAACGCTTGATCGTGCGCAAGGCACGCGAGCTGACAATGTCCGATTCGGGTAGCTTGTTCTTGATCACCGAGCAGGACGGCGAGAAGAAACTTCGTTTCGCCGTCGCGCAAACCGGGCCGCACGATGAAGGCAAGCATCTCGGCGCGCTGATCCCGCTTTCACGCGGCTCGATCTCCGGCTACGTCGCGATCACCGGCGAAGTGCTTCGCGTTCCCGACGCCTACCTGATCGGCGACACGCGCGAATATCGCTTCAACGACTCGTTCGACAAGAACAATAACTATCGCACGAAGTCCGTACTGTGCGTGCCGATGCGCAACTATTTGGGCGAGATCGTCGGCGTCATTCAGCTGATCAACCACAAACCTGATTTCGAAATGATCCTCGAGTCGCCCGCGCAAACGGAAGAGGTCGTCAGCGAATACACCGATCACCACGAGCACGTACTGCTTTCGCTGTGCTCGCAGGCCGGTGTCGCGATCGATAACAAACAACTGGTCGACTCGATTCAAAACCTCTTCGAGCAGTTCGTCACGGCGTCCGTGAAGGCGATCGAAGCGCGCGACCCGGCGACGCAGGGTCATTCCTCACGCGTCTCCGAGCTCACGGTCTTGCAAGCCGAGATGCTCAATACGATCGAAGCCGGACCCGTCGCGGTTCACAAGTTCACGCCGGATGATATTCGCGAGATGCGCTACGCCGCGCTGCTGCACGACTTCGGTAAGGTCGCCGTCCCCGAATACATCTTCTCGAAAGCCAAGAAGCTGCCGGACGGACGCCTAGACATGATTCGTCTGCGCTGCTTGCTCGCAATCGAACAGCTCCAGATGCGCGCGGCGACGCGCAAGCTCCAGCTGCTCAAGACCGGCATTCCGCCCGACAGCGATGAGATCACGCGAATCGACGAGACGACCGCGCATGCCGTCGCTGAGTTGACGGAACTTGCCAAGCAAGTCGAATCCGCGAACGAACCGCGCGTCGTCGCCGAAGGCGTCGGCGAAGCGCTCGAAGCTTTGCTCAAACGCAATTATCTGATGCTCGGCGAGGAGCATCCGCTGCTCGAGCCGGCCGAATACGAATTTTTGAAGATTCCGCGCGGCTCGCTCTCGGCCGAAGAACGCCAAAAGATGGAGCAGCACGTCACGCAATCGTTCCGCTTCTTGCGCGAGATCCCGTGGAAGCAGACGCCGTGGCAGAAGGTCGCCGAAGTCGCCTACGGACATCACGAGCATCTCGACGGAACCGGCTATCCACGCGGCCTGCGCGGCGAAGAAATCGCGCCGCAAGTCCGCATGCTTACGATCTCCGACGTTTTCGATGCCCTTACCGCAAGCGACCGCCCATACAAACCGGCGATGAGCATCGATCGCGCGCTCGACATTCTCACGAAAGAGTTTGCGGAACGCGGCAAGATCGACGCGCAATTGCTCGACGTCTTCATCGCGAAAAAAGTGTACGAGCCTGTGATGGCCGCAAAGGCAGCCGCCGCCGCGGGCTAACTCTTGTCATCCCGAGGGGATTCGCGCCTTGAGGCGGCCCTTTGCGCGCAATCGCGCCCAGCGGCGATCGTATGTGAGCCCCGTAATCCTTATAAGCGTTTGACCGTCGCCAATGCTTCTTCTGGGAGCGCGTCGCGGGCGGACTCGAAGCTCGGGTCGATCTCGGCGAGCGGAACAAGCACAAAGGCGCGCTCGTGCATGCGTGGATGCGGCACGATGAGATCCTGCTCGTCGATCGTGCAACCGTCGTAGGTGAGAATGTCGAAATCGACGACGCGCGGACCCCACCGATAGGTCTGCTCACGTCCGAGCTCGGCTTCGAGCATCTTCAATTCAGCGAGCAGCTCACGCGCGGTCAGCGTCGTCTCGAGCAAAGCGGCGGCGTTGATGAAATCCGGTTGGTTCTTCACGCCCCAGGGCTTGGTGTCGTAGAGCGACGACGTTCGAACGACCGTGCCGAACCGATTCAGTTCCCCCAGAGCGATCTGCACCGTGTGTACCGCATTTCCGAGATTCGCACCGATACCAATCTGGGCGAGCGGCATTAGCGCGTTCGATGCAGCGTAACACTCGGTGTCGCGCCCGCAAGCAGCCCTGGTTTGGCGATCGTGATCGTGACTGAGTGGACGTGATGCTCGCGCAAGATCGCATGTGCTACCTCCTGCGCAAGGCGTTCGAGCAGCATGAAGCGAGTCGTGCCGATGACCTCGCTGACGGTCTGGTGAACCAGGCGATAATCGAGCGTGTCATCGAGCGAATCCGTGTGGACGGAGCGCTCCAGATCGACGTCAAGCTCGACATCGACGTCGAATGGTTGCGGGACATCTTGCTCGCCCGGATTCGCTCCGTGGCGGCCGAACACGCGCATGCCGCGGATCGCAATCTTGTCCGTCATGCGCCCCAACCTTCAGGTCGCCATTTGCGTGCAATCGCATCGGCAACGCGAACGACGTCACGTGCCGCATCGACGTCGTGCACGCGCACGACGTCGATCCCCGCTGAAGCCGCAAACGCGAGCGTCGCGGCCGTCCCATAAACGCGATCGGTCACCGGCTTTCCCGTCAACTTGCCAAGCGTCGATTTGCGCGAGGTGCCGAGGATCGTCGGAAAGCCGAGCCCGACCAAGCGATCGAGAGCGGCGAGCAATTCGAGATTGTGATCGGCGGTTTTTCCAAACCCGATTCCGGGATCGAGAATCACGTTCTCCGCCTTCATACCACGACGAACCGCGTGCTGCGCCGTTGCATCGAGCGATGCTAACACTTCGTCGACCACATTACGATAGACGGCAACCGACTTGTTGTGCATCGCGATCACCGGCGCGTTGCACTCGAGGGCGACGTCCAAGAGCGCCTCGTCCAACCCCCAGATCGAATTGAGAATATCGCCGCCCGCGGCGTGCGCGCGGCGAAACACCGCCGGCTTGAATGTGTCGATCGAAACAATCGTCGTCTGATCCTGCGCGCGAAACCGCTCGAGGACCGGCATCAACCTCGAAAGCTCGGTCGCTTCGTCAATCGGTTGATGCCCCGGACGCGTCGATTCGGCACCGAAGTCGAGCAGGTCGGAGCCTGCGTCGCGCTGGTGCACGGCGATTGCCGTCGCCGAATCCGGATCGCTCGTTCCGTCTTGCGAGAACGAGTCCGGCGTGATGTTGACAACGCCCATGACATACGTGCGAACGCCCCACTCCAGCGAGCGTCCGCGCAGACTTAAGCTACCGCGGCTCACGGTGCGTCTGGACGTGGGTCCTTTTGAAGAAAGTTGTCGTGATTCGGCATCCTTACCGTAAGCAGCGATTTTCCAT
>Ga0302326_10016378_pt1 | contig 15521 bp, 17 predicted proteins | sample Palsa_T0_3_FD_202264 | JGI IMG/M metagenome (GOLD analysis project Ga0302326, IMG submission 202264) | Peat permafrost microbial communities from Stordalen Mire near Abisko, Sweden - Palsa_T0_3 | ecosystem: Environmental > Terrestrial > Soil > Palsa > Peat permafrost | place: Sweden: Abisko...
TTTCGAAATCCAGAAATCGAAATACTTCTACAGCTTCTCGAAGAACTCACACGCCGAGCACGAGATGTAAACTCCACCGGGGACGCCGCGTTCGCGGTCTTTGACGCGCTTGACGATGCGGGTGGTCTTGCCACACTTGGGGCAATCGGTGCTCTTGGTGGTGTCCATGATCTTCTTGCGGTCGGCGGTCTTTGCGATTTTGGCGCCTGGGGCCATGTGTACTGTCTCCTCGTGTCTGCAAATATTCGACTCTTGATTTTACAGGAAGTGCAGGCGGCTGTCTCCCGGCGGGTCACTCGGCAATTCGGCCCCGGAGCACGGTAATTGATGCCTTCGGAATCTGGTAGAGCGCTTCCGCGCCGCCATTCACGGTCGATTTCGAGGGCGGGCCGTCCGGGTCAGCGTGGCCACCCTGTCGTTCCCCACGCCGTCCCTCTTCCTGCTGCCGTGCGTCCTCATGCCACTGATATTCGTTGGAGCCAAAGGTGATGCGGTCGACCGGGCCAGCGAAGTGGCGGTCTTTTTTCTCGACCCCCTTCTCTGCACTCTTCTCAGTTCCCTTACCGGCCGCGCCGGCGAATACGACTTTCACGGCGTGATCGTTGAACTGGTCGCGGTTGACCAGCATCACCGACCACTGGCCGTCGGGGCGTTCGACGGCATACGCGGTGACCAGCACGTTTCCGGCGGCGTCGTTGACGTCGCTTGTGGCCTTGAACTGTTTGTGGGGCGCGTCGATGGGTTGCACCCATTCTTTGGTAATGATCTGCGCCGCCAGATACTGCGGGGGATAGTCCAGCACTTTGTAGTTCGCATCGATGTGCAGGAAATTCCCGAAGCCGCTGCCCGAAGCGTCAGGGTGCGGCATGTAGTGGAAGTAGTAGGTCGCACCCGCGCCCTCGGCCATCATGCTGCCGACGTAGTCGGCGAGCCATAGGCCGGCCTTCACAGTTGAAGGTGGCGCGCCGCCGCCGATGTTGCCCTCGGTCATGAAGAACGGAATGTTGGGCGGCAGGCCGTTGTCTTTCCAGACTTGGACGATGTGGCTGACGTAACCCGGTTCGGGATAAAGATCGGCCCATGAATACGTGGGGCGATCTTGATAGGGATAGTGTTCGAACGAGAAGAACGTGAAGTCGTTGAGGCGGCCGTGGGCTTTCAGATAGTCGACGAAACGGCCGAGCCAGGAAACCTTCCCGTTGGCGTCGGGCCAGACTTCGACGTCGCCGAAAGTACCTTCGAACGGCGGGCCTCCGAGTTTCGCTTCGGGGACGAGCTTGTGAATCGCGGTGGCGAATTGTATGTACAAGGCGGCGTAGTCTTCGGGGAGCATGTGCTGGCCGTCTGCCTCTTCGCCCATCTCGACGTAGGAAATGGGATAGTGGCGTTTGTAGAGATAAGCGATTTCGTTGGCCGCATCTTCGGGCGTGGCGTAGAGCATGGCGATCGGGACCATGGTGGGAAGGCCGCGGGTGATGCCGCTGGTCATGAAGAAATCGAAGCCTACTTGGTCGCCACGGTCTTTATCGAGATCGGTGGATGCGGTCCAGGGGTCGACCGAGGACGGCCAGGTCACGGTTTGATTCCGGCTGGGAAAGTGGGTGACGTAGTCATTGAAAGCTCCGTCGGCCGAGAGCGCGCCGGCGTAGAGTTCGTTGATGGCGTAGCCGACGCAGTTGCGCTTGTCAGCGGAGCCGTGAGTGTCGCAGGTGTTGGAAGATTCGGTCATCCAGATGCGGATGTAGCGGACGTTAATCATCCAGTCGACCAGTTTGAGCGTGACTGTGCCGCCCTTGCCTTCGGTGACGTTGCCCAGTGGAAACGTCTGCCATGTGCCTTTGGTGGTGCCGTCGTAGAAGGGCTCGAGTTCGCCGGTCCAGAACTGAACTGCGTAGCGTTTAGCATATGGCTCCGCCCAGGCGATGCGGATCGCGTTCATGTCAATCTTGCTGCCGAGATCGATCATGACCCACTGCGGATGCAGCGAGTCGTCTTCGCCGGTGAAAGCTTTGGTCAGGTACGGATTGCTTTTCCAGTAGGAGTTAGGATCGCCGTCGGTGAGGCGCGACCAGCCGTTGCCGTCGCCACGACTGAAGCCGCGATGCGGCAGCGGGTAAGCCCAGGAGCTGTGAATTTCTTCGCCGAGCTCGGCAGTGCCAATGAAATATCCTTCCTGCTTATCGGCGTTGCTCCACTTCCCTGCTGGATTCCAGTGCCAGGCTTCGACCATCAGCTCAGTGTTCTGGCGATAAGTCACGGTCTGCCATCCGGCGCCGAGGATTTCGTGCAGCAGCGGCTCTTTCAGCAGGTGGTCGGGAGTGCCGGTGCGCAGGCGGTCAATGGCCGCACCCAGCGAACGGACGGGGCTGAAGGTGTTGGCGACGTGGGCGGGGTCGGCGTCGACGGTGACTTTCTGGGCGAGCGCGTAGTGCGCAGTGAACAAAGCGGCGCTGATCACGACCGCTTTAAGAAACTGACTGTTGATTCCCGACGGCATGAATGCTCTCCCTATCGCGGCAGGGGCCGTTCTGAACGGGCCGCCGAATGTTAATGAATCGATTTATTACTAGGAAACGGCGGGAACAGCATACACCTGAATTTCCTTTAGGCAAGAATTTGTTGCGGCCACATCCCGCTGGTTTGACCGCGCTTGCACGCCCTGCTACCGTCGTATGTTTGCCTTCCGGTGGCTGGCCCGCTTGTGGGCGGCAAACCTACCCAAATAGTTACGGAGACCTGTCATGCCTGCCATCAAATTTCGCGGTGTCGATTTCATTCAGTACGATTCGCTGCTGACCGAGGAAGAGCGGCTGGTGCGCGACTCCACACGCCAGTTCATCGAAGACAATCTCATCCCGATCATTGAGGAATGCAATCGCGCCGGGCGCTTTCCGCGCGAACTGGTCAAGCCCATGGCCGAGATGGGATTTTTTGGCGCGTCGCTGAAGGGCTATGGCTGCGCCGGCATGGGCAACGTGGAATACGGGCTGATGACGCAGGAACTGGAGCGCGGCGACTCGGGCGTGCGCAGTTTTGTGAGCGTGCAGTCGGGGCTGTGCATGTATCCGATTTACGAATTTGGAAGTGAAGAACAGAAGCAGACGTGGCTGCCCCCGATGCAGAAGGGAGAGAAGCTTGGCTGCTTCGGGCTGACCGAGCCCGATTTCGGCTCGAACCCCGGCGGCATGCGCACGCGCGCGAAAAAAGTTGGCAACGAATATGTGATCAACGGCGAGAAGATGTGGATTACTTCGGGATCGATCGCCGATGTTGCGATTATCTGGGCCAAGGTCGAGAACGAGAATGACAAGGTTCGTGGATTCCTGGTTGAGACCGATCGACCAGGATTTAAGGCGGACGACATTCATGGGAAGTGGTCGCTGCGGGCGTCGGTGACTTCGGGGCTGTCGCTGCAGGATGTGCATATTCCGGAGGCGAATCTGCTGCCGAAGACGGGCGGGCTGAAATCGCCCTTGATGTGCTTGAATCAAGCGCGCTACGGCATCGCGTGGGGAGCGCTGGGCGCGGCGATGTCGTGCTATGACTGCGCGCTGCAATATTCTCTGCTCCGCAAGCAGTGGCGCGATCAACCCATCGCCTCGCACCAACTCGTGCAGGACAAGCTGACATGGATGATCAGCGAAATCACGAAAGCGCAGTTGCTGGTTTTACAGGTCGGACGGCTGAAAGATGCTGGGAAAGTCGAGCACCAGCACATCTCGATGGCCAAGCGGAACAACGTGTGGATGGCTCTGGAGTGCGCGCGGCTGTCACGCGACATTCTGGGAGCGAACGGCGTCGCGGACGATTATCCTATCATGCGGCACATGATGAACCTGGAGTCAGTGAAGACCTACGAAGGCACGCACGACGTACACTCACTGATCATCGGGCAGAGTGTAACGGGGATTGACGCGTTCTAGTCAGTTGATTTTCGATGACTGCAGAGAAAAAACGGCGAGTCGCCACCGCAGCGGGATTCCTGTCAGGGGTGTTCGCCTGCCTGGATGCTTTGCGGGGCACCACAATCTTCTGGCCGCCGGACGTGGTCTGGGAAGCGCTGCGAAATCCGCAGAGGCTTGAACTGGGGGGCGGGATCGCTCTGATGCTTGTTACGCTGCTGGTTTCAGTGTTGCGGGGGCGCCGGGTCTTGGATCAGTAAGGATGGCTCGTCTGACAAGCAAAGCACCGGCGTTCAGCGCGTAATGTTCTCAGCCGACCATGAACTGTCGTCACATCGTTAGCGGATGTCAAAGCGGATATGATTTTGTGAGTTGGATGGCAGGCAAACCATTTCAGGAGCATATCCGTGTTACTCATGCTGCCGCTCGGACTCGCCGCCATTGGCTGGGCGGGCTACAGTTTGATGATGGGAAAGGGTTACTACAAGGGCTGCCCTCCCGGTGGCTTTGACCGTTATGACGATCCCTTTTCTTTCTGGGCTCCAACCATCATCATCTTCGGTCTCGGCGTCTTCCTGATTCTGATTTCTCTGGGAGTGATTCTGTTGCCACGGCAATGACTGCTTCCCTCCCGAAGCCTAGCCGTACAACTCTTCCAGTAATTCGTAGACGCGCCGCAGATGCGGAATTACGATGCTGCCTCCGACGACCAGCGCGACGTTGAGAGACTCTTCCTGCTCGGCGCGGGTCGCTCCCAGGCGGTAGGCCTGGATGGTGTGATAGCAGATACAGTCGTCGCAACGCAGAACCGTTGAAGCCACCAGTCCCATCAATTCTTTCGTCTTGGCGGGCAGCGTGCCTTCCAGGTAGGTATTGTGATCGATGTTGTAGAAGCGCTTCACCAGGAAGTTGTTCGCCTTGTCCACATTGGCATTGAGGCGGGCGCGGGATTCGAGGAAGCGGCGGGCGGTCTCGCTCTTGTCGGCAACGTCTTTCTCAGTGAAAAGATACGTCGGCTCTTTACGCTCGGTACGTTCAGTGCGCTCTGACGCGGGTTTTTCCGGCGATGCGGCGTGTTCCGTGGTTGGTGTGCCCATGGGCGAAATAGTAGCAGAAGCAATCGAAGGACTGGGCGTCCGCGAGACTAGGCAGTGGGCTTGTCGCGGGGTGGTTCTACCGCGAGGAATTCTTCGGCGAAGCGGCGCGCGTAGGCTTCGAGCAAGGTGGGAATCCGCTGCGGATCCGCGGATCGCAGCACCAGGCCGGCGTGGTGATGTTTTTTGATGCGGAGACAAACCTCCGGATCGTTGTAAGACGAAGTGTCCGGGTCGGCCTGCCGCGCCAGCGACAGGATCACGCCGGCATATTCTTCCCGCACGGGAGGCAGCTCATAGCTGCCGTCACCTCCAGCGATTTCGATGCGCGCCCATTCGCGCCAGAGATTGATTCCGGTTGCAGCCTCGACCATCTCGTTGATGTAGGCTCCGCCGACGCGGGCGGCGCATTCGAGAAAATAAAAATGCCCGTCGGCGTGGGCGTGGATGAATTCGGCGTGCGCGACTCCGCGCACCAGGCCGAGAGCGGCGATCAGATCGTGGTTGATGGAGCGCAGGGCTGAGTCGTCTTCACTTCCGCGCGGTACGGTGAACGTGGTAAAGATTCCGCCGCCCTGGGCCACATTCATGGGAGGCTTGCCATATTTGCTGACGTTGGCAAAGGCAACTTCGCTCTCAGAAACGACCGAGTCCACGTGATAAACGTCTCCGGGGACGAACGTCTCCAGCAGATAGGAAGATTGCTTGTCTCCCAACTCCTCGAGAACAGGCCACAACTCGGCAGCGATGTGGATCTTCTTGATGCCGATGGCCGAGGCTTCCTGCCGCGGCTTGAGTACCCACGGGCCGGGCACGTGATCGAGGTAGTAGCGAATGTCGGCGTGATTGACGACCGGGACGAAATCCGGAACGCGGACACCGCGATCGAGGGCGCGCATGCGCATGGCAAGCTTGTCGCGGAAATAGCGCATGGTGGTAAGGCCCATGCCCGGGATGCGCAGATGTTCGCGCAGGGTGGCGGCGGTCTCCATATCATATTCATCGAGCGCGACAATGCGGTCGAGCTTGCGCGCGCGCGCCAGATGAGTCACCGCGCCCACGATGTCGGGAAGGGCGATCTCGGCAGGAAGATAGAAAGTATCGTCGAGGCTCTCGCGCGGCCAGTCGGCGTCGCGCAGTTTTTCCGCCGTGAGCAGGATCACACGGCACCCCTGGCGCTTGCACTCCCGCATGAACTCCTGCCCCTTCTCGTAGGTGGTGATGCAGAGGAAAGTCAGCGGGCGCGGCTCGGGCATAGCGTTCATCGTTGTAGCAGGTCTGCGAGGATATCACGGTAGGCGCGCACCGAGGATCAATTATTCCGATGCGGGATAGTTTGCTCCGTGCCGAATCGCCCGGCCGGCCAGGGTCAGGTTTCGGTTCGGCACGACCGCACCCACTCGGCGACCAGCGATGCCATCACTACGAACACCATGGTCCAAATCATGTAGAGAGCTTCCCGCTCAATGGCATCGTGCAACTTCTCATTGAGCGGTATTCCCGTTGCACGAAGCGCCTTGTCAATGAGATCGTGCACGGTTTGCATGGATTTCCAAATCATGCTGCCGTCGCTGCGCAAACCGCTCAGGCTGAGTCCGCCCAGAAGTCCGGTGGTTCCGGCCTGGAATCGTGCGCTGGCCGTGGCCACGGCAATCATCGCCATCAGCGTGCCGTTAATCAGTCCAGCCAGAAATGCGCACGAGCCGGTCCGGTTCAAATAAATACCCAAACCGCCCAAAGCAACGTTGCTCACGACCCAAAGGCCGCCCAGCAACGGAATCCATAAGGAATCGGAGGGAATGGCCGCGGGCCTTCCCACTGAAAGAATGCGATGCGCGATGGCCGACATAGAGACCTCCTCGCCTGCGCTACCCCGATAGTGCGAAAAAACTGAACTTCGTTTCACTCGTACCGGCGCGGTTCTTGACCACGACCCACGCCATGGGGCATGATGCCCGGTGCCCGGCAGGCGGCTCGACCGCCGCGCGCCTCGGGGGTCCCGTGCCTACGCAAACTCGTCCGGAAACCAAAGCCCGCCTTTTCGGGGAGAACATTGAGAGCGACCTGGCGTCGCGTTTCCTGCGCGTGGTGGAAGTGGCTGCGATTGATTCCGCTCGAACCATGGGGCAGGGCGACCGCAAGCTCAGCGACCAGGTGGCCACCGAGGCCATGCGGCGAACCATGGACACGATCCCGATGCGCGGCACCATCGTCATCGGCGAGGGCGAGCGGGACGAAGCGCCCATGCTGTACATCGGCGAGAAAGTCGGAGCTGAATTTCCTGACGGCATGGAAGTTCCCGAGGTTGACATTGCGGTCGATCCGCTGGAGGGCACGAACCTGTGCGCGACCGGTGCGCCCGGTTCGATTACTGTGCTCGCGGCATCAGAGCGCGGAGGACTGCTCAACGCGCCCGACTGTTACATGGAAAAAATTGTTGTCGGCCCGTCGTGCAAGGATGCAGTCGAGTTGGATGCGCCCGTCGCCGACAACCTGAAGAACATCGCAAAGCGGCTGGATCGCGACGTGGAGGATCTGGTGGTGATCGTGCTCGACCGCCCGCGTCACGAAAAATTGATTACGGAGATTCGCGCGGCCGGCGCCCGGATTCGACTGATTGGCGACGGCGACCTTTCGGCTGGGATTGCCGCGGCGGTGATTGGAACCAGCGTGCACGCGGTCATGGGCTCCGGCGGCGCTCCGGAAGGCGTCATCACGGCTGCCGCCATTCGCTGCCTGAATGGATACATGCTCGGCCGCCTGGTGGTGAAACCGGACCAGGAAGAGCGCCTGGCGCGCATGGGCATCAAAGACAAGAACCGCATTTACGAAGCGGAAGATCTCGCTCCCGGCAAACAACTAATCTTCGCTGCCACCGGCGTCACCGACGGCGCTCTGCTGAAGGGCGTACGCTTCTTCGGCGAAGGCACGCGGACGTCTTCGGTAATCCTGACTCTGCGCACCGGGAAGGTGCGATTTGTGGAAAGCATCCACCTGGAGAAAGGGCCGGATGTGAAGGTGAGGTTTTCGTAGGGACACCTGGGGCGGTCTGGATCCTCCAGCCTGCCGGGGCTTGCGCCGGGGCCAAGTTCGACGTATCATCAATCTAGATGATTCATCTAGGTGATTAAGCCATGCGAACCATAGGCTTATTTGAGGCGAAGCAGAAACTGTCTGAACTGGTCGAACGCGCCAGCGAAGGCGAACAGATCGGGATCACGCGCCGGGGCAAGCTGACCGCGCTCATCGTCCCCGCCCGCAACAACGTTAGTTTGGGTGTCAGCTTGAAAGAGGCGTTTGCTGAAATCGAGCGCATCCGCCTGCGCGCCAAGCCTCTGCCGAAGGGCATGACGATCAAGGATCTCATCGAAGAAGGTCGCCGGTGAATCGTTTGGTGCTGGACGCTTCGGTGGCGTTGGCATGGTTCATCGATCGCCCCATAGCTCCTTATGCGACGCGGGTCCGGCAGTTACTGCTGGCCGGCCACCGCGCTGTGGTTCCGCTGGTTTGGCGGCTTGAGGTTGCCAATGGATTTGTCGTCGCCGAAAGACGTGGACTCCTGACCCCATCCGACATCGCGCATGCACTGCAGAATTTTGAAATCGTGCTGGCCCAGTCGGTCGAGGATAGCTCCTTGTCTATCCCTATGCGGCGCGTCATCGATACCGCAAGACAGTTTCGACTCACGGCATACGACGCAGAGTACCTCGATACCGCGAGACTTCAGCAACTGCCGCTCGCCACCCTGGATCGGCAGCTTGAGGCGGCGGCGGTTCAAGCTGGCCTGTCGCTGGTTCGTTAAGGACTTCCCTACTTCAGATAATACGAATCCTTCTTCAGGTCTTCGGGGACGACTGGCATGGGCGGCCAGTCCTGCGAGTATCCCTTGAGCAGCGGAGTCGCAACCTCAGAGCGCAGAGTGCCGTCGTGCACTGTGAACTTATGCGGATTGCCGGGGGAATAGCCTTCCCAGAGGCAGACCCCCGCGTAGGCTCCGTCTTTGCGTAAGGCGTAATACGTCATATCCATGAAGCGGAGCCGGTTCATGTCTCCGTTGTAATTGCGCACGATGCGTTTGAGCGCGTCCATGCCGGCCTCCTGCGGAGACATGCCGTGGCGCATGTTCTCGACAATGGTGTGAGCGCCGGCAACCTTGATGTTTTCTTCGCCGGCGCCGGTCGCTCCGGCAGAACCCACGTCCTGATCGGTGTAGCAACCCGCTCCGATGATTGGCGAATCACCGACGCGCCCCGGAAGTTTGAAGGCTAATCCGCTGGTGGTGGTGATGCCCGACATCTCGCCTTTTTCATTCAGCACCGAGCAGTGAATCGTGCCGGTGGGCGGAAACAAAACGCGCCGCACGGCCGCAAGCTGAAATTCGGGTTCGATGCCGAGATCGTCAGCGCGCTGCTGCAATTGCCGGATGCGATCGCGCCAAAGGTCGGCCTGCGGCTTGGAATCGGGCGCGGGCGGACGCCAACGCGGATCCGCTATTCCCGGCCCCCACCAGTCGCGATCGGAATTGGATTCCTTCCACAGCAGCCAGATTTTTCGCGAGCGCTCGGTGAGCAGGTTCTCGCGCGGGAAACCCATGTCAACGGCAAATCGCTCAGCGCCTTCGCCCACGAGCATGACGTGGCCGGTGTGCTCCATGACTGCCTTGCTGACCATCGAGACGTTCTTGATATTGCGCACGCCGCCCACCGAACCCGCGCGCCGGGTAGGCCCATGCATGCAGCTGGCGTCAAGTTCGACCACGCATTCTTCGTTGGGCAAGCCGCCCAGGCCGACCGAGTCGTCGTTGGGATCATTCTCCGGGCCCATCACGACGCGGATGCCGGCATCGAGCGTGTCTCCGCCGCCTTTGAGGAAGGCATAGGCCGCATCTGCGTAGGCGTAACCGTTATTGGCGCAGATGATGATCGGCCGCTTGGGAGAGTCCACTGGAGAGGCGCGGCCGGGTTGACCGCTTTCGGCGAGTACGTCAGGAATCGCTGCGTGGGATCCAACTCCGGCGGCGACAGCTCCAAGTACTGACGACTTCACGAACTCACGGCGCGAGAATGTCAAAAGATCCTCCAGACTGACGTTCGTTCATAACCACAATCGTGCAGACGAAGCGGGAAGCATATCACGGGCCGGAGCGAGGATTCACGGTGAGGAATTGCCGGTAGTGTCCTAAAGTGCGTTGCTTAGGACACTACCGAATTGCCTAAGAATTCGCTGGCTAATCTCTGATTGACGCTGTCGCGCTACTCTAGACCCTTCGGCTTCGCGCAGGACACGCGCCGATGGCGTCTGTCCGCATGTACGCGCCTTTGCGAGCTATCACCGCACGCTCAGCGCTTCTTACCGGCTGGCGAAGCGGCGCAAGCGGCCGGGATAGGCTGCGCCCGCGCGGCTGAGTTGATCTGCTGCGGCCGCCGGGATGGGCTGGACGTTTTCTGAGCGGAAACGGAGCAGCGCGGCGATATTGCCCACCCTGTCAAACTCCGCGTCATCTTTCACGTAGAAGGTTTCGATATCGCGGCGAATCACCCAAGGCAGCATGGCTTCGCCCACATCGACAATCTCGTGCGTGGCTCGGCCACACGCCGGACAGAAGCTGACAATGTGGGCATCGAGGTGCCCGCATCCGGAGCATTCGATGGCGTGGCCCTGCAGGTTTTCTCCGATCAGCAGGGTCTGCACTTCACCAAGTTCCAGCGAGCGCAATACGCGGCGCAGTCCGGTGACGCCTCGCCCGTTGCCGCGCGCCTGGCTCAATACCTGGCTTACCAGGTCGCGGCGACGGTCAGTTTGCCAGCGTTCAACGATTGGCTGCGCGTGGTTGCGGATCTCGTCGCGAGTGACGTGGGCCAGATCCGCATGGAAACGTCCGATCAGGGCCTGGCTCACGTAAGAATGCAGTTGCGGCTCGAGCAGCGAGCGGTGCACATCCTGGCAGGCGAGAATCCATTTCTCGAACACGCCTTTTTCCAGCAAGTCCTTCAGCACCTCCGCGACGTGCTTGAAATGCTGGCGGGTCTCGTCTTCCACGCGGCGCTGGGCGTGGCCTCCGTCATATCCGGCATAGCCGTCGCTGCGTCCTCTGCGAGTCAAGGGGTGGAACAGATCTTCACGCTCGGTTAACTCCCCCAGGCGAAGGTCGAAGATGCGTGCCCGGTGCCGGTCAACCAGCACCACGCCGAGCAGCGGAGTCGCGCCCAGCAGGTGAGCCAGCGGCTTCAGATGAAAATGGTGGTCGACAAACAGCTGTGTGGCGGGCAGGTGGGCGGGCAGGTTATATTCGCGCCAGATGTTCTGAGCGGAGCAGGCGAACACGGCCTTGCCGTGAGTGCCGTTGCTGCGCAACTCGCCCGTCAGTCGCAGAATGCGCTCGATATCGGACCGAGCGCTGTCCTTCTTTTCCTTACTGTCTTTTCCACCGTTTCTGCCTTCCAGGCTGCGCAGGGCTTCGCGTGCCAGATCCTTCACCAGAATCGTCTCTTCCTTGTGCGCCTTGTTGCGCGGCGTGGAGGGCTGAAAATAAAAGCTGACCGCACAGGACTTTCCATCCTGAAATTCAGCTAACTCTCGGATTTGTTCACGGGTCATGCTCATGGATGGATCTCCACACAGATTGAGATTTTGAATTCTAGGCGGCGCCGGTCGGAGCCAACCGGCCCTGAAACTGCCCGGCCAGCGTGGGCGCTTTACGCAGGTGGTTGCGCGCGGCAGAAACAAAGGCAACCACGCGTTCGGCCGTAAGGCCGGTAATTCCCGAAATTTCATCCACGCTGAAACCTTCCAACGCATGCAGAATGAAAGCCTCGCGCGGGCCGGACCCCAGGTCGCGCAGCGCCGAGGCAATCAGGCGCAAGAGCTCGTCCGAAGCCAAAATCTGCTCCGGCGAGGCGATCCGGGAGTCGGCGATCACAGTCGCGCCGGTAATGGATTCGTCGGGCTGGTGAAATTGCAGTTCCGGCTCGTCGCTGGCCTTCACGTTCCGCGGGCGCGCGGAGTCCTCCAGCGGCACCGCGTTTTGGTTGCTCTCGTCGGTGCGCGAGAGCTCGTCCAAAGCCCGCAGCGCCAACCGGTAGAGCCAGGGTTCGAGCGCCAGGCGTTCCGGCTTCTCGTAGCTCTCACCCAAGCCGTTGCCCAGGGCGGCGGCGATGGTTTCGTCGATCACTTCTTCCTTCGAAAGGCTGTCCCGGGGAATCGACTCCTGCGCTTCGCGGAAGTAGATTTCACGTTCGACAAAGCGTTCGAGGCGCGCCAGATTCACGTTTACGTACCCACGAATATCGTCCGCGGAAATGGTCGGCGGAAACACGACAGCCAGCGTCTGCTCAAACGGGACTTCCCGCACGGCGGCGTGGCGCCGCGCGCTGTCACCACGCTTGCCGCGTTGCCACTTGTGCGACGCGCGCAGGATTTCCTTGTGCTTATTGACCTGCTGCAAGAGATCCTCAAACGCACTCTTCACCGCAACCGCCGCATTCGGAGCCGAGATCTGCACCGCCATCTGTCCCGACGGCAAACGCAGATTCAGCGAAACGCTGGTGCCCTCGCGCGCAGAGCCTTCCTCCACCACTCCCTTTAAGTGGATGAGTTCCGGGCGAAAGACCTGCAGGCGCTTTTGCAGTTTTTCGATCTGGTGTTGGATGTCTTTCTCTACGGCGGGAATTTTATGCAGGCGGTAACTGACGTGAACGTTCATAGCGCCTCGGCCTTGCTTACGAAGTGCGCAACCAAGTGCTTTCTTAGCCGAATTGTACACCCGGCGAAAAAGGCAAGCGGAGAATTGATTTGCTTCCTCAGTAAGATGTCCGGCTTCGGGACTTCGTTGCACAAAGAAACCGTTGGCGGGACGGTTTGCAGACGCCGGAACCGGCACGATATGATCCGGGACCATGACCTGGTCGAAACTTCCCCTGTTCGTGTTGCTCGCTACCTTGGCCTGCGCGCAGGCTCCGTCATCGAAAGAATTAGAAACCGTTTACTCCGACGCACATGCGCTGTATCTCGATCTGCATGAGAACCCCGAACTCTCAGCACACGAAACTCAGACCGCTGCGAAACTTGCCGAACACCTGCGCAGCGCCGGGTACGACGTGACCGAACACGTGGGAGGCACCGGGGTCGTCGCTATTCTCAAGAACGGGCCCGGACCCACCATCATGCTGCGCACCGAATTGGATGCACTTCCCGTGGAAGAAAAGACCGGCCTTCCCTACGCCAGTAAAGTACACACTAAAGATGCCGCAGGGCACGATGTTCCGGTGATGCATGCCTGCGGGCACGATCTGCACATGGCCGCGATTCTGGGCACCGCCGAGATCATGGCGCGCGACAAGAATACGTGGCACGGAACGCTCATGCTGATTGGCCAGCCGGCCGAGGAGACCATTACCGGAGCCGATGCCATGGTCCGCGACGGATTGTTCACGCGCTTTCCCAAGGCGGATGTGGCCGTCGCGCTGCACGTCGGCAACGATCTGCCTGCAGGCATGGCCTCGATCACGCCCGGCGTCTACAACACGAATGCGGATTCGGTGCACATCACGATTTACGGCAAGGGCGGACATGGCGCCATGCCCAACACGGCAATCGATCCTATCGTGATTGCCGCGCGGACGATTCTCTCGCTGCAGACCATTGTGTCGCGCGAAGTCCGGCCGGGGGAAATGGCGGTGGTGACGGTCGGCTATATTCAGGCGGGGACGAAGAACAACATCATCCCCGACCACGCGGAAATGGGATTGACGATTCGAACCCGCAAGGATGACGTGCGGAAGCAGATTCTTGCCGCCATCACGCGCATCACCAAGGCAGAGGCCGCCGCGGCCGGCGCGCCGCGCGAGCCGTTAGTCGAGCGCTACGAAGGTGCGGACCTGGTCTACAACAATCCAGCGCTGGCGGAGCGGCTCAGAGCGCCGCTGGAAGCTGCGCTGGGGAAGGATAAAGTAGTGATCGCCGAGCCCATCACGCCGTCGGAAGATTTTTCCTATTTCGTCGAGCAGGGGGTTCCCGGTTTCTATTTCAGCCTGGGCGGGGCTGATCCGGAGAAATTCGCAGAGGCGAAAGCTACAGGTACGCAGCTCCCGTCGAATCACTCTCCTTTTTTCGCTCCCGATGTGGATCCCGCGTTGCACGCTGGGATCGTCGCTGAAGTCGCGGTGCTGCGGAATTTGCTGAACGCCTCGCCGGAGGATCTGCACAAGTTGACGGAGGAGCAGGCGGCTCACTAGGGACGAGATAGCGCGCGATGGATAACGCCGTATCTGTAGCTACATAATCGGTGCTACAATGGCAAATGCGATGATTCGCTTCGAGTGGGATCCGCTCAAGGCCCGGGCGAACAAGCACAAGCACGGCGTGAGTTTCGACATTGCCCTACATGCCTTCGATGACCTGGACGCTCTAGTGGATCACGATCGTATCGAGGGCGGCGAGCACCGGTGGCAAACGCTTGGAATGGTGGGGAATACGCTGCTGCTGCTCGTCGCCCACACCGTTGAATTCGAAAGACGACGACCGGGAGATCATCCGTATCATCTCTGCCCGGCGCGCCAACCGCAAGGAGAAGGCACGTTATGAAAAAGCGCGTCAAGCGAGTCGGGAGCGGTAGGCCGGTCACCGCCCGGCAGCACAGCGAAATTGCGGCCCTCTCCGCCAAGCCCGACAGTACAATCGACTATTCCGATATCCCCAGACTGCCGGCGAGGTTCTGGAAGAATGCAGTGCGCAATCCGTTTTATCGTCCGGTGAAGCGGCAAGTCACCGTGCGCTTGGATTCCGACGTCATCGCATGGCTGCGACGGCGAGGCAAGGGTTACCAGACGCGACTCAACCATTTATTGCGGTCGGCGATGATGCAGGATGTTGCTGGGAAGTGACTTTACACCGCGACCGTAACGGAAGTCTCCGTCCGCGTTACCGGCCGGTAGAGTGTATCGCGCTCGATGGGTTCGCGGCCGGCGGCGCGGATCAATCGCTCCAGCTCTTCGCGGCGCATGCCCTGGGGCGTAGTCGCGCCGGCGTCGTGGTAAATCTTTTCTTCGATCACGGTGCCGTCCATGTCGTCGGCGCCGAAGCGCAACGAAATTTGTGCCATCTTGGCGGTCACCATCTGCCAGTACGACTTAACGTGCGGGAAGTTGTCGAGCACCAGGCGGCTGATGGCGATCTGCTTCATATCGAGCATGCCAGTGGTTTTCGGCAAATGCTGCAGCGCAGTATTTTCCGGATGGAACGCCAGCGGGATGAAGGTCTGAAAGCCGCCCGTCTCGTCCTGCAGGGCGCGCAGCTTCAGCAGATGATCAACCCGGTCTTCATCGTTTTCGACGTGGCCGTAGAGCATGGTCGCGTTCGACTTTAATCCAATCTGGTGAGCCAGTTTCGCGGTCTCGAGCCACTCGCCGCCGTCAATCTTGTGGTCGCAGATGATGTGGCGCACGCGATCGGTGAAAATTTCTGCGCCCCCGCCGGGAAGCGAGTCCACGCCTGCGGCTTTCAGTTGCACCAGGGTCTCGCGAATCGA
>Ga0302326_10016379_pt1 | contig 15521 bp, 12 predicted proteins | sample Palsa_T0_3_FD_202264 | JGI IMG/M metagenome (GOLD analysis project Ga0302326, IMG submission 202264) | Peat permafrost microbial communities from Stordalen Mire near Abisko, Sweden - Palsa_T0_3 | ecosystem: Environmental > Terrestrial > Soil > Palsa > Peat permafrost | place: Sweden: Abisko...
TGAGTAGTGAATTCAAGCAGTTTTCCGAACCGGCACGATTGTACGCCCAATACTTGGAAGTCGTTGAGAAGATGGAGCGTATCTTTGTGGATGACATCGTTTCCTTTTTGGACACGGTGCGGGTGCGAATGCAGGCGAAACTTGACGCTGGACAGAAAGTAGAAGAGGAGGAAACGAAGGAGTATCGCAGTTGGTGGATAGAAGATGTCGATGATAAGGAAACGAACGACGATGATTACGTACCGTACGTGTGGCTGGAGCGAAAGAATGAGGAGATCATCATCCCCGGCGTTCTGACGTTGATAGCCGACATGAATGAGGCTACTGAGGCGGAAAGGCATCAACTGTCGGCATGCAAGTCGTCCCTGAACCTCCCGGCAAATTGCAAACTATCGGATCGGCGACTTTTCACCGTCTCAATTACCTACGGCGACAGCGACCCGGTTGAGGCGGTATCTGAGCCGATTTTGGCGATCCTGCAAGCACTTCATCGGGTGGAAAAGAAGATATTCGCTGCACGAGAGAAGAAGAATCGAAACGAAAGGCCGAAGTCCAAGAAGTAGCGTGACAGCCTCCGAGAATCCATTCACGTGCGATATCGCCAACGGTTGAGAAACTGAACCGAACCCTTTGGGTACATGTCTCGAACGCAGAGAGCACTCCATGAGCAAGCGTTATGTTTTCTGGAGGAGCTTGGGAAAGAAGCGTCCTGGAAAAGACCACAGACAGCACGGCCCACGTCATCTGCTTGCCAAGTTGGGGACATCTGCCCGAATAAAGAGTCCGACTGAGGTCACCTGGGCAGGATTTGGGGTACTTCGATTCCAAACCGCCCTGAAATACTCGCTTCTTGTACGTGATCCTGATGGCGAGGAACTGAACGAATACGACTCGGCATCCATCGTTCAAAATGCGATGATCGGGCTGATGACAAAGGCGGGAGGCGGAAAGCCGATGGCACCTGCCGACGTGATCGCTGAGGGAGATGCGGTAGCTGCGAAACACTTTCGGACCAAAAAAGAATCCTATGTGGCGGTAACCTCCATATCCCTCGAATCACTTCCTTGGAAGAAACTTAAAGTGAAGCAGTGCATTCTTCGTCCTCTGAACGAAAGGGGAAGCAAGTACCCTCTACCGGCCGCTGTCGCAAACCTTGATGAACGCTTCGAGGCCCACCTGAAATCAAGTCGGTACTGTCTTCTACGCATCGATACGTCTGGCAGAACGATATATGAGGCAAATGACAATGCCGCCACGGCTGTGAACTTTCTGCGGGGGATTTGGAATCTAATGTTAACGTTCCAATCATGGTCAATTAGCAGGGGTCATACGAGGCAACAGCCAATGGGTGTGATCCACCCCGGTCCAATCATCTCTTTACACCGTCCTGATGGAACGCCTGTGAGTGATATCTTATGGGTTGAGAAGAGTTTTGGCGGTGAGGCCGAGCCGTTTAAGCCAAAGAAGGGATGGTTGGAAATTGAGAAACAACGCCGGTTTCTCATGAGATGCGTTGAGCGTCTTCCATATCGGAGAGAGATGGAGAGCATCATGGCCAGATATGCTGTCGCTCTCGATCACACGGACCTTGATGTCGCTTTCCTTCAGTTGTGGAGCATCCTCGAAAAGATCACCGGCACCATCGGGTCTAATTACGATGACACTATTCGTCGCACTACTTGGGGTTGGCCAGGTCGATATACGGAAATGGAGGTTTTGCAAGCTTTGCGACTTCGCCGCAATCATTACGTTCACTCTGCTGCGACCATGGAAAATCAGGACCAGATGACCTATATGCTAAAGTCCTTTGTTGATCCCCATCTCCTGCGCTTGATTCGGAACGACTTTCGAGTCAAGAATCTCGATGAATATGCTCAATACCTTCATCTCTCGTCAGACGTGTCTGCTTTGGACAAGAAGAGGAAGACTTATGGTCACGCTATCCGTACGTTGAAGAAGTGGCAAGCTGTTGCTGCTGCGTCACCACAGGAAGATGACCTACCGGCTTCTGTTCAACTGGTTATGGGTTCCTGATCGCACTGAATTATTGACATGAGGTAGCAATGGCAACCATCCAACTTCACACCCCGCATCACATGCAGGACACGGAAACGAAGACAGAGTACGAAGCCAATGACATCATTCACATTGTCTCTGTGATAGGAAATGATGAAGCGTCAGGTACGCACTTCTACGTGCGAGGTGTTCCGAAGCGACAACATTGCTTGGAATCTGCCAATGAGGTGAAGCAGTTGGTGGTGGCGCACAAAGATATGCCACGACCGCCCGTCAGTGTGAACGAACTACACCTTCACGGCAACGTGGGGGCAACATCGTGCAAGCAGCGGGGGACGGAAATCGTATCAACGTGGATGCACCGAAGAGCTTTTGGTCGGAGTTGTGGAAAAAACTGACGCCTCTGTGGAAGTGGGCGACCGGACGCCTCTGACTCATTCCAATTGCGCCCGTCATACAACAAAATGCTGCATCGCCCTCCCAAACCTCACGTTGAGAGTTCGTCTTCTGGGCGCTTCCCTTAAAGCTGATGCGGTAGCTCATTTCGCGTTCGCCAGCTCACAGTCCGAGCCTTTTGCGCACTATTTCCAGTGGGATTGAGGGTTCGTTCCGCCGCCGGCGCGATTCGGCGATGTCGCCACGATTCTGCGCGGTCAAACGCTTTGGCTTACGAGCCGGACGAGCTTGCGCGGCCTGGGCCTTCAAGTTGCGGTAATCCTTCTCCGCCACAATCACGAATTTCTTGCCGGCCAGCTTCACAGTTTGTACGGCCATTTTTTCACCTGTCTTCTTTTCGGCAACCAATCCTCCGCATTCTATCCGCAGCTGGCCGCGTCGGGGAAATGGTGTTGCGCGATTTCCCCTGCCCGCTTCGGTGGGAGCATTCTTTGTTTCAGAGCTGATGGCTATGTTTCAGCCACGGTCGCGTTCCCCCGCTCGATCAACGAGGAGTTTGGAAAGCAATTGCTTGCCCTCGCTTGCGCCGCGCAAGCTCTGAATCGCTCTCTGTTGAATGCTTTCGGTCAGGGAGATGACGCGTTCGCGAACGAGCAGCTGCTCCTCGGGGGCGAGCTTTTCAAAATCGCTCAATAATCTGGCAGCTGCGGTGGTCATGAAGCTCACGCCAATCCCAGTTCATGGCGAACCACTTCGTACGGGATTGGCCTCTCTGTGGGATCAGCAAGCCGTCCGCGAGCTTCGGCGATGTCACCACGATCCTGCGCGGTCAAACGCGTTGGCTTGCGAACCGGACGAGCTTGCGCGGCGTGGGCCTTCAGGCTGCGGTAATCCTTCTCCGCCACGATCACGAATTTCTTGCCGGCCAGCTTCACAGTTTGTATGGTCATTTTTTCACCTGTGCCACAATCCGTCGAATTCCTCGCACGCTGCGCAAATTCGGCACATACGCAATGTCCACCGCAGAGGACGCAAAGGATCGCAGAGGGAAATCCCAAAAGCGACTTCCGGCTTTCTCTCTCTTTTTCTGCCTCTGCGTTACTCCGCGTCCTCTGCGGTGAATCTCCCACTCTTTGGTTGTCGGCCGAGTACAGCGAGGCAGCGCTGGTTCTCTTCGGAAACCACTCCTCCGCATTCTATCCGCAACTGGCCGCATCGTGGAAATTGTCTGCGCTCAGATGAACCCAGCGCTGGCTCCGCCCGCAACCCAAACGACCTTTGCATCCACCTCTGAAAATCACACGACACCGTTGTTTTCCCGCAATCTCTGTGGGCTCCCTGCCCTCGCCGCTCTCTGTGGTTGTTTTGAGCGTCGTCAGCCGGACGGCGTCGCAACCCGGCTGCTCGGCATAACAGAGTCCTCTTCGGCTCTCTCTATCAAAGGCGACCACAGAGAGCACGCAGGCCACAGGGCCCCCAGCGCTGCCTCGCTTCGCTCGGCCGCAACCAAACGGGGATTATCTCGCGCTGCGACGCGGAGGCGCGGAGACTGAGAAAGCAATTCACTTCTTCGCATTTTCTCTGCGTCACTGCGCCTCTGCGCGAGGTAGCTCCCGTCGGAAATTTGTGCAGCGTGCAAAGATTTCGACGGATTGTGGCACAGATAAACGTAAGGAATTTAATCCGGAACCTGCCTGCCCATTCTGTGGCGCAGGCGCGGAATTGACCGCTTCTCCGGATCGGCTAGAATTTTCGTTCGTGCGGGTGTAACTCAATGGCAGAATTTCGGCGTCTGTGCGATGGGGAAAACTGCCGAAAAAGTCGATTCAACTTTAAGTTCGTTCTCGCACACAAACGGGTGAATTCCTGTGGTCTTCAACTGGCCGACTTGATTGCCCGTCCAATCGGCATCAAACTCCTCCGCAACAGTCCCAACAGGGCGTTTGATTTGATTCAACCGAAACTGGATCGGAATAGCGAGGGTGAAGTGATCGGGTACGGACTGCAATGCTTCCCGGCAGAAAAATAAATGGCTCCGGTTTTCACCAGAGCCATTTACCGACCGGGTTTTCCCAATCCATGCTCTTTATCGGAAGTTCCTGCCTCTGCGTCAAGCAAAATCCCCGACTCCCTATCGTACGCTCTGGAACCATCATTGCTCCACCTTGCACATATCGCCTGCGCGATTGGGCGATTCTGGTGCAGAATTTTGTCTCCGATGGAGAATTGCCTCAAAGGCTTGATCATCGCAGGTCCGGGGTGGACGGGTGGCACATCTTGCCACAACCAAATTTTGACTGTAGAATTTCGACATGCCGACGCGCCATACATTGAATGTTTCGCTTACGGCTGAGTTGGAGGAATTCGTCGAGAGCCGGGTTGCCACCGGGCGATATCAGACGGCCAGCGAGGTGGTGCGCGAAGGGCTGCGGCTTTTAGAGTTGCAGGAGCGCGACCGGGAAGCCGCCCACGCCGTGCTGAAGAAAAAGCTGAAAAACGCCGCGGCACAGGCTGAGCGAGGGGAGTTGGTTGATGGGGAAGCGTTCATCGACAAGCTGCTCGCAGGCATGCGTCGTGGCGCCAATAAACCTGATGCGGCATGAGCGATTGCCAACTCACTCCCCAGGCGCATTCACCTTCATCAGAGATCGTGAGCGTTTCATTTTCGTTGACGGTCTTCGAGCACTCTTTCCCGCAGCCGCTCCAAGATCCTGGCGCCGGGCCGGCCGGCGCGGAATTGACCGATTCTCCGGATCGGCTAGAATTTTCGATCGTGCGGGTGTAACTCAATGGCAGAGTGCAGGCTTTCCAAGCCTGACGTTGAGGGTTCGACTCCCTTCACCCGCTTCTTTTGGGGCTCCTGGCGGATGAGGTTTTCTATTGCCTGCCATCACTGCGGCTGACGAGGGTCAGCAACGCCACTCATCGCGCCATCCCTGCCGATTACTGCCGAAGATGTCTCCCGGTGGCGGGCGATTGATTCGCAACGCGGATCATCGGCACTCTCCTCCGGCCCAGGGAAGATGACAACTGAAGCAAATTGGCGCGATTTTTTGCAAGTGTGCCTCATGAAAAGACTTTGGCGGACGCTGCTCTTCCTGCTCTTCTTTTTGTCGGGGTTCTCCGGACTTGTGTATCAGGTGGTGTGGACGCGGATGGGATTCGCGTCGTTCGGCATCATCACGCCTGTTCTCTCCGTGGTGCTCTCCGTCTTTATGTTGGGCCTCGCGGTGGGGTCCTGGTGGGGCGGCAGGTCCATTTCCTGGCTCGTCAGCAAATCCGGTCTGTCCGCGGCGTACTTCTATGGCGCGGCGGAATTCGTCATTGGAGTTGGCGCCTTTGCGGCGCCGAAGATGTTCCAAGTCAGCCAGAGCATCCTGCTCCCTACCGGAGCGATGAATTCGTTGGGGTACCTGCTTCTCTCGGCGATGGCCATCGCCATTTCCATTTTTCCCTGGTGCCTGTGCATGGGGACCACGTTTCCGTTCATGATGGCCTATGTCCGCGAGCGCGAACACGACAACACGGGCAGCTTTAGCTTCCTCTATCTGGCCAACGTGCTGGGCGCGATGTGTGGCACCGCCCTCACTGCGGTCGTCCTGATCGAACTCCTGGGCTTTCATCGCACTCTCTGGGTCGCCGCCGCCGCCAATTTCGCAATCGCGCTGATCAGCATTGGCCTTGGTCTGAGGTCGCGTCAATCGACCATCACGCCACCGTCTGCACCATTCGCGGCCGACGTCTCCGGATCACCCGAAGCGCCTTCCAATCGCGGCGTCTGGGCGATTCTGTTTTTTACCGGATTTGCGGCGATGGCAATGGAGGTTGTCTGGTCCCGCGCTTTTACGCCAGTTCTGAAAACGCAGGTTTATTCCTTTGCCATGATTCTCTTCGCGTACCTGGGAGCCACATTCCTTGGTTCGCTGATCTACCGTTGGGATTTGGCGCGCAACCAGGTGCGATCGGTCAGCGTGCTGATGGCGGTGCTGGCGATCAGCGCGTTCCTTCCGGTGCTGCTGAACGATCCCAGGATCGTGGAGCTGCGCCCGCTGAACTACGACATTTCGCCACGGAGCGCATTGTTTTTGCTCGGCAGCATTTGTCCGCTTTGTGCAGCGTTGGGATACCTGACCCCGAGCTTGATCGACCGATATGCCGCCGGACAACCGCGCCGCGCGGGGCAGGCGTACGCCATTAACGTGCTGGGCTGCATTCTTGGCCCTTTGGTCGGTGGGTATCTGCTGTTGCCGTTCATGAGCGAACGCTGGGCCCTGACTCTGCTGGGACTGCCGTTCGTCGTCTACTGGCTGATCCATCCAGGTTCAACTTCGCTGACGACTCGAAGGATTTTTAACACGGCGTTGCTGGGTGTTCTGGTGTGGGTGTTCTTTTTATCCGACGATTACGAGCAGCTTTACCTTGATTCGGTTTCGCATGTCGCCGTCCGGAGGGACTATGCCGCCTCCGTCATTTCGTTCGGCAGCAACATGAACAAGTTTCTCTTTGTAAACGGCATTGGGATGACCAAGCTGACGCCTATCACGAAATTCATGGCCCATCTGCCGCTGGCGCTGCACGTCGGTCCCCCCAAGTCCGCGCTGGTGATCTGTTTTGGAATGGGAACCACCTATCGCTCGGCTCTGTCGTGGAACATCGACACAACCGCGGTGGAACTGGTTCCCAGCGTCGTGGAGGAGTTCGGGTTCTATCACGCCGACGCTGACTGGTGCATGTCCCAACCGAACGGCCACGTCATCATCGATGACGGCCGGCGCTTTCTCAGGCGGTGCGGGAGAAACTTTGACGTGATCGTGGTCGACCCGCCGCCACCCGTTGAGGCCGCTGGGTCGAGCCTGCTGTTTTCCACCGAGTTTTATTCCCTGGCCAAGGAACATTTAAACAAAAATGGAATCGTCCAGATGTGGTATCCAGGTTCTAACGAACAAACCACCGAGGCCGTTCTCAGGTCCTTCTCGGAATCCTTCCCGTATATCAGATCCTATGTTTCCATTGAGGGGTGGGGCGCTCATCTTCTGGGATCCATGGAGCCGATTCCTGATCTCCATGCCGGCGAATTGCAGGCGCATATGCCCAAAGGCGCTCGCGGAGACCTTCTGGAATGGACGTCTCCTGGCCGCGATGCCGCGACCTATATTGGCCGCGTCGTGACAGGTGAATTCTCCCTGGGGAAGTATCTCAGCCCCAACCCACACATCCTCGTCACCGACGACCAACCTTTCAACGAATATTTTCTCCTTCGGCAATTGCGGTGACGGCCCGCACTTGTTCCACCTTTGCCTCCTGCCGGGTAGTACCGGGAGAGGGGGATAAGTTCATCGGCTTGACGGGGACTTTGCCCGCGCGCAGAACCTAACCGCTCGGTATCCGACCATGGCCGTTCAACCCCGCCGGGGGGGATTGAATGCGCTCGGTCGTTCTTCCGTAAGTGATATTGTTCGGGGCACGCACAAACCGGTTCGGCACGCACCAGGTTTGTCCGGTTTCGTCCATGTCGATGATCCAAACAATGTCGTCGTCACGATGTCCGGGTTCTACGAGATTGGCGACACCTTTTCCGGTCGGCCCACGCCAACCTGGACCACCGACCACGATCCGAGGCAGCGGAGGATTGAGTTGAAGCATACCTTGAATACATCAAAAGAAGTGCCAGCCGATTTCAACTGTCGAGTTCGGTGTGGCGGATAGGCCGGGGTGGGGGTGGCGGAAGGCGTGCGGCTTTAATAGCCCAAGTTCCCTACTTTCGGAACTTGGGTTAGTGGCCTCCTCCGTAGCGTAGACGTCGCGCCTGTGCCTTCATTCAAGAAACTGTAGGGTTCGCTAAAGAGCCGCCGGCGTGATGTCGTTGTTGCAAGAGGTATCGCCGGCTCTTTTGCGGACCTTTCGCCGTGGCGGCGCCGACGGTCCGCAGGCGGGCGAAGACGCCTTTTGGTAAACGCTGCACGTTTCGCGCCCGCCAGCGGACCCTACACGATGGGATCGAACCAACGGGTCAAAGCGGCGAGCTTATGTCGCGATCAGGAGCGCTACGGGGCAATCGGCGAACAGCTCAGCGGCAAACCATTGGGGCGTATGGCTGGGGCTGGAATTGGGAACCGCAGCGTTCGTCAGCACGTTGCGAAATCCCCGTCCGTGAGCGATGGCCGGACATCGGACATGCGTGTCTCCCCAGATGTCGCGCGCGCCGGGCAAACGATCGGGCGATTCCGCAAGACCGGCGACTAACCGCGGCACTGCAACGATGGCGATGTGCTGTTCGTAAGAACGGGCAAACGCGAACAGATGCGAGGCTTTGCTTCCGCCAGTCTGGAGAGGATGGTAGTCGCCGGCGGTGAAAAGCCCGCGATATTCATTGCGGAGCTTCAAGGCGGTCTGGTGAAGATGGAGCTTCAGAATGCTGGTGTCAGCGGATGTCGCAAAATTGTTGACGTTGAAGCCCGAATCGGCCGGCGACCGGTCTCGATCACTCAGTTCCTCGATGAGACGACGCCGACAAACGTAATCTACGGGCCGACGATTGTCGGGATCGACGAGGCTGAAGTCGCAAATCTCATTTCCCTGGTACGTATCGGGCACACCCGGAGCGGTGAGCTTGATCAGTGTTTGCGAGAGTGAGTTGATCGCACCGTATCGACTGATCGTTCGCTGAAAATTTTGGAAGTCTTTCAAAAACTCGCCGGCGCGGGAGTCGTCCAGGATCGCCTCGACAAAATCGTGCATGGCGGCTTCCTGCCGCTGATCCGGATCGATCCAGCTCGTGATCGTCTTCGCCTCGCGCATCGATTTGAGCATCGCTCCCTGCACCCGCTCTTTGAAAGAATTCATCTCCTTCAAATCGAATGGCCACGCGCCCAGCAGGGCCTGATACAGCGCATATTCGTCGTTGCGGCTGGGCATCGGTTCGCCATCGATCTCGGTGCGGTGGCGTGCGTTCAGATCCCCCCATCGCTGCAGGCAGGCCTGCCACGATTGCGGCATTTCGGACAGCACATTGAGTCGCGCTCTCACATCCTCGCTGCGTTTGGTGTCGTGCGTGGAGAGCGTGGACATTGCGTAGGGCCAGTCGCGCTGCCGCCGCTCGAAAAACGCATGGAGTTGCTGGGGCGATATGCCGAAACGCGCGGGGTCTCCCCCAACCTCGTTAAGCGAAAGCAGGCGGTTGTAAATGTAGAAGACGGTATCTTCCACGCCTTTCGCCATGACCGGGGAGCTAAGTTGCTGGAATTTCCCGGCAAAATGGCGCTGCGGCGCAAGTTCGTCGCTGCCAACTTGCGCGCCGTTTTCGACGAGCAGCGTTTCGCGGATGAACTTGAGAACCGATGGATCTGTTTTCGGATTGCGTTCCGCCGCGCAGGCGATCGCGTGCTCGATGTAACCGACATCCGCGGCCGATGCGCCGCGATCGTCAATGTAGGAGCGGTAGACCGGGAAACAGGCGATCACTTCTTTGAGAGCCGTGTGCAGCAGATGAAAAGAAAAGTCGAGTCCGTAGCGACTCCGCTCGGCAATTCGCTTCAATTCGCCGGCCAGCATGTTGAGTTCACTGGCGAGGCTGATCTCGAGAATCAGCTTCTTCTTTTCGTAAACGAGATCGGCGCAGCTCGCATGGCAACCGGTCCATTGACGATAAATTGCGTCAAACGCGCCTGCGGATTCGGCGTTGATGAACAGGCCGTTGGTCATGTTCAGAAATTCATAGCCGCTGGTCCCATCGATCGGCCAGGCCTCTGGCAATGTTTCGTCCAGCGCGAGGATTTTTTCGCCCAAGACGTAGAGGGGCGGGTCCGATGACGTGAAGCTCGCGTCGGAAATCCATCGCTCGAGCCGATCCAGCAGAAGCGGCTCAAGCGCTTCCCATGGCGTCTGGCGAACGAGCGGAGAGGATGTTGCCGCCTCGCGGGCCAGGGCGAGCAGGTAATGGGTTTGCAGGCGCCGAAAGTAAGTTCTCGGATCGTACAAACCGTCGGGATGGTCGATGCGAAGGCCGGCGATCTGACGTTTTGCCAGGAGGTTCAGGACAAAGCCGTGCGTGGCGGTAAACACTTCCGGCCGTTCCATGGCCAGTGCGGCCAAGTCATTAATATCAAAGAAGCGGCGATAGTTGATTTCATCCGGAGCAGTTCTCCAGAACGCCAGCCGAAAACATTGGTGTCGAAGCAAATCGTCGAGTCGATCGAAGCTGCGAGGGTCGCCTGGAGTGCCGTTGAATGCTTTCACCTGGCGAGCAATGAAATCGCGTATCACATCGTTGCCGGCGGCAAGCTTCGCCAGCCGGGTCTTGATCTTCTCTTTCGATTGATGACGTTCGACGGCGATGGTAGAGCCCTCGCATCGGTCGGGAAGCTGTTCGCACGCCTCCACAATCGCTCGAAATTCGTTCAACGCCGACTCATCAATCTTTCGAAGTGATTTCAGAACTTCCGGAAGGCTTTCCCCCTCTCCCGGAGTACCGGGAGAGGGGGTAAGGATCGCCGGATAGGTTCGGGGTGAGACCGGAAATTTGCGGTCGTGATACCCCACGAAAAATCCGCCATTTTCAAAGGAAAGGCGCAGATTCCCCTGCTCCAATTCCTCGCCATATTTTGAGCCGAGCGTGGCAACCAGAACTCTTCCCGCAAGATTCGATTGCGGCGAGCCCGCCCAATTGATGTCGAAATAGCCGGCGTAAAGAGATGCCGGCCCATTCTCGAGCACGTCGTTCCACCAGACGTTCTCTTTGGTCGCGATCCCGACATGATTGGGAACCATGTCGGCGATATGTTCCATCTGGTGATCGCGCAGCGCGGCCAGAAACCGCTCAAAATCATCGCGCGTGCCCAACTCGGGATTCAGCCGGCAATGATCGATGACGTCATACCCGTGCGTGCTTCCGGGCCTCGCTTTGAAATATGGGGAGGCGTAGACGTGGGTGATGCCCAATTCCGAGAGATACGGAATGATGGCCGCGGCATCGCGGAACGTGAAGCCGGCGTGAAATTGAAGGCGGTATGTCGATTCGGGAAGACCGCGCGAAGACCGCGCTTGAGCTGTCACGTCCTGCAGGAACTTGTCCAGCGTCTGTGGATCGCAGGTCATTTCTTGAATGCGTGATGTTTGCGGCGAATCGGTCACGATGGGATTTTCTCGCTCCCCTGGGACTGTTCTAAAAATGGAACTTCGACCCAAAATGCTGCGTCAAAATGACCGATGGGCTCGCTCGCCCCACTTTCATGATTCGCGGGTGCGCCGAAGCTCCATGTGGACTCCGGGGAGTGGTAGGGTGGGGGCGCGCGGTTGGTTCTAATGTCCCGCTCGACTCCAACGGTGTAGGGTCCGCTGGAGGGCGACGGTTGAGCACGGATTTCGAAACGCGTCCCCGCCCTCCTGCGGACCATCCCGGCGCGACACCGAGGTCCGCAGAAGAGCCGACGACGTCATCGCCGTGACCCCGCGCCCCGGGCGGCTCTTCAGCGGACCCTACACAACTTCTCGGGACCGAGCTCCCACCCTGACCCTCCCCCGGAGCACCGGGCGAGGGAAAAACAGAGCCGCTGACATTCCCGCTCACGCTCACTTCTGCTCCTCGTTTGCAGTCTTTGGCTTGGGCCTGGCTTCCTGCGCTGATCCGGCCGCTTTAATTCTGGTTTGAATTTGCCCTTCGTTTGCCGCAACCGGTTTGAGTACAACCGTGCATCGCCCCGGCAGGTGCCACCCTTCCTGTTCGGTATCGAGCGGAGCGGTGCCGGAGCCGCCGTATTCCGGATCTTCCGTCGAGAGAACTTTCTTCCATCGCTTACCGTGCGGCGGAGCAAGCAGTGGTTCGGGTGCGACGAGCAGCGGAAGGTCGCGCTCCAAGTTCGCGACAACGAGCCAGTCGTTACCGTCCTGCGCGAAGTAGCGAAGCATCAGTGCTCCCGGCCCGAGCACGGCGCCATCGATGTCTCCGCGCTTTTGCACGCGGCGAAAAACTTCTTCCGATCGCCGCAAGTTCAGGAGGTCTTTGTGCAATTGATAGATCTCCGCGTGCATCGGCGCCGTCCGCTCGGAGAAATCCAACTTGCAGCGCTCAAAGGTTTGCTCTTTGCTCGGATCATTCAGGCACGCCTGCATTTCAGCCGACGCGATGCTGGGGAATGCGCTGAGTTCCCTGGCACGGCCGGCGCAAATCAGTTTTGCAAGCGGCGGATTGTGATCGGCGAAGTAGAGAAACGGGGCGGAGGCGGCAAATTCCTGCCCCTGAAACAACATCGGTGTCTGCGGCATCAGCAGCCAGAGGGCCGTCATCGCCTTCATTTGTCCCGGTGAGGAAATCTGGTGTACGCGATATCCGCGCCCGCTGTTGGCGACCTGATCGTGATTTTGCAGAAAATGGACGAAGGCCGTCGGCGGCAGGTCCAGCGCAGGCGATCCGCGCCGGCGCTTGTGCCAGGCGTAGCGCTGCCCCTGGTAGAGATAGCCCCACTTCGCCGCCGAAATAAACTCCTGCGGCGTGCCGGGATGGTCCACGTAATACGCCTCGGAATGTCCCGACAAGGCGACCAGCGCGCTGTGGTGAAAATCATCATTCCACAGGGCATCCATGCCGTATCCGCCGGTTTCCGGCGGGCGCACGAGCCGCGTATGTTGCGGCTCGTTTTCATTGCTCAGATAAAGCGTTCGTCCCGGGGCGGCTTTGCGCGCGCTGCGGGCGATATCAGCGAGAATATGGTCCGGCGATGTGTCGACGATCGCCTGCGTGGCGTCAAAGCGAAAACCGTCGAGATGGAACTCGGTGATCCAATAGACCGCGTTCGACACGAAAAACTCACGGACCGGACCTTTGTCGTCCCCGTCGAAATTCACCGCTTCGCCCCAGTCGGTCATATGATGAGCATTGAAATAATTCTCCGAAAACTCCCGCACGTAGTTCCCGTTCGGACCGAAGTGATTGTAGACCAGGTCGAGGATGACCCCGAGTCCGATTTTGTGAGCGCGATCGACGAACCGTCGAAAGTCGTCTGGTAACCCGTAATGATGAAAGGGCGCGAAGAGATCGACGCCGTCATAACCCCAGCCGAATCGGCCCTGGAATTCGTTGACCGGCATTACCTCAAGACAGGTCACTCCAAGGTCCTTCAGCTCCTGCAGTTGTCCTGCGGCACTCTCCCATGTCCCTTCTTTCGTGAACGTGCCGATGTGCATCTCGTACAAGACCTGTCCGTGGGCGGGTACGCCTTTCCAGCGCGCGTCGGTCCAGCGGAATGACAACGGATCAATTACCTGCGATGGTCCGTGGGGCCCTTGCGGCTGATACCGGGAGACGGGATCGGGAACCAGGCTCGGATTGCCGTCCAGACGGAAGCGGTACAGGGTGCCTGCGCGGGTCTCGGGCAACAATCCCGAGAAATATTCACCCGATTCCCGGGTTAATTCGAAGCTGGAAGCTGCGGCGTCTTCCAGGACGACTTCGACTTTCGATCGCTTGGGCGCCCAGACCCGGAAGTGAGTGCCGCCTTCGCCCTGCGGTTCGGCGCCGACGGGGAGACGTCTGCGCATTGCGGTCTTTTGTTTGGGATCTTTCAGTTGAGTTTCTGACTGTCCGCGCGAATTCACGACGTTCTCCTGCATTTATGTTCTGTTCGTTAAGGGACCAGTGGCTCCCGATGTGGCGCGGTCGGCGAGGCAACCGGAAGGGTGGCGTCATGCCGGAGCTGCTCAACCTCTCTGGACGACACGCTGTCGGTCGCCTGTTCGGGCCGAACGGTTCGGAGCAGCGCCAGCGATCGACCATAAAGAGGGAACTGCGCGCCGCCGTCGCGAACCTTGTCGATCGGGGGACGATCCGGCTCCGCAGTGTCCACCAGCGTTTGCCAGACATCACCCTCGCTGGTCGTAGGCAACGTGAAGGGGATCTCTTCCCAATGGGCATTGATCAGCAGCAGCAACGTGTCCCCTTTGATTGGCTCTCCTTTTTCATTCACATCGCTTAGCAGGTCGCCCGCAAGCCGCACGCCGAGGCATTGAACCGACGGAGCAGACCAGTCTTGATCGCTCATTTCGTTTCCGCGGGGCTCGAAGAACGAGATATCCTTGATGTTTTGGCCGCGGATCGCCCGGCCAAGAAAAAATTTCCGTCGCTGAAGCGTCGGCTGCCCTGCCCAGATGGAGGTGCACCTGCAGACAAAATCCAGAAATGCCTTCTGGCGATCGTCCAGGGTCCAGTTGAGCCAGGTGATTTCGTTGTCCTGGCAAAACGTATTGTTGTTGCCCCTTTTGGTATGGCTCAGTTCATCGCCCCCGTAGATCATGCTAACGCCCTGTGAGAACATCATGGTCGCAAACAGATTTCGCTTCTGCCTTTCACGGAGTGCGATAATGCCGGGATCATCGGTCTCTCCCTCTACGCCGCAGTTCCAGGAATCATTGTTATCGGCCCCGTCACGGTTGTTTTCCCCGTTGGCTTCATTGTGCTTCTTGTCATAGCTGACCAGGTCCTGCAGCGAGAAGCCGTCATGGGCCGTGATAAAATTGATGCTGGCGTAGGGCTTTCGACCATTGGCCTCGTACAGGTCGCTGCTGCCGGCGAGGCGCGTCGCCAGATCACCGGCAAGCCCGCCGTCACCTTTCCAGAAGCGACGAATGGTGTCGCGGTATAACCCGTTCCATTCAGTCCAGAGAACTGGAAAATTTCCCACCTGATATCCACCCGGCCCGACGTCCCACGGTTCGGCGATCAGTTTCACCTGCGAGAGGATCGGATCCTGATGGATGATGTCCAGGAATGCGCCCAGGCGGTTCACCCCGTGCAACTCGCGGGCGAGCGTGGAAGCAAGATCAAATCGAAACCCGTCGACGTGCATGTCCAGGACCCAATAGCGCAAGCTGTCCATGATCAGTTGCAGCACGCGCGGCTGGATCATGTTGAGCGTATTGCCGCACCCGGTGAAATCCGTGTAATAGCGTGCGGATTCGGGCGAAAGCCGGTAATAGTTGACGTTGTCGATTCCACGAAAGCTGAGCGTGGGGCCGAGCTGATTGCCTTCGCAGGTATGGTTGTAGACCACGTCCAGGATCACTTCGATGCCGGCCGCGTGGAGCGTTCGCACCATCGTCTTGAATTCCCGCACCGATTC
>Ga0302326_10016381_pt1 | contig 15519 bp, 15 predicted proteins | sample Palsa_T0_3_FD_202264 | JGI IMG/M metagenome (GOLD analysis project Ga0302326, IMG submission 202264) | Peat permafrost microbial communities from Stordalen Mire near Abisko, Sweden - Palsa_T0_3 | ecosystem: Environmental > Terrestrial > Soil > Palsa > Peat permafrost | place: Sweden: Abisko...
CGCGGTTATATTCCCAGTGGCGCAGCCGCTACCAATGCAACAGGCCGCCACATAGCCACTTTGAGCGCTAGCCTTTTGGGGGCCAAGAAATGAAGCCGCCCCGCTGGTAAGTGCCCCGGCGATCAGCCTGAACGCGCGCCGCCGTGACATCCCGCTAGCCAAAATCCGACTAATACCATCAAACAAATTTTCCTTACTCATACCGTCCTCCTCGTTCCTGAATCAGCAATAACGTTTGCAGTGGAGTTATTCAATTTCCCATCACTCCGTCGCGCCTTGGCGATCGCCCGTTTCACGAGAAACCGCGCACCCAATGGGATAAACGTCATCCCGCGCCTCGCCGATTCTTCCCGCATCCACCCAACGATCGTCTCGAGGTTCTGTTCGCACCACGCCCAGCCATTGCTGTCCATCGCCGCCGCCCGCTCGTCGCACGGGCAATCCGCGGTGACCGCAATGCCCAGCTTCGCCAGCATCCGTTTCAGTTCCGTCCCCGGCCCCGTGCCAACGATCTCTTTCGCCGCAACCGGAGCTGCTGCCTTCTGCCCGCAAGTGTTCTTCTTCGCGGACTTCGCGCCTAGTTCTGCCTCTGTCGCCTCACCCACGGCATAGCGCGCCAGCACCGGGACACGGTCCGCTCCTACCGCGACGCCCTTGGCTATCCGGCCCTGCTCATCCAGCAAATAAGCGACCGGCGTTCCGAAGGTCTCAAATGCTGGCATCGCTGGAGCGTCCTTCCGTAGCAAAACAGCGGCCTCGAATCCATGCACCCGCGCCAGTTTGCGATTGGCCTCGGCATCGCCGAGGCTTGCCAGCACCAGTTCCACATTCTTCAAGCGAAAAGCCTGCTTCAGCCTCCCCAGCTCCGGGGCAATTTTGGTGCAGAATCCGCATTGCGGACTCCAGTTCACCACCAGCACCCGCCTGCCGCTGAAGTCGTCAAGCGTCACCGGGTTGCCATCCAGATTAGGCAGCGTAAATGTGGGGAACGGCTCGCCCACCGGCAGTCCCTGGACGGCCTCCGGCTGGGCGGGCGGCGCGAGTGTCTCCAACTGCGTCTCGATCCCGTCCAAGCGAAGCAGGACACGCCCTTGCTGCTTAATAACTTGATATAAGACAAACAGCATGGCCCAGATACTAACCAGAACCAGGGCTAGTAACATACCCATTAACCAAGTAGATAGTCCCTGCATTCGCTGTCTCCTCCGTCTTGATAACTAAAATGGGCCGTGAAATGAGCCTGGATAAAAGCCGCCGCGAAGATATCAAATTCTGCAACTGTGCGCAACAATATTTTTCGATCTGCTTTGGCGGAATCGTGACTTGACCGATGGAGTTTTGATTTACAGGATGTCGAGCGGGTATCTGCTGAGAAAGAAATTACTAGTTGGTTAGCAGATAGGCAGTACGCTATCCAGCTGAAATAGACGCTGCGCTTGCCACCGGGAGGTAGGCAATCGCGGCTAATTTCGCTCTCTACAGGAATCTGCAGCCGATTACCGCCGAATCAAGGCCCTCCGGGTAGGAAGGATCGTCCTCTAACCCGGAGGATGACCATCTGGATAATGCGTCCGATCGCTATGAAAGGTGGTCTACTCCAGATAATCCTTAATGAAAGGATCGGTTGAGTGCACCAACTCCTCCGTAGTCCCATCGAAAACCAGCTTCCTATCATGCAGCATCAGAAAGCTTGTCTGCGGATCAAGCTCCCCCTTCGGCAGCGGGAGCATCTTGTTCTGTTCCTGATCGAAGCGATGGGTCGCCATCGTGAATGCGTCCTGCAGCCGGTGCGTCACCAGCAACGAAGTCGTATGCGAGACGTCGCGCTGCTTCACCACCAGCTCAATAATCGTCGTCGAAGTAATCGGATCGAGCCCACCTGTAGGGGAATCGTAAAGCAGCAGGTCCGGCTTGTTGATGATGGCGCGCGCAATGGCGACTCTACGGCGCTGGCCGCCAGAAAGCTGAGAGGGAAATTTGTCGATCGTTTGCTCGAGTTCGACAAAGCGAAGCACCTCTCGCACCCGCCGGTCGATGTCCTGCGCCGAAGCGTGTTCCTCAATTAACCGATATGCGACATTGTCGCGCACCGTCATCGAGTCGAACAGCGCGCCTTCCTGAAACACCATCCCGATACGGTCGCGGAAGGCGAACAGGTCCTCCTCGCGCATAGTATTGATCTCCTGGCCAAAGACAAAAATTTGCCCCGAATCCGGCATCATCAGCCCGTTGGTTAGCTTCAGCAGCACGCTCTTGCCCACGCCCGCAGGCCCCAGAATAATTCGCGACTCCCCCGGCATCACCTTGAAGGAAATACGCTCCAATACATCGTTGCCGTCGAAGGATATGGAGACATCATCGAAGACGACCACCGGTTGACTCGGGTCTTCGGAACCAGGGGCGGGATGGGTTAGTTCGGCTGTGGCCATCGTCGTTTCGGCCTACCGCCCAAAAATCCCAATCATCAGCTTGCTGAGCACAAAATCCGACGCGATGATCAGCACCGACGACACCACCACTGCCTGGGTGGTCGAGCGCCCGACGCCCTGCGTCCCACCCTTGGTGTTCATGCCGTAATAGCAGCCGATCGTCGCAATGATAAATCCGAAAAAGATCGGCTTCACCAGTCCCTGAAAAATGTCGGCAAACTGAAGCGATTGGTAAGCGGTATGGAAATACTGTGAACCGTCCTGGCCCAGCATGAAGATCGAAACCATCGCCCCGCCCAGCGTGCCAACAGCGTCGGAGACGATCGTTAGAAAGAACAGCATGAAGATCGTCGCCAGAATCCGAGGTCCCACCAACTTTCTCACCGGATCGGTACCTAGCGCACGCATCGCGTCCAACTGCTCCGTGACTCGCATCGAGCCCAGTTCCGAAGCCATTCCAGAGGCATTGCGCCCGGAAACCATCAGGCTCGTCAGCACTGGACCGAGTTCCTTGATCATCGAGAAGCTCACCAGCTGCCCGGTAATCGCCGCCGCGCCAAACTGCGCCAGCGTCGAGGCCGACTGCAGAGCCAGCACGCCGCCGGTAAAAAATCCAGTCAGCAGAACGATCGGCAGCGAGCCAACGCCAATGCTATCGGCTTGGGTAATGAAATCGGCCAGATACCGCGGCTTCTGCAGGAACGTACCGATCGCCCGCCCGCTCAGCAGCGCGTAGTTCTGCACCGCAAGGACCGACTGCTTGGCGACTTCGTCCACTCTATTTTCGGGCATAGGGGCAAAACCGTTGGATGCGCAAAGCGAAAAGCGTGATTCAAGCCGAGAGTAACACATGGAGGGCAAGCGAATTGCACCCGGGAGTGCCGCGCACAGGATCGAATCGCGCGGCTCGCGGTCCACGATAGGTCTCCGCAAGTGGGCCTGGGCTGAGGCAGAGCTGCGGCCAGTCCCACCGGTCAGTCCTTGATCCGCTTCTTGATCTCAATATTCAGCCGCTTGATCTTCTGGTTCAGCGTGGACAGCGGAATATGAAACTGCTCGGCAGTATCGGTCTGGTTCCAGTGGCACCGCTCGAGCTTGTCGATGATAATGCGTCGCTCGATGTCTTCCAGAATGTCGAACAAAGAAGCATTGCCATTCTGCTCCAGCAGGCTCGAGGAATAGCTGCGCCCGGTAAGATGCCCCGGCAGCAAATCGGAACTGATCACCGGCCCGGACGAAAGCACCACCCCGCGCTCGATCACGTTCTCCAGCTCGCGTACATTGCCAGGCCAATCGTAGTCCATCAACGCGCGAATCGCGTCCGGCGCGAGCGATCGCAGCGGCAATTCGTTTTCTTGTGAAAACCGCTTGAGAAAATGCGCTGCCAGCAGCGGAATGTCCTCCCGCCGCGCCCGCAGCGGCGGCATATCGATCGAGATCACATTCAGCCGGTAATACAGGTCTTCGCGGAAGCGGCCTTCCCGTACCGCCAGCCTCAAATCGACATTCGTTGCGGCAATGATGCGCACATCCACCTGAATCTCATGCACGCCGCCCAGATGCATGAACCGCTTGTCCTGGATAACGCGCAGGATCTTCGCCTGGGTGTCCATGCTCATGTTGCCGATTTCATCCAGAAAAAGCGTCCCGCCGTTCGCGATTTCGAAATAGCCTTTCTTCGATGCGATCGCCGAGGTGAAGGCGCCCTTCACGTGACCGAAGAGCGTCGACTCCAGCAGATCGGTCGGCATCGAACCGGTATTCACGGGCACGAAGTTTTTGTCACGCCGGGGGGAATTGGCGTGCAGCGCCTTCGCGATCAGCTCTTTGCCGGTGCCGCTCTCCCCAAGGATCAGAATCGTCGACCGGCTCGGCGCAACCTGGGCCACCAGGTCGAATATCCGCAGCATCGACTCGCTCTTGCCCACAATATTTTCAAAGTTATATCTCTGCTTGAGCGCCCGCTTCAGCTGAATGTTTTCTTCTTCAGCGCGATACCGCGCTATCGCCGCGCGAATGTCCGCCAGCAGCTTCTCATTGTCCCAGGGCTTTTGGACGAAGTTTTGCGCGCCTCCGCGGATCGCGTCGACAACGTTGTTGACCGTCCCATACGCGGTAATCATGATCACCGGCAGGTCGGCGTGCCGCTCGCGAATCTGCGCCAGAATCTCAATGCCGTTAAGCCCCGGTAAAGCCAGGTCGAGCAGCACCAGGTCGTAGGATCGCTGGCCGATGGTGTTGAGTCCCGCCTCGCCATCGGGAGCCGTATCGACGGTATAGCCTTCCAGCGTCAGCAGGGTTTCTAGCGATTCGCGGATCCCCGCTTCATCGTCGATGATGAGAATCCTGTGGGCGTTTTCCGATTGTTCAGTGGTTGACCCGGAGGCGGGGTAAGTCAGGGTCGCTTCAGACATGGACTGGCTTCCTCACTAGCGGAAATTCAAGATAGAAGGTCGTTCCGCTGCCGGCCTGGCTCTCGACCTCGATCTTGCCGGCATGTTCCTGAATGATCCCGTACGTCACCGCAAGCCCCAGTCCTGTGCCACGTCGCTGCCCCTCGCGCGGTGCACTCTTGGTCGTGAAAAACGGGTCATAAATACGCTTCACATGTTCCGGCGAAATCCCCGAGCCGGTGTCCGTAATCGAAACGCCAACATGCCCATTCACTTCCGTCGCCACCCTCAGCGTCCCTCCGCCAGCCATCGCATCCTTCGCGTTAAGGAACAGATTCAGGAACACCTGTTGAAGTTTCCCCGGATTCCCCATGATCGGCGGCAAATTGGCGTTGAGCGAAGATTCCAGACGCACATTCGAAGTCTTCAGCTGATGTTCCAGCAGGTTCAGCGTGTCGCGGATCACCGTGTTGATATCGACCTCCGTAAAAGCGGTGCCGCTCGTCCGCGAAAAATTCAGCAGCCCATTCACAATCTCGGACGCGCGGAACGTCTGCTGGGTGATTTTGTCCAGCAACGGCCCCACCCGCTCATCGCCCCGGACCTGCTTGGCCAGCATCTGCGCATATGACGAGATCACTGCCAGTGGAGTATTCACCTCATGCGCCACCCCCGCCGCCAGCAACCCAATCGAGGAGAGCTTCTCCGCCTGCGTCAACTGAGTTTCCAACTCCACCCGGTCGGTAATGTCATCGACCAGCACGATCCGCCCGACGGTGACGAAATCTCGCGAGACCAGCGGAGCGATCGCGATATTCGCCGTCCGTTGCTCGCCCGCTCGAGTCTCGATCCGGAATTTATACAGGTTGTGCACGCTATGCACATTGCCCTCTTCGCCCTTCGCCCGATGAAATTCATCGACAAACGACTGCGGAAACACCTCGCTCAACGAACGTCCCAGCGCCTCCGACCTGGGCAGCGCATACAGCACCTCCATCTGCGCATTCCAGCTCTCGATCCGCTCCTCGAGATCGACCGCGAGAATGCCGACATTGATCGACTCGACGATGTTTTCGTTGAACTCCTTCAACCGTTCGTATTCGGAAGCCTTCTGCTGCAAGCTCGCATAGAGTCGAGCATTCTGTAGCGCGATGCCAATGTAGCTGGCCAGCGATTCCAGCAGCTCCACGTCTTCGCTCGAAAGAAAATCGGAATTCGTCGTCCGTCCCAATCCAATGACCGCAATCGTCCGTTGTTGCAGACGGCACGGTAGGTAGTAGTTCAAATCGAGGCCGGTCACCGTCCGCCGCTGCGCCTGGGTCAAATGGAGCGCCTGCTGCGTGTTCTCGAAGAAAATATGCGACCCCGCCCCCGGCTGGTCGAACTCCAGAAACCCGAAGTCGAGTTCCCCAGCTTCGCTATCCCTAGCCGAGTTGGTCACCCCGGCAGCCAGCCCTCGCGAAGCAACCAACCCATATCCACCCTCATCGTCTGCCAGGAAAACCGCAACCTGCGCCACTGATAGTGTCCGCGAAAGCCGGTCCACAATCGCATTCAACAGCGCGTCCAGGTCCGTCTGCGAACTCAACCCCCGTCCGAACTCAATCAGCGTCTGCCGGTAGTCATACCGCTTGCGGTCGAAAACCTTGTCGATCCGCTCCTGGATCGCCCGCTTCAGAGGATCGAAAAGCTGGGAGGCCAGCACAATCGCCGCAATCAACCCCCACGACCCGAAGGAAGGCAGGCGAGTATGCACCATTTCCCCGGCAATCGATACCAGCAGGAAATAAAGCCCGACCACGGTCGCCGTCGCCAGCGTGTACGTCACGCCGCGCTTGAAGATCAGGTCTACGTCCATTAACCGGTAACGAATAATTGCCCAGCTGAACGTCAGCGGCAGAATCACCAGCGACGCCGCAGCGATCTTGCCAAAGAGGTCGGGGACGGGAATATCCGCAAGATAAGGAATGATATACAGCAGCGTGAACGGCGCAATCGCCAGGATCGTTCCGCGCGTCAGCCATTTCAGCTGTTGCCGGCGCAGCGGCATGTCCGTCCGCCGATAGCTGATGTAAAAGACCAACGCGGCCAGCACCCAGCAGATCGCCAGATAGGCCGAGGCGAACTTGTTCAACCGGTCATCCAGCACTGCCGTCGCCGACCAGAAATTGATCGCCGCCACTCGCAACCCGACAATCAGCATCGCCGGCAGGTAAGTCAGCCCAATCAGCCACCGCCGGCTACGGTCCAGCCGCTTGTCTTCGGGGAAGGCAAGCGCAAAGTGCAGGAACAGCGCTGGCTGCAACGCCGTTGCCACCACATTTCCCCAATACACAACCCAATCCAGGCTGTCGAAAGTGCCGGTGTACTTGAAGGAATAAAGCACAAACGACGCCAGGCAGAAAATGTAGAAATGGGTTGATCGGGGAGCGGTCCAGCGTCGAAACAGGACGTAAAGCCCAATCCCGAGATAAACCAGCGCAATAGCCCGGAACCCCTGGTTCAAACCGCGGTCGGCCGCCTCCAGGTAAACCTGTAGCTCAACCCGATATCCATCGCGAATGATCGTGTAGGCGGCCGTCCCATAGGCCTTGGTCCGAAACATCTCCCGATCCAGGCTTGCCACCCGAGGAGTGGGGTGCCCGTTCGCCTCAACCAGCAGGTCCCCTGCCTTGATACCCGCTCGCTGTCCGGGGCTTCCCGGGAGAACACGGTGTGCCCGCAGGCCGCCCAGGGCCTCAAACCACGTAACCCCGTCGATTGGCGTCTGTTCGGTGGACTCCTGCGACAGATTGATGCACGCGAACACCACCGCCGCCACGGTAAAAAATGCCAGGAGGACAACAGAGACCCGAATTTGAAAGGACTTCTGCATTAACTCAAGACACCGACCGAACCGCTCTCTACTGCAACTTGGGTGCCATGATGGAGAAAGGCCGTCGGCGGAGGCCTCCACCGAGGAGTATACCCCTCATACAGCGATGGATAGCGACCTTCCCCGTCTTCACGACAACGCCACTCCCAAAGCAGGAATCCCGCTAATGTCCTGAAAAAAACGGGGATTACTGAGAATCATAGGCGACATCCTGTTTTCCATAAACGTAGATAAGGCGAAATGAATGTTAACTCGACCAAACCGGAGGCCCTGGCCTACAATCCCTCCAGGGAAATCCTTCGATGCCTGGTCCGCCCGAACCCCCATACGACTCCATTCCCGAACGCGAAGACGGTATCGAGCCATATTGGGTCGATGCCCTCGGCCTGCCCCTCACCTCGAGCGGGAACCCGCCCCGCCTGGCCATCGTTCCATGTCCCCCCGGCGGCGATATGCTTGCTCCGGCCTTGCAATCTCTCCGCTCCCAAGGTATTCAGATCCTCGTCTCGCTCCTCCAGGACGAGGAGATCCGCATTTTTGGACTTCAGGCAGAACCCGATCTTTGCCGCGAAGCGGGAATCGATCATTTTGCCCTGCCGGTCCGGGATCACTCGATCCCCGACTCCATGCCAGAATTTCAACGCCTTGTCGATCGCCTCCACGCCGAACTTCGCGCTGGCAGGGCGATTGGCGCTCACTGTTTTGCAGGGATTGGACGGTCGTGCCTACTGATCGCCTGCCTGCTCTGCCGCGAAGGATTGCGTCCCGAAGACGCCTTTGACCTTCTCAGCGCCGCCCGCGGTTTCCGCGTCCCCGACACCTGGCTCCAGAAACGATGGGTTGAACACTACGCCGCCACCCTCGTCGACACTCCCAGCCCTTCTCATGCAGTTGCAGAAGCTTGGCGTCCAGCCGAGCGGTAATGCCCGACCCTAATCTCAGTTCGCCATAGCGGAAGTACAGGCCCGTAACGGAAGTCCATCCTGAAATACCGCCCCTGGCACAGAAATCTCCCTCATTCCCGGCCGTTCCCGGTCGATATGCCTACCATCGGGGATCGTCTCCCGAGTTGGCGCCGTTCAGCGGCCAGCTAATCTGGAGAAGAGCGTGCCAAATATCGCCGAACCGCAAAAGTCCGCCCTTCCTGAAAATGACATGGATTTTCACGATGAAATGGAAAGGCGCGGATCGCCCCGCCTTCCCTGCGAAGGGACCGCCGAAGTCAGCGTATTGGGAGGAGCTCTCCGCTTTGGCGGACGCGTCCGCAACCTCAGCGCCACCGGCTGCTGTCTCTCCACGGACGTAGTCTTCCAACTCGAACGCGGCACCCAGGTCGAGATCGTCTTGACCGTCGATGGCGTCAATTTTCGTGTTGCCGGCGGTGTCCGCTCGAATCACCGGGTCCGCGGCGTCGGCCTCGAATTCATGTGCGTTTCCAACCGCTGCGCCCACTTGATCCAGGAACTCATCGCCGATCTCGAAGCCAAAGCCCGCCGCGAAGCAAAGAAAAACTGATGGCGGACCCGGTCGTTCGGCTTAGAGCATTTCCCGTATGGGTGTACACCAACGAAACACGCTCGGCTGGCCTTTTCCTCAAGAAAAGGCCAATATAACCTCTGTTAGAAGGTTCACAGTAATACGGGAAAATGCTTCAGGACCCTTTCTTCTCGTTCCAAACCATCGCATCGAACATATGTTTGGTATGGAAGCGCTGGGTCTTGTAGAGAGATACCGCCTCGATGTTTCCGTCCGTCACCGTCAGCGTCAGGCTGCAGCAGCGCCGCTTCCGCAGTTCGCTCGCGCACGCCTTGAGCAGCAACGTGCCCAGGCCGAGTCCGCGATGTGCGCGGTCCACGCATATCTGCGTGATATGCGCCACGTCGCTCCTTACTCGCGAACAGAGCAGAATTCCAGCCAGCTCCTTGCTCCCTGTCTTCACGATCGTCTTCGACGCCAGGGGGTCAAAAGTCCCGCAGCCCGGAAAGCGAACAACATTATGCAGAAACCGCAAAGACCCAGCCACCGACCGGTATTGGTCATTGATTCGGCTGTCCAGATGGCCTTCGTAGCAAGCTGAAATCAATCGCCCCGCCGGAGTGAAGTCCTCATCATGCCAGCCGCGCAGTTCAAAACCCGCCGGCAGCGGCCTCGACGCAAAAGACAAGTTCTCGTCCGCGACCAGTCCGGCGAACGATGGCGTCAGATCGCGTTCCATAAATAGCCGCGGAAAAATCTCGAATCCAACCCGCTCGAATGCAGAAGCATGCGCGCCATGCGGATGTAACAAAAGTTGCGACTCGATCCGGTCGATCCCCGGGGAGTTGATCAGCAGGTCGATCACATGCTCCAGCAGTCGCAACTCTATCTCGGTCGCCGACTGCGCCCCATGCCGGCTCGGGATCGCAAACGCATCCCCGATCACCGCCTTGTTTTCCTCGTAAACGCAGAAAACGTACCCTGATACTCGTCCGTCTTCCATCGCCACAAATCCGGGCAATACGCGGGAGTCCAGATATTGCAGCAGCAGGTCGGCCGAAGCGCGATAGCTCCAGCGAAGTCGTTCGTTCCATAAGCGTACTTCCTGGTCCAGCACCGGCCGCAATGAATTGGCCGAAAAATGGCGCAGATCGAGTATCTCGAACTGGACCGCCGGCGTCATGGGTCGATGCAATGCCACAAGAAATCCTTGTCACTCTATTCTCTATTACCATTCTCTTATTATTTGACACGCGCCGAGACAAAATAGACAACCAAACCCTGCGCCGGATAGGCGAAAAGTGGCTCATAGGCCCGGCCATGCAGCAGCTTGCTTAAGTCGTCGGCATACGACGCGCGCGCAACCAGGATGTGCTGCTGGTCGGGGATATTCAGCACGCCGTCCTGCTCGTAGTTGTCCACCTGCTGGTCACGGTAAAACGACAGCCCGTATTCCATGTCCCGCCGGACCCGATAAACCGCCAGAATTTCCCCCGGCTGAAGAATCGGCTTGAGTATGCGCGCCAAAGGCCGTGCGGAGTAGTTCTGGTCCAGAAGCTGCGCCACCGCCTTCGATCCCGGCAGCGGTCCAATCCCGAAGACCGGTCCCACCCCAAACAGATAAAACAGCAGCATGATGACGGGAACAAGAGTTGCGATCCGCAGCCGCTTCAATCCAAACCGCGTGACGGCGACGAGGATCAGCACCGTCGCCCCGATCCCCGTAACAGCCGCCGCAACCAGCGCATTGCTGGGTGGCAACACTCCCGGATGTTGAAGATAACGCGGCAACAGCAGGACCACCGCGGTAAGTCCTCCGGTGAGCACCGCATGGGCAACCAGCAGCCACGGCTCCAGGCCATGCTGTTGACGTTTCCGGTTCAGATAGTCGCCAGCCAAAATCGTCAGCGCCGGAATCGAAGGCAACACATACCCCGGCAGCTTCGATTTCGAAAACGAAAAGAACACGATCGGAAACAGCGCCCACAGCACCAGAAACTCCGGGAAGGCGTCGCCCGCCCGGGAATGTCCGATATATCGCACCTTTGCCCGGCGCGCGCGCCATTCGGCGAACGACCCGCGAATCGCATCGACCAGCGCCGCAACCGCAATCACTGCCCACGGAGTCAACCCAAGCAGCATGATCGGGATGTAATACCAAGCAGCCTGTTCGTGCTTATAGAGGTCGGTCGCAAACCGCTGCAGATTGTGTTCAAAGAAGAAAATACGCAGAAATCTCGGATTGCGATGCTGCACCGCAATAAACCACGGCAGCACCATTGCGAAATAGAGGATGAAGCCCGGAATCCAGATGCTACGCCGCAACAACGACCACTCCCGCCGCAGAATCGCAAACGCCAGAATGATTGCAATCGCCATGAATGGCGCGATCGGCCCCTTTGCCAGCGTCGCCGCTCCGACGAAAAAATATAGATCGAACAGCCAAAATTTGCTGCCCGTCTCATACCACGCATACCAGCCCAGCATGCCGATGCAAAACGGTGCGGCCAACTGCATATCCGTCGAAGCGCCGCGAGCGAACGCCACAATCCCCGCGCACGAAGCGGTGAGCAGCGCGGCGTCCAATTGGCCGCCCGGGCGGAAACGCCGCATATGCAGATAAATGAGCACCACCAGCGTGAACGCAAAGCTCGCTGAGGGAATCCGCGCCGACCAGTCATGGATCCCGAATTCCCGAAAGGCAAACATCGCCCGCCAGTAGTAAAGCGCCGGCTTCTCCAACCATGGCTGGCCATAAAGAATCGGAGTGACAAAGTCGTTCCGCGCCAGCATTTCCCGCGCCACCTGCGCATAGCGCGGCTCGTCGGCCCCCACCAGGCCAAGCACCGCCCCACCGAAAAGAGGCACCAATCCATAAAACAAAAAGAATGCCGTCAGGAAAAAGAGGGTCAGCGCCTCCAGCGTATTGCTGAGCAGGGCGGAGCGCGCGGAGACGCCGTTTTTCCGGTTGAACACAGTCCGGAGACTTGAAGCAATACCCACGTTGGTTAAACCATCTTTAATATTGTCGTGTTCGTGATTCGACCGACTCTGTGAAGGTGCCTTCTTGAGCGAAAGGCCAGCCATGCAACCGCTTTCCCTGGACTTATCGCAGAATTGCTCTAACGGCCTAAGGCTATCAGATTCATCGACAAAGGAAGCACAGCAAAGAGCTTCGTTTCACTCCGGTACGGATTTTCCCTCAGCCGCCGCGGCCGCCGGGACCTCCGCCGCACCTGCCTTCTTCCGCTTCCGGCTCCGCCCCATAAGCTCGTCGATGCGCGCCTTCATTTTCTCCGAGCGGTCGATATGAAAGCTTAGGTCAGGCACATGCCGCTTGCCTGTCCGCTCCAGCAATTCATGGCGAATATACCCCCGCGCGTCCATCAACGCGGCCAGCGTCTCCTCTTCCTCTTTGGCGCCGCCATCCACGGTAATGTAAACCAGCGCCGACTTGCCCCCTGGATTCAGCGCCACCTGACTCACATAAGCAAAGCTGATCCGCGGGTCGGAAAGCTGGCCCTCGATCATCGCAGTGATTTCATCGCGAAGCGTCCCGGCAACCCGGTCCTGATGATATTTGCGTGCCCTTTGTTCCGGCATGGGAATCTTCTCCAGCGTAAACATAAAGGCTATCAGAAACTGGCGGGAACGCTGATGTCCGAGCCGCTGACCGCAAGGCTCAAAATTCCAGTGCAAATGATCGATCGAGAGGCGAAACGTCAGGGTCGCTCCTGACCTCGCTCCATCGTCTCGATAGCCGCGCCTTCATCCAGAAACTGCCACCAGCAATCCGAGATCGTCGCCCCCAGATCGTTCGAGATACGCGTGGCTGCGTCCTCTACCTGCCGCATAAGTCCAGTGAGATAGTCTCGCGAACTCGAAATGGCCACCACCCCAATCGTCGCCGACTGCCAGGTAACTGCCTCGTCCAGCTCCGCGACCGAGATATTGAATGCATTGGCAAGCTTCTCCTTGACGCTGCGCACCACCTGTCGACGGTCCTTCAGCGACTGCGCGTGCTCGATGCGAAGTTCAAGAGTTAGTGAGGCAACAGGCATAGGTTTCTGCAAGAGTAAGAGCGGCTGGGTAACCCCATCTTCTTAAAATCGCTCTCCAATAACTTGTGTGAAATAAAAACGCGGCCCAACTCAAAACGATGGTACTATCTCGGTGCGATGTTCACGGCGTGACATCGTTCTAACTAGCCGGTTCCGCATCGCCTGAGGAAACAAGATGGCTTTCAAAATCAAAGATCTGATGATCAACATCGCACCGTCTGAAGGCTACATGGCGGCATGCAAAGAGCAGTCAGGATGTACTGCTACCCACGCGACGCCCTGCGACGCCGTCTCTGCCTGCCGAGCTTCCACTTACACTCCCTGCGACGCTGTCTCCGCCTGCAGAGCGTCGACTTATCCGCCCTGCGATGCCGTCTCAGCTTGCCGTGCATCCACTTACACCCCCTGTGACGTCGTCTCCGATTGTCGCGCCTCCACCCGCACCATCTGCGATTGGTATTCCGGATGCCGTGCCACGACCCGGACCATCTGCGACGCCAACTCCGCCTGCCGCGCCTCCACCGTGCCCACTCCCGGCCAGCCTTGCACCGCATCCACTCGCGAGCCCGGCGGCGAAGGTCTCCTCGCCGAACTCCAGGCCATTAGAGCTGAGTTGCAGGAAGCCCTCGCTACCGTCGACAAGCGCATCGCCGAACTCGAGGAAACGATGAAGCCCCAAACCATCGCAGAAATCGAAGAGCTCCAAACCAAACTCAAAGAAGCCCTCGAAGAACTCGACAAACGCAAAGGGGAGTTAGACAAAAAGTAACTTCCAGCGAATAAGAAAAGACAGGGAAGAAGGAAAGGGCCATCCGCAAGCCGACTGCGCGGATGGCCTTTCGTTTAATGAACTACACTCGAACCGAATGGTCCTCAGCCTCAAAGACCTGCGCCTGCGCGCCAATCCAGCCTATGAGCTGGTTCTCTACGACCGCCTGTCTCCAGCCGAACAACAAGCCCTCGCTCCCCTCGGCAACGACCCCGAATGTTACGGTATCCTCCGCCCTCGCGAAAATTCCAACCTCAGCATAAAGTCGGTTTCGCAAGACACCGCGCTCCTGCTCTACTCCCTCCAAACCGCTGGCCCGCTTCCCGGTTATGTGCAGCGCGCCCTCGGCGATGACTGCGAAGCGACGATCGGAAAGATGCTCCTCGACGCCATCCTTGAAGTCGAGGCCAATGACGAAATGCTCTCCGGCCCCGCCGCCTACAGCCTGGTCTTCAGCGAACCAGCCATCTCTACCGAGGCTGCCTCCAATCGAGCCGGTACGATTGCCGCCATGTCCCGACGTGCCCTCGAATACGCCGCCACCCTCCAGCTCACCGACCCCACCGAGGTATCCGCTCACCTCTATGCCTACAACACCATCCCCATTTCCAGACGCTGGCAAAATCTCCTCCCCAACGAAGCCTCCGTCGAAGCCTATCTAGGGCTCAACAACGGAATTGCCAGCGCCCTCACAAACCGATGGGTACGGCTTCCCGATGCACCGGCATGGATCTCTTGGCGGGCACAATATAGCTCCCAACACCAGGTCGATCCCGAAGAAAACACCGCGACCTACAAGCTCTATGTCAGCCCCGCGCCAGCTCATGTCCGCGAAGCCGTCAAAGCCACCGCCCGGGCCGCCGCCCAGGCTGCCGCTTTCCACTGGAAGCTCGGTAAAGACCTCCACGGCCTACTCCGCCCCGACAAAATCGTCGTTTACTTCCGCGAATTCGATCAGCTAAAGGAAGCCACAACTCAGATCGCAACCGAACTCGTAAACCTCCCCGCACAAGGCGTCCCCTTCACCGCCCAGCTCGACGACATCGGACTACTTTCCTGGGGAATCGACCCGCCGGTCGAAGAGCACGCCGTGCCCTGGCTCCAGCGCGAAAGCTGGCGTCTCAGAATCTGCAATCGTCTCGCTCTCGCCCTCACTCAAGCTGGCGAAACCGACTCGAAGAGCGGGTCCCCGGCACAATCCGCGCCCCAATTCGCTCTTGCCCGCCTCCGCCTCGAAGGCATCGACACCGACACCTGGACACCCAAAGGCACAAAACTCTGGAGCAATTGAAAGCGTGGCCCTCCCCATGACCCTAATTGGCCAATTCGTCCTCCCCGAAGACGCCGTCCTCCAGGCTGCCGCCGAGCTTCCCGACGAACTCCGCCGAGCCACCGGTGCCGAAGAGGGAGATTTCGCCCTGAGCCTAAAGAACTCACGCAGCCTGTCCAAAATCATCGACGCAACCGCCGCCACGCTCATCCGCCAATTCGAACAGCCCGCCACCATCGCGGTCGC